>Ga0209427_10002498_pt1 | contig 21641 bp, 19 predicted proteins | sample DeeMarSWOR136_30_FD_187465 | JGI IMG/M metagenome (GOLD analysis project Ga0209427, IMG submission 187465) | Marine sediment microbial communities from White Oak River estuary, North Carolina - WOR-1-36_30 (SPAdes) (version 2) | ecosystem: Environmental > Aquatic > Marine > Intertidal zone >...
TGGCCCCATGGCCACGATAAGGAGGTGGCCACCAAGAAAGCGATCGCCATTATCAAGGCTACCATTGAGAAGGTTAAGCGAAACATCTCCCTCACTCCGATGGTAGTGCCCCTAACCAAGAGGGCACTGGTGATCGGGGGAGGGGTGGCCGGGATACAGGCAGCACTGGATATCGCCAATGGCGGCTATGAGGTGGTATTGGTGGAGAGGTCGCCTGCTATCGGGGGGCATGCCACCCAGCTATCGGGAACCTTCCCCACCCTGGATCGCCCCCCCTGCCTGGTGGCCCCCAAGATAGCCGAGGTTCTCGCTCACCCTAATATAAAACTCTACACCTATGCCGAGATAGAAGAGATATCAGGCTATGTAGGAAACTTCACGGTGAAGATCAAGAAAAAGCCATCCTACATCAATGACGAAAAATGCGATTTCTGCGGACTCTGCATAGAGAAGTGCCCGGTAACCGTCCCCGATGAATTCGACCGCGGGCTCAGCCAGCGAAAAGCCATTTTCATCGCCCCTCAATCAGACCCTAAGAAGCTGGTCATCGATCCCGGGACTTGTCTCCATTTCAATGACGGGGAGTGTCGCGCTTGCGAAGAGGTTTGCCCCGCCAAAGCGATCGATTTTTCCCAGGAAGAGGCCTTTGTTGAGGAGGTGGTGGGGGCAATCATCATCGCCACCGGCTATGATCTCTTCCCCAGGGAGAGGATCAGCGAATACGCAGAAGATCCCGACGTTATCGATGGGCTCCAGTTCGAGCGAATCCTCTCCCCCTCAGGTCCCACCGGGGGAGAGGTCAGAAGGCCCTCCGATGGCAAGGTCCCCCAGGAGGTGGTATTTATTCAATGTGTCGGCTCGCGCAACCCGGAGCATGGTGTCGTCTACTGCTCCCGGGTCTGCTGTATGTACACTGCAAAGCAGGCGGTGCTATACAGACGAGCAGTGCCGGATGGACAAGCCTATATCTTCTACATGGACATCCGCTCCGATGCCAAGGGCTATGAAGAGTTTGTAAAGACGGCGGTGGAGGAAGGGAACATTTTATACTTGAGAGGTAGGGTATCAAGGGTATTCCGCGATGGCGATAAGATCAAGGTCTGGGGAGTGGATACCCTGACCGGAATAAATATTGAGATCTCCGCCGATCTAGTGGTTTTAGCCCTTTGTATAGTGCCCAGTTCGGGGGCTAAAGAAATGGCCAGGAAGCTGAACATCATATCCGATGGATACGGCTTCCTTACCGAGGCTCATCCCAAGCTCAGGCCGGTGGAGACACTCACAGCAGGCATCTATCTGGCGGGCGCAGCGCAATGGCCCAAGGACCTCCCCGATACAGTATCACAAGCCAGCGGCGCGGCAAGCAAAGTTCTCTCCCTCTTCTCCAGGGAGGAACTACTTCACGAGCCTACGATAGCAAGTGTGGATGAAGAGGTCTGCAGCGGCTGTGGCTATTGCGCTTCCGTCTGTGCCTATAAAGCCATTGAAATCGATCCCAAGAGAAGGGTAGCTGAAGTTAATGAGGCGGTCTGCGAGGGATGTGGCGCTTGCGCCGCCACCTGCCCCTCGGGGGCGATACAGCATAAGAACTCCACATTCAGGCAATTCTTTGAGATGATCGATGTCGAGACAGGAGCGTATGTGTAAATGGTAGGTGCAGTGCTTGTTATCGGTGCCGGTATCGGTGGGATCAAATGTGCCCTGGAGCTCGCTGAGAGTGGATTCCAGGTCTATCTCTGCGACCGAAGCCCTGCTATCGGGGGCACCCTCATCCAACTCGATAAGTGGTTCCCCGATAATCAATGCGAGATGTGCAAAATACTGCCCATCTTCTCTAGGGATGAATGCTCCCAGTTTTGCCTGCGCCGCGGGCTGTTTCACCCTAATATCGAGGTTTTCCCCCTCTCCAAACTGGAAAAGCTGGAGGGGGAAGCAGGTAACTTCACGGCTACCATTAGCGTCAAACCACGAGGAGTGATTGAAGATCTCTGCATTGGTTGCGACCTATGTAGCCAGGTCTGCCCTGTGGAGGTCGATAGCGAATTCAATGAAGGGCTGCAGAAGCGCAAGGCGATATACCTTCGCCATCCCCTGGCCTCGCCCAATAGCTATACTATAGATTGGGACAACTGCACCAAATGCGGCGCTTGTGTGGAGAAATGCCCCACCAGCGCCATCGACATCTCTCAGCAGGAAGAAATTGAAAAGCTTGAGGTGGGAGCGGTCGTCGTATCCACAGGATTTGAGGAGTTCCGCCCCCAAGCTTTGGCCCAGTATGGACATGGGCGCTATCCCAACGTGCTCACCAGCATCGAACTGGAGCGTATACTCAGCCCCAACGGCCCTACAGAAGGAAAGCTGCTTCGCCCTTCCGACGGCGCCTCACCTAAATCCGTAGCCTTCCTTCAGTGTATCGGATCGAGAGACCGAGAACGGGATTACTGCTCCGCAGCCTGTTGCATGTATGCGCTGAAGGAAGCGATGCTCATTAAGGAAACAAACCCTGAGATCGATGTTCATATCTTCTTTATGGACCTGAGGGCTTTCGGCAAGGGCTACTATCGATATTATGAAAAAGCCAAAGATGATTTTGGAATAAAGTTCACCCGCTGTCGCGTCCCTCAAATAAAGCAGGATTTCCAAAGCAAAAACCTCCTCCTCACTGCCAAAGCGGATGATAGGCTGAAGCAGGAGGAGTTCGATTTAGTGGTGCTATCGGTGGGCCAGACCCCATCGCCCCATTTCCTAGAGTTAGCTGAAATCCTGGGTATCGAAGTCAATAAGTGGGGTTTCTGCGAAACAAATGCATTCTCCCCGGTGGCAACCAGCAGAGAGGGCATCTATGTGTGCGGCTCCGTCTCATCACCTAAGGACATCGCCGATACCATAATCGAATCTGGCGCTGCTGCAGGCCAGGCTTCAATACTGCTTTCCTCCCAGCGCAATCAACAGGTTAGCGCTAAAACTTATCCAGAGGAACTTGATGTGAGCAAAGAAGAGGCGAAGCCAGCCATTTTCCTCTGCCGCTGTGGTGAGGAGATCGCCTCAATAGTGAATATGGAGGAGATAACCGAATTTGTCAAAGGGCTGCCCGGCGTAGTCCATGCCCAAGATTTACCCTACCTTTGCTTAAAAGACACCTTGGAAGAGGTAAAGGGAAAGATAAAGGAGGTAAAAGCCAATCGAGTGATCGTAGCAGCCTGCTCCGCTTTCCCCTATAAGCGGCGGTTTATCGAGGCGGTTAGAGATGTAGGGCTAAACCCATCTCTTCTCGAGGTAGTGGATCTTCGGGAGCAGGTCTCATGGGTTCATCCGGATCACCAAGAGGCGGCAACGAAGAAAGTCAAGAGCCTGCTCGCTATGGCTTTGGAGAAGATTAAAGCACAAAGGCCTTTGTCTGTCCCCTCTCAAGAGATCGAGCACCAGGCACTGGTTATCGGTGGTGGTCTCGCTGGCCTCATCGCAGCACTAGCCCTCGCTGAACAAGGGGTTGAGGCTCATGTAGTGGAGAGAACCGATGAACTCGGGGGTCACCTGAGGCATATCTACGCTATACTGGATGGGGACGATCCCCAAGCCCTGCTCAAGGAGCTTGTTGAAAAGGCAGCGGGGAATCCCCTTATTCACCTCTATAAAGAGACTGAGGTCATCGAAGCGTCAGGCTACGCCGGGAATTTCGAGGCGACTCTCAAGGACAAAAATGATACGCTTTACCCTATCAAGGTAGGAGCCATCGTCATTGCTACCGGTGCCCAAGAATATGAGCCTACTGAGTACCTCTATGGGCAGAGTGATAGGGTAATAAACCAGAAGGAATTGGAAAGGCGACTTGCTTCCGGCGAACTCGATCCCAAGGGGCTTGGATCCGTGGTGATGATACAGTGCGTTGGCTCGAGGGATGAGGAGCGACCCTATTGTAGCCGCATCTGCTGCTCCCAGGCGCTGAAAAATGCCATAAACTTAAAGGAGAAAAATCCCCAGGTCGAAATATTTATTCTCTATCGAGATATGATGAGCTACGGGTTCCAAGAGGAGCACTACACTGAGGCCAGAGAAAGAGGTATTATCTTCGTTAACTACGATCCAGAGCGCAAACCAGAGGTAAAACTTAGCGGTGAGACGCTGGAGGTTCAGGTTTTCGAGCCAGTGCTGGGGGGCAGCCTGATAATTAAGCCCGATCTATTGGTGTTAAGCACAGCAATTGTTCCCTATGATAATATGAAGCTCGCCGAAATGCTCGATCTGGAACTAAACCAGGATGGTTTCTTCCAAGAAGCGGAGGTCAAGTTCCGTCCCGTGGATTTCTTGACCGATGGCATTTTCGTTTGTGGTCTGGCTCACTCACCGAGAAACATATCGGAAACCATCGCCCAAGCCCAAGCGGCGGCCATGAGGGCAGCATCGCTCCTTACCAGGGAGCGACTGGAGTCGGGAAGGATAGTCGCCGAGGTAGATGCGAGGCGTTGTAGCGGGTGTGAGCTCTGCATTTCGGTCTGCCCCTATAATGCCCGGGTGAAGGATGAGGAGAGGGGGGTGGTGGTGGTGAGGGAGGCGCTATGCCAGGGTTGTGGCGCTTGCGTCGCCACTTGCCCCAACGGCGCGGCAAAACTCAGAGGATTTATCGAGCGGCAGGTCCTCTCTATAGTGGATGCCGCAGTTTAAAGGAGGTTTCTTTGGCAGAAGAGAAGTCTGAACCCATCGAGGAGGTTACTTCGGTAGAAGAGAAGCCCAAACCTACCAAGAAGGTTTCTGCAGCAGAAGAGCCATTTGAACCTATCATTGTAGGATTTCTATGTAATTGGTGCACCTATACCGCTGCCGATCTGGCGGGCACTACCAGAATGCAATATCCCCCCAATATCCGCCCCATTAGAACCATGTGCAGCGGTTCGGTGGACCCGGTTTATGTGATTAGAGCTCTACTTAGTGGCGCCGATGGTGTCCTTGTGGGAGGCTGCCATCCCGGGGATTGCCACTATGTATCTGGCAACTATAAGGCGAGGAGAAAGATGACCATCCTGAAAACCATCCTCAACACGCTAGCTCTGGATGATGATCGGGTTTGGCTCAAGTGGATCAGCGCTGCCGAGGGGAGAAAGTTTGCCGATACGGCGACCGCATTCACCGAAGAACTAAAAAAGCAAGGACCCAATCCAGTTAAAAAGTATTGGTCAACCTAGGGAGAAACCATGAGAAATGCAATCTTAGAGGTTAAAAACGGTAATCTGCTGGATACACTCGACGCGCTTTGGCGCCAATTGCTGGAGAAGGAAATCGTGGAGGCTTTGCTCATCCCCCAGGAGCTTCCATCAAGGCTCAATGTGGTGCAAACCCTAGTGAGCAACCCTGAAAGCCTCCAAGTCCCTAACCCTCTAGCGCCTGTTTTGCCCGTTAACTCGGCGAGGATCGTCTCCCAGATGACCAAGGTCACCCCAAGCAATAAGAAGGTGGGGGTGGTGCTCAGGTCCTGCGAACTGAGGGCGCTTATCGAGCTGGTAAAGCTCAAGCAAGCATCGCTGGAGAATCTAGTGCTCATCGGGATCGATTGCTTCGGCACCTACTCCATAGACCAGTATCGCAAGCTCGCCCAAGAGACCTCCTCACCTACCGAGGATTTTCTGAAGGCAGTTAATGAGGGCAAGGAAGACCCATTACTCAGAGAGGCTTGCCAGTCATGCGAATATCCCACCCCCCTGAACGCCGATCTCACCATCGGGCTGGTGGGTATCGATTTTGAGAAAGGCATCCTCCTTCAGGCATCCACTCCGGAGGGGGAGAGAATTCTGGAAATGCTTGAGCTTAAAGATAGCGATGAAAAAACGGTAGCAAAAAGGGAAGAGGCAATCGCCAAGCTCACGGCGCAAAGAGCAAAAAAAGTAGAGGAGATTCTGGAGCGGACGCAACAGGAGGCCTCGGGATGGGAAAATCTGCTCACACTCTTCGCACCTTGCATCAACTGCCACAATTGTAAAACCGTCTGCCCTCTTTGCTACTGCAAGGAGTGTTTCTTCGACTCCCCAACCTTCGAGATGGAGGCAGAGAAGTACTTGGGGTGGGCTGAGAAGAGGGGCACTATTAGGATGCCCACCGATACCCTGCTTTTCCATCTCACCAGGATGAACCACATGGCGGTCTCGTGTGTGGGTTGTGGTATGTGCCAGGAGGCTTGCCCCAGCGATATACCCGTTTCCAATATCTTCCGCCTGGTTGGTTCGAGGGTGCAAAAGATATTTGATTATATTCCCGGCCGAAGCTTGGAGGAGGAACTTCCTCTAGCTACCTTCAAAGAGGATGAACTGGTGGAGGTTGGATAGAGTGCAGTTCGTAAGCGAGACATGCCAGGAGACGTGCGATCCCTCCTTTGCACAGGAAGTTAGGGATAAAAGCGGCGCAGGTCTTGACCGCTGCTATCAATGCCTCACCTGCAGCCTTAGCTGCCCGGTGGAATACGCGATGGACTACTCACCCAACAAGATAATAAGGATGGTGCAACTAGGTCTAAAGGATGAAGTACTTAAAAGCTCCACCATTTGGCTATGCGCCACCTGCGAGACCTGTGTCGCCCGCTGCCCCAATGACGTCAATGTGCTCCGGGTGATGGATACCCTCAGGGAGATGTCGCTCAAGGAGAAAGTGAAAGGCAAGGCACCTCTCATGCCACTATTCCATGATACCTTTCTGGGAAGTATCAAATTGTGGGGAAGATCGCATGAGCTATCGATGGAGCTAACGCTCAAGGTGAGGACTAAAGACCTTTTCACCGACCTCATCATGGGGATTAAGATGATCCTCAAGAGAAAACTGAGGATTCTCCCTATACGGATCAAGGGCTTGAAACAGGTTAAAGACATCTTTGAAAAAACAAAGGGAGCTGGAAGTTGAAGTATGCCTACTATCCAGGCTGCTCCATGGAATCGATCGCTGCCGACTACGCCCTTTCGGTGGAGGCGGTTTGTAAAGCTCTGGGGGTGGAGCTAGAAGAGCTTGACGACTGGAACTGCTGTGGCGCCTCATCAGGGCACTGCACCAACTATAGGCTCGCCCACGCTCTGACGGGGAGAAACCTCGCAATCGCCGAGAAGATGGGCATGGACACTGCGGTTGCCTGCCCCGCCTGTTTCGTCAGGTTGAAAAGTACTATTCATGAGGCCAGGGAGGACGACAAGCTAAGGCAGGATATAGTAGAAGTAATCGGCCAGCCCTACGAGGCAAAATACGATGCCAAGAACCTAGTGGATATAATAGTCAATGATATCGGCATCGAGGAAGTTCGAAAAAGGGTGAAAAAACCGCTCAACGGGCTCAAAGTGGTCTCCTATTATGGATGCTTCCTGGTTCGTCCGCCCAAGGTCGTCCAGTTTGATGACCCGGAGAATCCGCAGTCGCTGGATATTTTGATGGATGCCCTTGGGGCTGAGGTTCTCGACTGGTCAGGGAAGGTCGATTGCTGTGGGGGGAGCTTTTCCCTCACCAGACAGGACATAGTCAGAAAGCTAGTATCGGATATCGTCGTTCAAGCGCGGCAAGTGGGAGCGGAGGCTATAGTGGCTGCTTGTTCCTTATGTCTAGCAAATCTAGAGGGGCGGCAGACCGTCTCCCCAGCACTGCCAGTTTTCTATTTCACTGAGCTCATGGGGCTCGCCTTTGGCATGCCGGAAAAAGAGGTCAGAGGCTGGCTCAAAAAGCGCATGGTTAACCCGGTTCCCTTGTTAAAATCACATAATTTATTATAGAATCGCCGAGGAGGATATTGGATGAGCGAGTCAAGCAGCGCGAAAGAGGCTGAAGGCACAGCGGTGGAGACAGCGCCCAAAGTGGTCGAAAAGCTCATCCCGATTTATGTTATGGGCCGCCGCTATGAGGTGCCTGAGGGCTTCACTATTATGAAGGCTATGGAGTATACTGGCTACAAATTTATTCGGGGCGCCGGCTGCCGAGGCGGCGTCTGCGGGGCATGTCCCACGGTCTACCGCAAAGCCGGTGATTATAAGATATATACCGGGCTTGCCTGCCAGACGGTAGTCGAGCCCGATATGTATTTGACCCAGATCCCATTTTATCCTGCAAATCGTGCCCAGTATAAACTCGAAGAGCTAGAACCTGCCCCCGAAGAGATATTCAAGCTATATCCTGAGATATTCCGCTGCGTCGCCTGCAATAGTTGCACCAAGGTCTGCCCAATGAAGATACCGGTCATGGATGCTATCTCATATTTAAAACAGGGGAATATACCAAAGGCTGCTGAGCTTGCCTACGATTGTATTCAATGTGGTCTTTGCACCAGCCGATGTTTGGGTGAATTGCCACAGTATCACATATTTCAGCTAACGAAAAGAATCTACGGCGCCAAAATTGCCCCTTCATCGGACCATTTAAGAGAAGCCGCTGAAGCTATCAAGTCAGGGAAATATGAAGAGGCACTGAAGGAACTGATGAATACGGATGATGAAGAGATGAGGAAGCTTTATCGCGAAAGAGAAATGGAACCATGGGAGACCGGTGAGGATTGGCGACCAAAGGAGACAAAGTATTTATAGCGGGAGGCAGCGATGCCATATCCAGAGGAACTTAAGAGATATATTAAGAAGGTTGAAGAGACCAGGCCTCAGCGAATAGAGAAAAGGAAAAGGGGCGAGGAATTCCCCTTTATGTCAGCAGAGCAAAGGGAGGAGATGTTAAAGTATCACCCCGATTACCGGGAGGAGGGGCGCAGGGAGATCAAAGCAGGCGCTAGTAAAGGTTATGCAATAGCTCATGAATTTGCCGACCTTTTGGAAGCGAGAAGCAGGGTGGATCCCGATCAAGTAGATCTCAGCCAAGTCGATTTTGAGACCGATGTTCTAATCATTGGCGGGGGAGGGGCAGGGACAGCAGCAGCACTCCTCGCTCAGGAACAAGGCGCTAAGGTGATCCTCGCTACCAAGCTTCGTCACGGCGATGCCAATACCATGATGGCTGAAGGGGGCGTTCAAGCGGCCTCTAAATTGGAAAAGGATTCCCCGTATTACCATTATCTAGATGTGATGGGTGGGGGGCATTTTAAGAATGATCCCGAGCTTGTACACACCCTTGTTACCGAGGCCCCAGACCTGTTAAGGTGGCTCGAAAGTCTGGGGGTGATGTTTTCCAAATCCGCTGGGGGAAGGCTCGAGACCATGCATGGCGGCGGAACCTCTCGGAAGAGGATGCACTATGCCGCCGACATAACGGGGGCGGAGATTATGCGTGCTCTGCGCGATGAGGCCCGGAATCGCTCCCCAGATATAAAGGTGCTCGAATTTGCACCGGCGGTAGAACTCATCTTGAACGAGAATGGACATTGCGCTGGGGCTTTGCTGTATAACCTGGAGACTGAAGAGTATTTCATCGTAAAAGCCAAGGCAACTGTCCTTGCCACCGGTGGCAGCGGCAGACTACACGTTCAAGGCTTCCCCACCACCAATCATTATGGGGCTACTGCCGACGGCATAGTTTTGGGCTACAGAGCGGGGGTAAAGCTCAAGTTTCTTCATACCATTCAATATCATCCCACATGTGTCATATTCCCCGAACAGATAGAAGGTCTGCTGATCACCGAGAGATTTCGAGGAGCAGGCGCTGATGTCTTGAATGTCGATGGAGAGAAGTTTGTCAACGAGCGGGAGCCTCGAGATGTAGAATCGGGCGCCTTCATTAAGGAGTGTCTGGTCAAAGAAAAAGGGGTGCCTACACCAACGGGTAAGCTAGGGGTTTGGGTCGATTCACCCATGATCGATATTCTCCAGGGCGAAGGCACGGTGCGAAAGGATTTCGTGGGTAAATGGAAAGTATACGACCGACAGGGAATTGACATATCCAAAGAACCTATGCTGGTCTATCCTGGCCTTCATTACCAGAATGGCGGGCTGGAGAATAATTCCGCTTGCGAAACTTCCGTGCCTGGCCTTTTCATCGCCGGGGAGGTAACCGGGGGTGTTCATGGCGAGAACCGCCTCATGGGCAATTCCCTCCTCGATGTTCACGTTTTTGGCAGGATCGCCGGCAAAAACGCCGCCATCTATGCCAAGGAGAAGGCCAAGGAGGGGAAGCTGACCCTGGAACATGTTAAGGCCTATCACAAAGAGCTGGAGAAGGCGGGAATAGTTACCGATAGGGTAGCGCCGATGCTTCTCCCCGACTATACCAACCCCGAGGTGAGAAAGCGTCAGCTCACTGCCCACTATGTGGGAACATTGAGGTGATAAATGAATATAATATCACCACTCGACTCCCAGGTAATAGAAAAGCTTAGGGCCGGAGACCAGGTCTTCATCAGCGGGGTGATCTATAGCGCCCGCGACGCCGCTCACAAAAGGATCATTGAAGCTTTGAACCGCGGTGAGGAGCCACCATTCGACTTCCGCGGTCAGACCATTTACTATATGGGTCCATCCCCAGCCAAGCCGGGGCAGGTTATCGGTGCTGCTGGCCCCACTACTAGCGGGCGTATGGACATCTACTCCCCTCGCCTCATTGCTGACGGGCTCAAGGGAATGATTGGGAAAGGTAATCGCTCCAAGGATGTGAAGGAGGCGATTAAAAAGCACAAAGCGGTCTACCTCGCCGCCATCGGAGGGGCGGGCGCCCTGATCGCCAAGTCGATAAAGAAGGCGGAGGTGGTAGCCTACGAGGATCTAGGTGCTGAGGCCATTATGCGCCTTGAGGTGGAGGGCTTCCCTGCCACCGTGGTGAACGACGCTTACGGAGGGGATTTGTACGAGGAGGGTATGGCCAAGTACCAGAAGGAGCCAAAGCTTGGTAGCAGGTGAATCAAGGGTTGACCTAGAGTGGGATGATGATGAGGTTATCCCGGAGAAGGTTTACCCCGATACCGACTTTGTCTTCCCCAAGATGGCAGAGGTAACCCTTGATATGGTGGCTCTATATGGAGGGGAGAGGGTTTTGGATATCGGGTGCGGCAGGGCGATAGATGCTCTCCAGTTGGCGAAACGGGGCGGGAATGCTATAGGGCTTGATCCCTCAAGTAAGATGATCAGGGAGGCCAAAATTTACATCGGCGATGGCAATGTTGACTTAGTGCGCGGCATAGGTGAGGCACTACCCTTCAAAAGGCGATCGCTGGACAAGATTATATGTAAAGGCGCGCTGGACCACTTCGCTGATCCGCCGAAGACCTTGGAGGAGATGTCTCAGGTTCTCAAGCTAAAAGGAGAGGCAGTAATTGCAATCGCCAACTTCGAAAGCCTCAGCTGTCGACTGGGTAGGTCATGGTATCCAATACTGAAGAAGTTTAGGAGGGTAAAGGATGAAAGGCCTGCCTGGCAGCCTCCCCCTGACCACACCTACAGGTTTGATTGCCCACTACTGAGAGGGTTAGCTGAGCGTCACTTTGAGGTAAAGAAAACTACGGGCGTCTCTCTGCTCTGGACAGCCCCTTATTGGGGAAAGCTCCTCTCAATACTGCCCCGAGGGATTTCAATGACCATCCTAAATTTTCTTGATATGATTGCCCGCAGAGTTCCTTCGCTGAGTGATGTGATCATTATCAAAGGCACCCCTAGGAATGATTAACGCCTGATCGAGCCTCTTCATAGACATCGATGATTTGCTTGGCAGCCTGCTCCCAGGAGAAGCACCGCTCTACCCGCCTCCTCCCCTCACCACCCATCCTGCGGCGCAAAGGTTCGTCATTAAAAAGCCGCTTGATAGCCCTTGCCAAGGCATGGGGATCATGAGGGGGCACTAAAATCCCCGTCTCCCCCCCCATCACCACCTCGGGGAGCGCCCCGGCCGTGGTGGCGACTACAGGAAGACCACAAGCCATCGCTTCAGCGGCAGGAAGACCAAAGCCTTCATAAACAGAGGGGGTAATGGCGATCTCCGCCGATGAATACTCTCTCACCAGTTCCTCAGTCGTTATCCTACCGGTGAAGGTGACCATATCCTCAAGACCATATTTTTTTATCAGTGCCAGGGCATAGCTGTCACCGGGGGTCACCTTGTCCACAATGGTCAATTTTATGTCAACATCATCCCCCTTCAGTAGAAGAAGGGCCTGAAGCAGATAAAGAATGCCCTTCTTTCGATCCCCTGTTCTGCCCACCATGATCATGTGACCCCCCTCCTTCCTATGCCCATCCAATCTCCGAAATACATCTGTATCTACGCCCGGGTAAACCGATCTCATTTTGCTTGCAGCCACCTTGAATATCGTGCGCACTTCCTGGGCCGAACTTTTAGAATCCGTTATCACCCCATCCAAGCGTCTTGCCACGATGCCCTGCATCATGGGGGGGTAGAACAGTATTCGCTTTATCCTCTCCCAATCACTGGGCGCCTGAGCTATCTCAGCTTTGGTATCGATGGGCAGTGGGTGATGAATCGTGGCGACCACAGGAACCTTCAATGCCTTTAGCAAGAGCAACCCATAGGCAAGGTTCTGGTTGTCGTGGATAATATCGAAGCGATGATCACGGAGGAGATGGCGCACCTTCTGGTAGGCTCTGATGCTAAAGGTGAGCATCTCAGGGAACATCCCCAGCTTTGTTCCTGCTACCTCACATAGGTTAAGCGGGGTAAAAATGCGGTAGGGGTTTCCCCGAGGCAGTAAACCATTCCTCTCATTTTTCCGATCGTAGAGATTAAGGCTTTCCAGCTTGTGCACCCTAATCCCATCAGCAATGTCAGGGTAGGGTGGACCAACCATAACATCAACCTCATGCCCCAGTCTCTGAAACTCTCGAGACAGGTAATAGAGATAGACCCCCTGCCCGCCACAGTACTTGTTCCCCCGATAGCAAAGGAGACATATTTTCACCCCAGGCTACCTCCTTTTACTGAAGCTTCCTGGTATAAATGACAATGCTCTTTGGGAAGAAAAAGTTGCAGATGCGCTCCATCCTGTGAGCAAACCTGGAGTTGGTTACTATCTGCATCGCCAGGAACTTGTGATAGAGCGCTGGAATCCGAGCCTTCTCATTCTTAAGCCTGAAGATGCAGCGAAGGATCCAATAGATAGAATGGAAGGCATGCTCATAGCGAATGGCATAAACCGACAGATTATTCCTCCGTAAGGCATTCACCAGGTCCCGTGCCTTATACTTTCTCACATGACCCCCGGGATGGTTATAGTAGTCCTCGTCAAGGGCCCAGCAGACCGCCTCACTAAGATAGGTGGGCACGGTGACCGCTAGCGCCCCCCCCTGCTTGAGCACCCTCACCAGCTCTTCGATCCCTCGCTCATCATCCTCAATATGCTCCAGCACCTCGGAGCAAATCACCTTATCGAAGGTTGCATCCTTAAAGGGGAGTCTTAGGGCATCTCCAAACATCACATGCCAACTCCCCTTTGACACCTTTTGAGAATCCATATAGTGCAGCACATAGTGGGTCTTCCTCAGGCTCAAATCATCGAGATCCATAGCACACACCATACCATGAGTGAGGCGGCAGGCTTCAAAGCTATGCCTTCCCTCGCCACAGCCTACATCCAAAAACCTATCGCCATTTTCTACCCTAAAGAGATTGAAATTAACGGTGAGCATCTAAAGAACCTCCTGATATACCTCCACAGTTCTCCTCGCTGCCTCCTGCCAGGAGAAGTTCTTTTCCACCCTTCTCCTCCCTTCCTCCCCCATCGCCCGACGCAATGGTTCATCCTTAAGCAGACGCCTGATCGCCCCAGCGAGGGCATAGTGATCTCGTGGGGGCACTAAAATTCCGCTCCTCCCATCCTCCACCACCTCGGGGAGCGCCCCGGCTGTGGTGGCGACCACAGGAAGGCCACAAGCCATCGCTTCGGCAGCAGGAAGACCAAACCCCTCATAGAGAGACGGGACCACTGCGACCTCGGCTGTAGCGTAGTACCTGACCAGCTCCTCCAGCCTCACCTTTCCCGTAAAATCGACGCTGCCATCAAGCCCGAGTCTCCCCACCAAAGCCGGGGTATAATCATTATCGGGGGGACCACGGTCGACGATGGTGAGTTTCACATCGATCTCTTCACGAAGTAGCTGAAGCGCTCGAAGCAGGTAGATGACCCCCTTTTTGCGATCCACGGTATTGGCCACAATGACGAGGCGACCTTGCTCTCTCCTCTCACCATCCAAGCTACGAAACACATCGATATCGATGCCATTGTAAACCACCCTTATTTTACTTTCGGGAACCTTGAAAGTGTTCCTAGTCTCCTCGGCAGCGCTCTGGGATACCGTGATCACCCGATCCATCCTTTTGGTTACCAGGTGCTGCATCACGAAGGGATAGAACATTATCCGGCCGAATCTCTCCCACGCACTGGCCAGATGAGCAATATCGGTCTTTCTATCGATGGGCAAGGGGTGGTGCACAGTGGCCACGATGGGGATATCAAAGGCCTTCATCAGCAGTATGCCATAGGCTAGGGTCTGATTGTCATGGATTATATCGAAGCGGCGATTGCGGAGGAGCCAGCGCAATTTGTTATAGGCCCTGATGCTAAAGGAGAACATCTCGGTGAACATGCCGAGCCTTGACCCTGCCAACTCATAGAGGTTTAGGGGAGTAAAGACCTTAAACGGGTCTTGCTTGGGGAATCCAAACTCATAAAAATTCAGGTTTTCCACACGATGTTCTGCGATACCCTCAGCAATATAGGGATAGGGAGGGCCGACGATGACATCAACCTCGTGACCCAGGCGCTTTAGCTCACGAGAGAGGTAATAGAGGTAAACCCCCTGGCCACCACAGTACATATTGCCCCTATTGCATAAGAGGCATATTCTCATCTTTCGCTCTTCACCAGACTCTTCTCGTTCGTGCCGAGGCGCAGAAACAGGGGCAAAAACTCGGCAATGTTAATCCTCACCCCCCACTTTCCCAGATGCTTTTTTTGCTCTTGCCGAGGCCAGAAATGGAGGTAAAAGCTCGGCAATTCTAATCCTCTCCCTCTTATTTTCCGAGACGTAGAGATAGGGCGAAAAAGCCAGCGATGCTCTTGGCATCGCAGACCGCACCAGATACGATTAGTGCAGGAATCTTCGCCAAAGGTATGGACACCACCTCAATAATCTCATCCTCCTGGGGCTGGCACGGACCAAGCTCAAGCCCAGTGGCCAGGAAGAGGTGTAAAAACTCGGTCGAGTATCCCGGGCTACTATAGAACCCACCAAGCCTCTCCATCCTAGCAGCGGTATACCCGGTCTCCTCCTCGAGTTCCCGAATCGCGCTCTGGAGAGCCTCCTCCCCGGGTTCGATGCAACCGGCGGGGATCTCCAAAAGTTCCCTCTCCACCGCATGGCGAAATTGGCGCACCAGGATAGCATTATCCTGGTTATCTATGGCAACGATGGCGACACAATCTGGGTGCGCTACTACCTCCCGCGTCGTTTCCCTGCCCCCCGGGAGCACCACATTATCGACGCGAAGACCAACTATGCGCCCTTCATATATTTGTTGGCTCTCTAAGGTTCGCTCCTCCATCAACCCGAATGCTCCAGCTTATACACCAACGCCACCTCATCGCAATCGGGGAACTTGGGGCAGCGCTGACACTCTCCCCACACCTTGCGTGGCAACTCCATTTTGTCTACCTGACGGAAGCCACACTTCTCAAAGAAATCTGGTTTGTAGGTGAGGCAGAAGACCGTTTCAATACCCAGACCTATCGCCTCCTCAAGGCAAGCCTGAATTAACAAGGCACCGGCCCCCTGATCCTGCATCTCCTCAACCACGCAAACAGCTCTGATCTCAGCGAGATCAGACCAGAATATATGAAGCGCAGCACAGGCAACCAATTGCTCAGCATCGCGAACCACAAAGAAGTCCCTGATGTTCTCATAGAGTTCGCTCAAGGCACGGGGCAACATCTCCCCCTTTTCCGCAAAGCGATTGACCAGCTTATGGATTTGAGGTATGTCGTCAATGCGCGCCTTTTCCAACTTCATTTCGGCACCAATCTCTCCACCAAGATGCTATAGAAAAAGGTCAGCGGCTGAACTCTCAAAAAACGGGCCACATGAGGGCTAAGCTTGACTCTAATAGTGTCCCCACTCTCCAACGCCATGTCGATCTGACCATCGAGGCTGAGCATCGCCTGGTGGTCAGTATACACCTTTAGCTCAATGATAGCTGTAGGCGGAAGCACCACGGCACTAGCGAAGGTGAGGTGAGGGGAAATGGGATTTATGAGGACCTCCCTGGACTGGGGATAAAGAATGGGGCCACCTGCGGCCAGAGAGTAGCCCGTGCTTCCGGTTGCGGTAGCGAGTATTAGCCCATCCGCCTTATAGGTGTTTAAAGGTGCACCGTCGATAGTAGTCTCCACATAAATAACCCGGGATATGGCACCCCGCCCCAATACGACGTCGTTCAAGGCATGAAAGGGCCCTTTGCCAGAGAACTCCGCCTGAAGCATGGCCCGCTCGTCAACCCAGCCCTCCCCGGCCAATAAGGCGGGTAGCTTATCGCGAGCCTCTTCAGCGCTCAGCTCGGTCATAAACCCGAGCCTACCCAGATTTATTCCCACAATGGGAATGGACTGAGGTACCACAGCGCGCGCCGCTCTCAGGATAGTGCCATCGCCGCCAACGCTAAGGATCAGCTCCGTGCCATTAACCTGAGCCCTGGCCCTCTCCTCATCCCAGGCGGAACAAAGCCAAACGGAGGCATCCAGTGAGGGTAAAAAGCCTGCCATCTCCTCGGCAAAAGCCTTAGCAGCAGGTATCTTTGGATGATAGAGAATGCCCACCCTCTTCAAGAACCGCACCTCTCAATCTAATCAAATCGACAAATACTAAAAAGCTAAGTTGCATTGGGAAGTCTATCATTGCTAACAAGGGCTGTCAAGGGAGAAACACGCCTACAGCGGACTCCGCAATTTTCAGTAGCACCCAGGGGTAAATGCCAAGAACCAGCACACCTAGACAGGCGATGGAGAGGGCAAAGCGGAGCGCCCATGAAGAGGGCACCCGCTCCTCCGATAGCGGTGCGCCCATATACATCACACGTACCACCCTAAGATAATAGTATGCAGCAATCACCGTATTGATTACGGCGATAATCACCAGCCAGATAAGCCCATAGTTAATGCCGGCGCTGAATATATAGACCTTGGCCATGAACCCCACGGTAGGGGGGATGCCGGTAAGGGAGATGAGGCAAAATGCCAGGGCCAGTGAGAGGAGCGGGGCGCGTCTCGCCATCCCCGAGTAGTCGGCGATCTGATCGCTACCTGTCTTATTGGAGATGGCGATGATGGCGATAAATGCACCTAGATTGGTGAGAGCATAGCTCACCAGGAAGAATACCAGAGCACCGGGGCCGCTTTGGCCAAGGGCATCGGGAGCGATGGTGCTGACGGCGGCCAGTCCCACCATCAGGTAACCCGCCTGGGCGATGCTGGAGTAAGCCAGCATTCGCTTGATATTCGTCTGGGCGATGGCGACTACATTGCCCAGGGTCATGGTAATAGCGGCGAGCACAGCGAAGATAATGCCCCAATCCAGGCTCATCGGCCCCAGGGCCTCATAGAAAACCCTGAGGATCACAGCAAAACCCGCCGCCTTGCTGGCAACGGATAGATAGGCGGTTATCGGTGTCGGCGCCCCCTCATAAACATCGGGGACCCACATCTGGAAGGGAACGGTGGCGATCTTAAAGCCAAAGCCAGCCACCAGCAGAACGATGCCCATTAAGAGCGCCGGACTGGCCAATATACCCTCAGCCGAAATAGCCGCTGCGATCCCCTCAAGATGGGTGGTGCCGGTGAGCCCGAAAACCATCGCCATGCCGTAGAGCAAAACCGCGCTGGCCACCGCGCCAAGAAGCAGGTACTTCAATCCCGCCTCGCTGGACTTGGGGTCCTTGAGAAAGCCCGTTAAAACATAAAGGGAGATACCCGTCAGCTCCAGGGCGATGTAAATGGAGATCAACTCCCTGGTGGATGCCATGAGCATCATCCCCATAGCGGCAAGCAGCACCAGGGCATAGTATTCCCCGCGAAAGCCAGTAAACTTATGGGCATAGTCGGTAGAGGAGAGGATCACTAGGGCAGCCATCACCAGGAAAAAGAGGTTGAAGAAGAGAGAGAACTCATCGATGACCAGCGCACCGGCAAAGGAGGTCTCATTTGTTCCCCACAGTGCAATGGTGAATACGGCGGGCACGATGAGCCCAACAACGCTCACCACTCCCAGAATCCACTTCCGCCCAATGAAAAGGTCGAGGAGGATCACCACCAAAGCCAAGGCACAGAGGCTTATTTCAGGTGCCAGTAGATAAAGGTTCAACACTCGCTCCTTAAACCACCTTCGCTATCTCAAGGAGCCTCTTGGTGTCATCATGAAGCTCCTCCCATATTTTAGGGACGTCTTCTTTTAGAACCCAGATGCCTTCACCCACATCGCCTCCGGGTCGAAACTCCCCACCCACCAATTTGGCCAAGCAGTCAATATAGATGACATGAAGCGTCGTTTGGCCCTCCAACTTCACGATCCGCTCGAAGGGGATGAGCATGGTGCTGAGGCGTATCCTGAGATTAGTTTCCTCACTCACCTCCCGCTCAATCCCCTCTCGAATCCCCTCACCCAAATTCAGCCTGCCGCCTGGGCAGATCCATTTACCTTGCCAGAATCCCCCCCGCTGGGGGACATGCCTTACCAGGAGGATCCGTCCCTTATCATCCTCGATCACTGCCCCCACAGCAACGAATATTTCCCCCACAGAATACCTTCCTCTACAAACCTAATGAAGACACCAATGGCAAGACCCCTGTCTTTATAATATCGGTGAGTATCGCAGGGTAAATCCCGATTAGCATGATCACCGCCGCTAGGGCGAAGATATAAGCCTTCTCCAGCCTGTCGGCATCGGGCACCCCATCATACTGCGCCTTGGGTGGACCGTAAAAAACCCTCTGCAACATCCAGAGTATATAGCCTGCGCCGATCACGACCCCCAGAATGCCGATGATAGTATAGATTTGGATGCCAGATACCGCAGTGCTTTCGAAGCTGCCGAGGAAGACTAAGAATTCGGCAGCGAAGCCACTGGTGCTCGGCAATCCCAAGGCGGCAAGCCCGGCAATGCTAAAAACCACCAGGATTACGGGCATCCGGCGAGCCAGCCCGCCAAGATTAGGGATCATCCGTTCATGCGTTTTCTCATAGACCAAGCCCACCAAGGCGAAGAGGAGCCCGGTAATGATACCATGACTTACCATCTGAAGAGTGGCACCGGTCATGCTCACCTGAGACAGGGCGAAAATTCCCAGGAGCACAAAGCCCATATGGCTGATGCTACTATATGCAATCAGCCTCTTCAGATCGGTCTGCCTCAAGGTTACCGCTGCTCCGTAGAGGACACCGACCACCGCCAAAGCAACAAGAAACGGGGCGTAGTCTTTGGCGGTTTCGGGGAATATGCCCACGCAGACACGAATCATGGCGTAGCCGCCCATCTTAAGGAGCACCCCGGCAAGGATCACGCTCACCGCAGTGGGGGCGTCGGTATGAGCATCGGGCAGCCATGTATGAAGAGGGAAAACGGGCAGCTTCACCGCATAGCCAATAAAAAGCAGGAAAAAGATCGCGGTCGCTGTCAAGGTGCTGAGGACGGAATCAAGCCCCATCCCCGCTAGCGCCACCATATCGAAGGTGCCCGCCTGGAAATAGAGGAGCAGGATGCCGGCGAGCATCATGGCGCTGCCTATAAGCGTATAGAGAACGAACTTCATCGCCGAATACTCTTTCCTCCCCGTCCCCCAGATGGAGATCAAGAGATACATCGGTATTAACTCTACCTCCCAGAAAATGAAGAAGAGAAGTAGGTCCAGGGAACAAAATACCCCCAGGATTCCCATCTCCAGAACCAGAAGCCAAGCGAAGTACTCCCGAGCCCGGAGGTCGATCTTCCAGGAGACGAGCACAGCGATGAAGCCCAGCATGGTGGTCAGCATCAGCATGGGCAGGCTCAGCCCATCGACGCCGAGATAATACTGGACATTGATTGACGGGATCCACAACGCCTGCTCCACAAACTGGGGCCCCGCAAGAGACCGGTCGAACATGAAGAAGAGAGCAATGGAAAGGATGAAGGCCACCGAGGTGAAAAGGGCCGCAGTGCGCTTTATCCGCCTTGGGCTAGCGCCAGGAAGCAAGGCAATGACGATCGCCCCGATAAGGGGGAGGAAGACGATTATCGAGAGGTAGGGAAAACTCAACACTTCCTCCTATTTTCAGCTAAAGATAAAGAGACAGGCAATGATGGCCAGGATGCCAATAAAGATAGCGAGCCCATAGGCCTGTAGTTGACCTGTCTCCGCTTTGCGAACAACCCTCCCCACCGCCACCGTGCCCCCGGCGATGCCGTTCACCGCGCCATCGACAATATGGTCATCAAACCAGTGAAGGGCGGCAAAAATCCCATCAATTAAAATCCGAACCACAAACACCCTCTCATAAAGCTCGTCAAGCCAGTACTTCCTAGCAAATAGGGTATAGAGAGGGGCGAAAGCCCGCCTCAGCGATTCTGCGGAGAGCCATTTCCTACTGTATATGGCATAGGCGAGGAGGATGCCCCCGCCAGCCAAAACGAGCGAAGCCCAGGCCAAGGGATGGGCAAGAGCGCCAAAGAAACTGTGAGACTCCCCTCCCAAGAATTCACTTATCGGGAACCATCCCGCAGCAACTGAGAGGATGGCCAATAAAACCATAGGGCCGATCATCACTAAGGGCGATTCGTGAAGGCCATGACTACCCTGACTTTGCCCCCGGTACTCCCCACCAAAGGTGAGGAATACCACACGGAACATGTAAAAGGCAGTCATGAACACAGTGATCATCGCCAGGTAGAATAATATCGGTGTGCTTTCCCAGGCGTGAGCCAGGATGCCCTCTTTGCTCCAGAATCCCGCCAGGGGCCAGATACCAGCAAGGCTCAAGGAGGCAATAAGGAAGGTGCCGAAGGTCCACGGCATCGCCTTTCTGAGCCCACCCATCTCCCTAATATCGAAGGTTCCCGTAGCATGGTTGACACTCCCCGCCCCCAGGAAAAGGAGCGATTTGAAGAAGGCATGGGAAAACAGATGGAAAATACCCACCGCCACGCCCAGCGCCAAACCATGCTCTAAGGGGATCGCTCCGCTGGCCACGGCCACACCAACCGCCCCCAGGCCCAGCATCATGTAACCAAGCTGACTGATAGTTGAATAGGCCAGCACCCGTTTGATATCGTTCATTACCAGACCCATACTGGCAGCAAATATGGCGGTGAAGCCACCGATAATAGCCACTGTGGTTATCGCCTCAGAGGATGAAGCAAATACAGGGAACATGCGAGCCACCAGGTAAACACCGGCGGCAACCATGGTGGCGGCATGGATCAGGGCACTCACTGGCGTCGGGCCCTCCATGGCATCGGGCAGCCAGGTATGGAGGGGGAACTGCGCCGACTTGCCCACCGCCCCGGAGAAGATGCCGATGGCGGCCCAGGTGAGCGCTGTGCTGCCAATCGCCCCCGCCAGTGCCAGGTGCTGCAGCTCCCCTATATCAAAGGTGCCTGTCTTGGTATAGAGAAAGAGGATTGCCGCCAGAAAGCCGAAGTCGCCGAGGCGGGTCACCAGAAAGGCCTTCATCGCTGCTCTGGCCGCCTCGGGCTTATGAAACCAGAAGCCGATGAGGAGATAG
>Ga0209427_10002499_pt1 | contig 21639 bp, 26 predicted proteins | sample DeeMarSWOR136_30_FD_187465 | JGI IMG/M metagenome (GOLD analysis project Ga0209427, IMG submission 187465) | Marine sediment microbial communities from White Oak River estuary, North Carolina - WOR-1-36_30 (SPAdes) (version 2) | ecosystem: Environmental > Aquatic > Marine > Intertidal zone >...
TTATGAAGGAGTGCAAGGGAGAGTGTGGCAGCCTCCCCTGTTTCATATGGGTCGTAGAAATCATCATCGCAGATGTGAACCGGAACGTAAATCGAACAGCATGCGTGATTTGCTGCAAACCAACTGCTGCTTAAGAGATCTGGATGTTCCTTTGGTATTTTAAATACCATAGATGCTTCGTACATATAACGATCCTCGCACATCGGCCGAAGTCCATCAAGATCTGTGGTATGCAGCCGTGACCAGCGTATCATGTCCTGTATGGTGACAGCCCCAATCGACGGTTCGATATGTTCATGGAGTTTTTGTTCCCATGCATAGACTGCGGTACAAACCGATATCCGTGCAGTGTTTCCATCGATTTCCAGGACGTTCACACTATAGGGTCCAACGGTCGCTTGTTTCCCTAGCGGAATTGTTACCTCCTTTTTATATCCTGAATTTTTAAAAGCAAACCAGGGGAACACCTGTGCGATTAGGGAAACTGGCGATAGTTGTAAGATTTTCACGCCGCAGAGAGAATCAAGGTGTAGAACAGTTCCTCGTCGCACCCATGTTTCTTTCTTGGTATTATATGAGGATGCAATCGGCAGCGTTTTGATCACTTGTGTCCGCCAGAGGTCTTTTGGATAGTTAGACATGACCAGCACATCACTTACATCTTTTGTTGTCTGATGTACTGCATCTGCTTCGATGATGACTGCCCGCTGCGGACCAATCAAGAAAAGATTCTCAGAGACACCAGTCGCATGAAGCGTATCAACTGCCTTGGTGGTCAGTAAGTTTATTGCTTCTTCTTCGTTTTCTGCGGTTTGGCATGCGTACCTAATCCAATCAAAATCATCCCATGCATTCTTTGTTGGATTCACCCATCGTGACATCGTATCTGCGTCACCAAAGGCAAGTCCCGCGTCAGTCAAGACCATCCCTGCTTTAACGATATTTGGGAGGGTATCTCCCTGTGTTGCCACACCGATAAAAGTATGATTAACAATAAAATCCCAGGGTTTTCCTGTCCACGGATGATGATATGTATACTGCGTTCCTTTTGGGACCCTAGATAGTACTTGTAAACCATCTCTGCTTGGATCTCGAACCTTTAAAAGAAGGCTATAGTCACCTGCAGTTGCAGATGATGCCACAACGATATCCTTGCAGCCTTTTGATGCTGGGATAATTATCACAGAACATACGATGATGAAAATGAACAAACAAGACCATATTTTCTGTTGACGTATCATATGTGAATAAAATATAACCCTAAAATATATAAAAGTATGCTTAAGGATGTTTTCTTACTCAGGAGTTTCTTGAGATTTTTCTTTCTTTTTCTTTGTTATTGTTTTCTTTTTTTTTGTGGTCTTCGCCTTTGTTTTTTTCTTTGGTTTTTCTTCTTTCTTCCGGTCTTCTGGTGTTGGTTCTTCTTCGCTAGGCTCTTGTTTTTCTTCCGTTGTTGCCTCTTCTGGTTTTTCCTGAATACTTTCTTTTAAAGGAAGCTCTTCTGATTCTACCGGCTGAGGTTCTGTTGGTTCACTTGGTTTTTCTTCTGGTGTCTCAACTGATTTTTCATCTTCGATGATGATTGTGGGTAATCGAATGATCTCTGTTTTGTTGATCTCAATACGTTTCACCGGGTAGAAAACCTTACAGTGTTTGTAAATTTCGCTTCCCATTTTTCCATCAATACAGTCCTTGATAAATGAGTTTAATGTCTTTGCTTTTCCTTCTTTTCGTATAACATCATTCATAACGTTTCTGATTAGTTTCTTCTGTGAACTTTGGATTCGTTTCTCTGCAATAGCGAAGGGTTTAACTCGGAGAAGAGCACCGTCTCTGGTCTCAACGTCAAAAACACCATCGACACGTGATTTTCTTCGTCGAATCATCCGTCGGAGGTAATCTGAGGTGAGAAGATGACCTTTTAGTTGGGTATGAGCCGTGTTTTGTTCAATCTTATCGACTGCGAAAAGAAGCTTAATATGAGATTTCCGGAAATCATTGGTAATATCCTGCAGGGAGACCTCTGTAACCCTCCCGATAAGGTTATCTGGTGTCTCAGCTAGGGTTTCTGCGACCGGAACGTTATTGAATAATGATGGTGCGAGTATCGTGTACCAGTTTTTTGCTTTCCATCGGTCTTTAACTTTTCTGGTTGTCGTCCGTACACGTGCTTTAGCCATACCTATCACTTATGAATCCTCTCATTTTTTCAATAAGGGATTTTTGGAGTAATAGAGTTCTTATACTTAAATGCTACGAGGGTTTCACCTGGGGGAATAACATTTGGATGATATGAGAACCATTTAAAATGCATCGATGATCTTTAGCTCGCGCTCTTTTCCTTTTTTTTGTATTTCTTCTCGTATTCTCTTGTAATAGTCCTTCTTATCGAACATCAATTTGGAAAACGTTTGTAATAATTCAGGATTTTGTAGGAGTTTTTTCTGAATGTTCTCCCAGATCCCTGGTTTTATACGCAACGAATCGATCCATAGTTCTTGGGTACCTGCCTTTTGTATCATATCAAGAATTTGTGGGATCTCCTCTATTGTTGTCGTCGGGTACACTGGGCCAAAGAACACTGCGGTTTTTAACCCGGCATCCGCACATTTCTTTAAAGCGGCAAACCGCTCTGGGATAGAAGCCGTATATGGCTCAAGAAGCCTTCGTTCATTGTCATGCAGCGTGCCGATGCTTACCATGACCTGCGTATCAGAAAACCGCAAAAGCAGATCAATATCCCTGGTGACGAGAGGTGATTTTGTCTGGATATGCGCTGGGAAATCATAACAGAGTAGTTGTTCTAAACAAAAACGAGTTAGTTTGTATTTCTGTTCCAAGGGTTGGTAGGGGTCTGTTACCGTTGATATGCCGACAATGCCAGGTTTCTTTATTTTTATTTCCTTTGCTACCATCAACGGGATGTTTTTTTTAACCTCGATGGCCTCCCCCCACTGTTCTCGAGGTATCCGAAGTACGTATGGTGCGTAACAATACGCGCAGTTATGCATACACCCTCGGTAGGGATTCAGAGAGAAATCAAGTCCGGGTAAAGTCGAACGTGATAACCCGCTGTTACAATGCACTTCTAGTACCTTCATATCATCTCACAATAAAATCCTCAAGTTTTCGTTGATACAGTTGGTTCTTTAGCACAGCGCTGTTCCGAATCCATCGCTGTAGGGGGATATCCATAATCTTAGAGACATACACCAGTGATTCCTGCACTGTGGAAAACTTACGATACGGCTGGCTAAGTGCACACCGAATACTTTCACGAACGTTCCAGACGCCAATCGGCATGATATATCCAGGATGCGCTTCCCGGAGAATCACTACAGCTGCCTGTCTTCTTTCCTTGTTTAGCAGCTCGTTTACCGCAAGTCTCGCAGCGTAATAGCACCCGCCGATTTCTGCATAGGTCGTCCGACCATCGTAAAACTCATAGCTATTGAAAATGGAAATACCAGTTCCATACGGGTTCCATGTGGTGTTAGGATACCACGCTTCGATAAGCTCATATTGCCATTCCGAAGGTACCATCAGAACAATCCACCGGTTGTCAAACTGATTGAGATAATATGCCCGCACCTCGTTGATAAACGGATATTCCTTTGTTTTTTTCATCAGCTCTTCACTAAGTGTTGAATCCACTGCAGTGATACTCCATCGTGTTGGAACGAAACGACGGTTCTTCTTCACCCCAAAGGCTCCCACACTAAACGCCCGTTGAATTTTTGAGATCAGCACCCCGTTTTTATAAATGTCAAGGATAGCAGCTCGTGCTTTTAGGTCCGTGTCATAGTATGCTTTTTCTATACATTGTTCGTATTTTGGATTTGTGATATCCAGTGTTTTCAATGGAGCAGACGGTCCATGTGGCTGTACTTCGTCATAGAATGCTATTCTGCCATAGGGTTTTTTTGTGAACATCGCATCAGTGAAAACCGCATTTTTTGAAAGAGCCAATTCCCTAGTGAACTCCACAATACGATGTGGACTTTCAACATCCGTTACATTAACCGTGAATTTTCCACGGACAAGCTGACTGCGGAAATCCACAATGTCATCAAGAGTCCTCTCAAGCCACCGCTCAGGGGTGTCGATCTCAGAAGTATCACCCATTACTGGTGGAATCATTGGGCCAATTGCGACCTTTGGATATCCTATCCTTCCGACGAAGACACTTGGAGGGGAAGCACCCTCAAGCCGCAGAGTATTTAGTAAGGATTTAACCTTTGTCTTTGAGTGATATCGGATGATCACTGGGCATCGGTTTTTTCCACATAAAAATTTTGTACCCCGACACAGTGCACAGACACTAGGTGATTGTTTCTTCTCAACTGCAAGAAGCTTCTTCTGACTCTTTGTAGCGTTTTGCACCAGATCCCCCATTGTTTCGATTCTCTTTTATACCCTTGGAAGAGAGCAGTGAAAGTATATAATGATTGCTGTTTCATCTATTAAAAAATTTTTTTAATAAAAAATAAGATATCAGACAATTCGTCTCACCCAACATATCGTATATTTGCCGATATCAAACTTTTTATCAACGATCCATCCGTCCTTCATATAGAAATGAAACGCTGGTCTGCTTGTGTTTGTTACACCAGTCACTCCACCATAACCTTTGTTTTTAGCGTATTTATATAAAAAATTCAATAGTAAACGACCGTATCCTTTTTGTTGATACGCTTCTTTGGTTCCATAGAACAAAAGCTCAAGACATTTTTTATCATATGATGGTTTGTTTTTGTAATATATCCAGAGCTGATAAATACCTGTTATGCCAAGGGTTTTAAGTAGGGAAAACCCAAATCTCAAGGTCTTAAAAAAACCAGGCTTACAATCTGAGTCGATACAGAGACAAACGCAAATAAGCAAATCGTCTTTCTTAATACCAAAACTCTTTATTGTGCCGGTTTTTTCGTATAATTTTAGTAAGCATCGTATTATTGTCCCCGTATGTTGTGGTCTTTCTATAAGGGCAGGTATCTGAGGAGAGTTATGAAATGCTGTTATGATTATTTCCATAGATGTAGGCTCATCCTGTTTCTGCAATTCAACGACCTTTTGTTCTAACGACATACGGATTACCTCTTTGGGTAATTATGCTTTTTGTTTTTTTCTGCAACAACCGCGATGTATCTGTGCGTAACAGGGATGTAACGACTTGGCATATGGTGTCTTTCAAGCAGTTCCCCGATTCGTCTGGCTATGTTATCCTTTCGGTCTTTATCGATGAGCTGTACAATTCCTGCGGCGACCCCAGAATTTAACAGTTGTTCTATAGCCATTTCCTTGTTTTCAAACGTAAATGTTTTTTTTCCTTTCCATGCGTCGATGATTCTCAGTCCGTTCATCCGCATTCTTTGAACAAGGGTTCCTTTTGAAAGAAAGAAATGTGGTATAATATAATAGTTTAATGCCACTGGTTCTTCTGCTATGGCAGCAAGGAAAAAGAGCACAAACTCCCAGTTGGAAAACATGCTGTTGTCGATGATTCCCACTTTTCCGTTCTGACGAAGTAATCGCCTAAATTGTGCTAAAATCTGTGGTGTACCATATCCCAAACCCCAAGCACAGGTGATACAGTCATAGCTGCGAGGTGGTTGGTTTTTGAGAAAATCATACGCATCATTGTGGATGAACTGGCACTTATCACCATATTTTTTTTGTGCTATAGATATCATTGCCTTGGATGCATCTACACCAGTGACTTTTCCATGTGTCATATCATAAAGTGCATGGGTTAGAAAACCGGTACCGCAAGTCAAATCAAGACAGTTCCCGCCTTTTAATGGATCTAATTTTTTCAACATATCAACTGTGAGATACGCCATATAATCTGTCCAATAGGTATCATAGAAAATAGCGATCTCGTCATAACCAGCTTCAACGAGTTTTTTTGTAAGGTTTTCCTGATTTAAATACAAATGAAGGAAACGCAGACCAAGTTTGATCCAATGACGATGAATGATACCTCTCACCTGTTCTAAGATTATTACATTTAAATAAGGAAAAATATCTTTTGTTTTTATTAAAGTTTAGGATGATTTGTCAAGAATATATCACTTATGTCACAGTTTTGATTGCTAATCCTGTTATAAACGTATTCCCTTACGCCATTTTTATTTTTCTTTGTAACGTTTCAAACCATGAAGGTATCCCTTCGACCGTTCGACAGCTGCATCGTTTCGCGAACAGCTTCCGATATGTGATGTTGCATTCTACGCGGTTCTCCAGATGTTTTTTTATAGAGGTACAAAGACGCCCTCCACGCCAATCCCAATCAGTGAGAAGGATGATCTTCCGGTGTTTCTGTGTGATATTATCACAAAAATCAGAAACGGATTGTCCCTTGTTGAATCGGATGATTTCCCCTTTGATTTCAAGTTTCCGTAACGCAGCAATATCCTTATCTCCCTCTACGATAATCGGAACAGAAGTATTGTCCTCACGTAACGCATCAAGGAGTTGTTCAAATTCTTCTATTTTTTGCTTGTCATTCATGAATAAACCTTTTTAGTTTTTCAATAACTATCTCCTTAGAGACCTTGCGAAGGCACACGATTTTTTCTTTGCTTTTCTCTCCATTCACGATAATAACATCGTTACTGGATAGTTGGAAGAACCGTGCGAGGGTTTCTATCATCTCGGTATTTGCTTTGTTGTCCTTTGCCGCTGATGCGACCTTAATTTCAATGGATTTCCGCCATTGATTGAACTTGTATGGAAAGACCGTTTGAGAGGACCTTGGAGCCACAATCAAATAAAGAAGTGCACCCTCTTTGGATTCTTTGATCGCCTCAGTAAATGATGTCATAGTCCTGAAAAAATAATTGATTACGATTGAGTCAGTTTGAGAATAGCCTCTGCAAGATCGCCGTTTGTCTCCTTTAAAGCCTTTCGTGCCTCTGCTTCAGATTTACCTGTCTGCTCAATGATTAACTTGATGTCTTCTTTTTGCGTGTCTTGGGTTTCATCGCCTCTGTTTTTCACGGTTGGCTCCCCAATGATTTGGAAGGTTTTTTGCCCCTGTGCCTCCATCACGGTTACCTCAGCAGTGTCAAAGACGTATTCCTTTGTATCTGTCTGGATGATAACCTTTTCCACATTGTCGATATTTTTAACATTAATCCCGAAGCGTTTCATCATCTGCGCAAGCTGCCTACTATTCATTCGACCTGGCATCATATATAACAAACCCTTGTATGGTTCCGAAGCATATATAGAGTTCTATTCGTTTAACATTTTTGGTATGATTTCAGAAGCAGAAATGAAGACCTTGGATAGAAACTCTGAATATTACGGTGTCCCAGCACTCCAGCTTATGGAGAACGCCGGTAAAAGCATTTCTGAGTTTGTACGATACACGGTAAAAGACACAAAGAAAAACATCCTTATCCTCTGCGGGCCGGGTAATAATGGTGGAGATGGGTTTGTCGCGGCACGATACCTCACGCAGTATTACAAGGTCAGCGTGTTTCTCGCTGGAACCCAGATTAAAACAGAGATCGCATTACGTAACTTCCAGAAACTGCAGACCTATGAGGTGAAAATCTACTCCGCCTCTCATGATGTTGACCGACTGCTGGCAGAAAACGATGTCCTTATTGATGCACTCCTTGGAACAGGACTTGCTGGTGAGCTAAAAGACCCGTATGCTACGATCGTAAAAAAAATCAATCAGACGACCGGTAAAACAATCGTTTCTATTGATGTCCCTACTGGTCTTAATTCCACCCATACCATCACCCCAGAATACACCATCACGTTCCATGACATAAAAAAAGGCATGAACAACCAAAATAGCGGAAAAATCCATGTTACTGACATCGGCATCCCAAAAGAGGCGCTTGCCTACGTCGGTCCTGGGGAGCTATCTGTCTATTATCCACGTCCCGCAAAAAACTCACATAAAGGAGAGAACGGTATCGTACTTATCGTAGGAGGTGGGCCCTATATCGGCGCACCGGTTCTTAGTGGCCTTTCAGCTCTTCGAACCGGTGTTGACCTTGTTTACATCACCACACCAAAACGATCCTGGATGTCCATAGCCGCGTTTTCACCTAACTTCATTGTAAAAGACCTCCGCCATGAAAAGCTTACTCCAGATGACATTCCAAGTATCGAAGAACTTCTTGGCAAATGCACTGCAGTCATTCTTGGCCCGGGTCTTGGCACCGCCCATCAGACCGAAGAAGCCATTGTCACAGTGATACAACGCGTCATCGCGGAAAAAAAACCACTGGTTCTTGATGCAGATGCCATCAACCCCATAGCAGAACACCTCTCGCTTCTTAAGAATACCGCTACCGTGGTTACCCCACATGTTGGTGAATTCAAAAAACTTGCAGGGATAACACTCTCACAGGATCTTGAAGAACGCCTCAACACAGTGAAGGAATGGGCTAGCAACATCGGTATCACGATTTTCTTAAAAGGTTACATCGACATTATCAGCGATGGAACATCAGTAAAACAAAATAAAATCCATAACGAGGCGATGACGGTTGGGGGGACCGGTGACGTCCTTGCAGGGATCATCGGAGCACTGCTATCAAAAAAAGTAAAACCTTTTGAAGCCGCACGAATCGCCGCCTTCCTCAATGGGGAGGCAGGTAACAAGGCATTTCAGAAAAAATCCTATGGGTTGCTTGCGACCGATATCATCGAAGAAATCCCAACAATCCTAAAAAAATACCTGTAAGTCTTATCCTTATTTCGAGGCACAGTATCAAACCTAGAATCTTTATTTATTCCCAGATTGCTTTAACCTGTTGGTGGCTGACCAGTTCCCCTGCGACCTGGAATAACACCCAGGCTAGGAACGCAGGCTCCTTTTGCATTTCCTCTGAAAACGATGCGGTTAGTTTCTGTTTGAACTCCTGTTCTAGTTTATCAGGGTTCTTTGGCCATTCCGCGTATTGGTAACGCCTCATCCAATCAGTGGTCCGTTCAATCATCTCCGTTTTTTTATCAGCAAGTTTACGGACAGCTTTCTCAGTTTTTTTTACAAAAAATCCAGATGATTTTTTCTCCCACATGACATATCCCTCACTAGAGATATCGCTGCGGGTCATAAAAGCCTTTACTTTTTTATGAAAAAAACTTTTAAGTACTCTTTTATCATCAGCCGTTCAGATGCAACAATTATACCTTGTGACAATCATCCTTCTTGGTTTTTGTGTATTATCATCAGCTGCTACCGCTCTTTTTACATCACCTTATGATTTTACAGGAACTCTTTCAAGCAATACAGTAACATTTATAATTGGAAAAACCACAGTCCGTGGAGCCTGTACCGGTTATCCGATGGAATCCCTTATTGAGTCATCCCTTGTTCAAGAAATGGAAGGATTTCCACTCATCGGAAAAAACAATATCGCATATGTCGCCTCTGTAATCGTTGCAGAAAATATCGACATCACCACAGCTACATCCCTTGAGGTTTTAGTAATACAGTATTATAATCACCTTACCCAATATAGAGATGTAGAAATTATAACAGAGGATGGCTTTGTCCTTTTTGGTGTTCAAAAAGCAAATACCACTATATCAGCTGATTTTCCCTATGCAGTCACCACATTTATTCCCCTTGGCATCCTCCCTGAGAAACCAACACGATTTTTTTTTACAGGGGCAGACAGCCCACTGCTTATGCATAGCTCAGGAGACTTTGCAGTCCTTACCACCCTTTCGGAAACTAGTACCATCAAAGTAAAAGATAGGGCAGGGAGAATACGCTGGAGCGGCGGATCGCAACGTGACTATCTTTTGATACAGGACACCACCTTCTCTATTACCCAGCAACCTCCATTGTCTCTTGTTCCTCTAGGTAACTCCTCCGAAAAAACACCACTCACCCTGTCGATTTCTCCTATAGACTCCAGCGATATCACGGCTACACAACTTTTAGAAAACATATCAACTTCTGTTAAAACAAATCTAAAAGACGAAGCTGCCTCTGGATTTCTCAATAACATCAATCAGTTAAACCTCCTTATTCAAACAGCTTCTTTTATTACAAATGGAGCATTGGTGTTCCTGCAAATCAATGATACCATGACCGTTGATCAATCCACACAACAGTTCTCTTCGGTTGGTTTAGTCCGTTTCAATACAATTGATATAACCGATAGTGGGATGTCCGAAGGACCATTACTACAAGGGGATTGTATCCTAGTATTTCAGGGAGATCATTTCTATACGCCTCAAGCTAAACAAAGCCTGGATGGAACACGCTTTCCATATGAGCTGCTAATCATCTGGACTTTTGCTATAAGTGTATTTATCTACGTAAGTTTTATCATGCGGCCCTCTATCAACATCGAAAAAGGAGAAAGGATAAAACGCTACGCTCTGTTCATACATCTTATCGTTCTTATCATTGTTTTTCTATTACTTGAGCGCGAGGTATATGTACTCTTTGGTGCTAGTGGACTTATGCTTTTGTTCTCTCAGGGACTTACCATGGTAACCAGGGTATTTCTCATAATAGAAATACTTATTTGGACTCTTGGGTTCTTCTCACTTGCACTTCCCATTCAACTTCTCTCATATTCGGTTCTCCGTGTCCGTGGCATTGAAAAAGGGGGAAACGGGATATGGAAAGCAGTTGGAGATCTGTTTATCTGGGTTTTTTGTGGGCTATACCTTCTATTATTTCTTAACATCATTTCGGCTCTTATTTCCTTTCCTCTTATCTATCCTATGGGGTGATATATGCAGCCAACGCTTCAACCGCTTATCGATGAACCTGCTCTTTTACTAAAAGAAAAGGAGCTCCTAGTCATCGCGGATCTTCACATCGGTATTGAAAATGAACTACGAGAGAATGGACTGCAAGTGCCATCTCAGACCAAGATTATGGAACAACGGTTGATTTCGATTCTAACAACACATGCAGTAAGCGACATTATTTTCTTAGGAGATATTAAACATACCATCCCATCTTCGAGCATTCAAGAACGAACCGATGTGAAAAACTTTCTCAACACAATACAATCCTACAGTAGCCTGCATATCCTTCCTGGAAACCACGATGGAAACATCGACAGATTGATTAACTCAGCGATCCAACTGCATCCATCCGATGGTTTTGTGTATGAAGGGATTGGATTTACCCATGGGCATCGAAGACCATCTACTGAAGTTATGCAGTGTGATCAGGTCATAATCGGTCATTCTCATCCCACGGTGATGCTTATGGATCGTCTTGGGTATCGGATGTTTGAACGATGTTGGTTACGCGGTCCTCCAATGTTAGACATACTCCAAGAGAAATATCCAAGTTCCCCAACATCCCAAATCCTACTTATGCCTGCGTTTAACCCTCTCTGTGGGGGCGTCGCAGTGAATCGAGATCATCTTCTTGGACCGTTTGGCTCCCTCATCGACGTAGAAAACGCAGAATTGTATCTACTTGATGGGTCGGCACTTGGAAAAGTAAAAGATCTAAAATCATACAAATAGAGACGGGAACGGTAAAATTACTGCGGAGTATGATAGATGTCGCTAAGAAGTGAACTTGAAACATTTCTCATTGAACGAGGCTTCAAAATGACCTCTGGTCCACTTGCCCGATGTCGACGATTGGAGCACGAAAATGAAAAACTCATTGTAATTCTCCAACTTCAGGCACCTATTCGGAAAATTCCTGTAAAATTACTATATGATTCGTGCGGAGCAACAAAAATAATCGAAAGTTATTACAAATCAACGATACGTTGCAGCACGTGCGGCTGCCGGATGCACTGCGTGCGGTTGCGTCCTGGTGAAAAACTCAAAGCAATCAACGAGACATCAGCGGAATAACTAGATAACGTGAGACCTCTACAAAAAGGATGATTCCGCATCCCCCTGCGGTCATCCTTGAATCATCATCGCATCATCCCGCTAGCTCGAGCCTGCCCTTCTCATACGTGGACAACGAAGGGGACGTATAATATCAAGGTAAAAGCATTTGATCCTTCTAACAATGAAAGCGACTGGTCAGACCCCTTAGTGGTTTCCATGCCGTTGGATGTAAAATCTACCAACACAATGCTCATCGACCAGATCTATTAATCCCCATTAGACTTCCTATGTTTAAAACAACTACTCACATAATCTTTTTTTTTTTTTTAACTGTGTCACTGCTTTCCTACCCACACGTTATGAGGATTTTTATTCAAGGTTCATTTAAAAAGACGCTGACGCACACACAATTATCATGAAGTAAGTTTTTTCATGTACCATACTTAAAATTCGTTCTAGTCTGTTTAAACCGCTTTGTAATGCATCGATAACAAAGAAGCGTGGTCTTTGTGTCCTTCTTCAATATAGTTGATTATCGCAGGTGGTAATCACATATCGATAGACTTCTCGTTCATAATCGATTCGATATGTTATTTTTAGCGAACTTTTAGCGAACCTCAGATGAATCTAATAAATCTGAAAAACCATTTTATTATTATAAGCTTGACGAAGCATTGTTGTGGGTGTGGCTGCAATCTTGGTATCAATTACTTCTATGTCAATGAAAATGGAAATTGCAGCGAGATATGTAAGTTCCGCCAGTCAAAGCCATGATGTTAAAACCGTGCCAATACCTGTCTTAAAAATGATGATAGATTTATATACGAGTTGTTATTTTCGTGTTTGAATCTCTTCTGGGATTTATATATCAAAGTCAGTTATTATATATCAGGTATTATGCGAAACCGACTTAAAAACAATATCTTGATGGCATATGGAGCTAAATCTCTCTGAAAGAATCGGAAGCCTGTTACAGACACTATTTCTACTAATTTTACCATGGATAGTGTTGTTGATTGGACTTGTTATCTCTCTTGACACGGTCTGGTTTTATCTTATTTGTCTTACCTGGTTTGGCTGTGGACTTATCTTTTATGGTACGCTTAATTAGTATGAAAATCTGTGACGTGGTTTTCATTAAATCCAAAGACATTTAAACCTTTGTCATAGGTAATTTTTTATACTGGTTACTCCATATGGTTCCTCATGAGCGGAATTGAAGAGTATCTCACCAACGAGTTTAACGCGAGAAAGACGAGGAATACTTATCGTGCCGTCCTCAAAAAGTATTTTGAGATCATCGGGGCAGATCCCGAGACGTATTTCAACGAAGGACGCACTCAGGATGATTACCTCAAAGACCTGAAAACATATATCAACACTTTTTTAGTGGGTCGCCCAGCCAAGACCTGTACGTCGTATATCAGTGGCATCAAAGGTTTTCACAAATACAACAAGGTCTTGCTTGATGAGGAAGAGTTGAAGACCATCAGAAAAAGGCATAAGAACATGAAATCTAACCGTGCATTGACAAAAGACCGTCCGCCATCAATCACAGAACTCCAACGCATCCTCTCACATGGGACGGTCATGGACAAAGCATTCTTCTCGATCCTCTTTTCCAGTGGCATGCGTATCGGAGAACTCGCGAAGATGCCGAAGAATCAGGGAAAAGAAATTTACATCTATTTCGATGAGAACCCCGTGAGGATTGATATCCCAGAGACAATAACGAAGAATGGGGAACGCAGAACCACCTTCATGAGCAACGAGGCAAAGAAGTTCCTGCAGGAATGGCTTAGAGTCAGAGATGATTACATCAACAACGTAGCATTCCGATCACAGAACCTGCCAAACAAGATAAAAGAACGGATTACACCGAAAGACCCACGACTATTCCCTTATAACACGGTGACCATGTGGAGACGATGGGGCAACATGTGTGAAAAAGCAGAATTGACCGAGAGGGACATACGGACAAAACGAGCGATAATTCACCCGCATGGGTTACGAAAAGGATTTAGGACAATCATGGGAACAAAGATCGGGATCGATTTCACCGAAGAGATGATGGGTCACGCAGGATATCTCGCTGAGTCCTACGTACGACATACTGATGAGGAGCTTGCCTCAGCATACAAGCTTGGAATGAACGCGGTAACCATCTTCGAACGAGAGATTCCACAGGATATGAGAGAGTGGCAACAACGTGATGCGGAGAAGGATAAGAAGATTGCTGAACTAGAATCACGGATGCAGCGAATGATGGAAGACATGCAACATCTTCTCATTGAAAACGATAAGAAAAACAGAGATGAATAATCCTTCTTTTTTCTTTTTTATTGATATATGATAATGCGAGTGGGGGAAAATACCGTCAGCCTATAATACTGGAAATCCATACGATCCAGTGATCTTCGTGACATCAAAAGGATTCTTGTTGATAATGGATGCATCTCCCGTGATAAGCATGGGTTTATAATAAATAAAATCCCATAAGCCTCATATGACTTACTGTTTTTATATTAGAAATCAATTACAGATTGTTTGGTGAATAAACAAAATGAAACCAAACAGTATTTTAATCTTGAAGCAGATAACCATAACAGACAGACAAAAAGAACTTCTTATTGAAGAATCTAAAAAAACAGGGATATCAGTATCGTCAATCATTAAAGGACTTATTTCTGAACATTACAGAATAAGGGGGCTTTTATGAAACAAAATAATAATGATCAAGGAGCCTCCCTGCGAAGAGCTGCTCCCCGACCCACCGAACCGAAACCGTCGATTCAGCAACCAAACAACACAAATGAACAATATAACCCTTACGCTGACTGGACTTTTGAACAACTTTATTCTGAATGTAAACGAAGAGGACTACTCTAATCCCTAGGGGACGCGGACCAACATGACGGATAAAAAAACGCTATTCCTAGGAAAAAAATGCAAAGCAGAACTACGACCCAACCATTTCATCCTCATCGGACGGGTCATCGACATCGATGAACACGGGATCCTTTTCAAAACGGATCAGAAGACCGCATGGATTAACTGGAACCTTCTTTTCGAACTAGTGCCACTCAGGGAGGAATAAAACGATGCTAGACAGGGACATCAACGGCAGCACATGGCAACAACACATGAAACAATACGGCACCATCTACCAGCTCATCCGCGATGAAATCGGGATCTGGGGGATACGATGTAAAAACGGGACCATACAGCCGTACAGCATTGTAAAAAACCAGCTGGTCGTTATCCTAGACTTCCAGACAGCACGACAACTCACTTTCTTTCTCAAACGTCTACAATACAAAGCGAGATACCCGTATGAAACGCGCAAAATGGTGATACTGACGTCTGCATCATGTTCAATGAGGATGACTTGAATAAATTCGTGTATCTCCTCAAAATACGTAGAAAGAAACAAATCACGCAGGAAACACGCGAAAAACTACGTCAAAACCTCGAAAAAGCGCGGAGGTGCAGACGATGAAACACGATGATTTTCTCCCACGATGCACAAACATGATACAACAACTCGAATATCTTGAACGATGGCGACAGACGCACCCGTATGTGATACTCAACGGAGATAAAAACCATGACTGATGACTACGATGCCAGCAGCCTCAAAAAACAATTCCAAATAGGATTGCAACAGGAAGAAGAACGAAACGAAAAACTAAAGTTATTAGAAGAATACGCTGTCTTTGAACGTAATAAAAAAGGGGATATTATTAACGTTAACCCTGCAAGACTTGCTCAACTTCTAATCAACGAATACGATTACCATCCTTTTACCACTAGAGACACAAGACAGATCTACTACTACAAAGACGGGATATACCAGCCAAACGGGGAGACAATCTTCCTCGCACTCGCTGAAGAATATCTTGGCGACTTCAGCACGAACCATCGGAAAAACGAGGTTATTTCCTATATACGGGATTACAACTACAAAGACCGTTCAGAAATCTATGTCCCATCGAACTTCATCAACTTAAATAATGGCATCTTAGACATCAAAAGATTCGTTCTGATACCGCATTCACCTGACTACTATTTCATCAACCAACATCCTATCACATACGATCCAGATGCATCCTACGAGAAAATTGAGGAGTTCCTACGACATATCAGCATGAAAGAAGGGGTTGTACGCGACTCAGTGATAAAAACCATTCAGGAATATATGGGTTACACTTTTTACAGGGAATGTTTCCTCAAACAATATCTGGTTCTCGATGGCGGTGGTGACAACGGAAAAACCGTTCTCATGAACCTCGTTCTCTCGATGGTAGGTGAAGAGAACAACACCAGCATTGGTCTACAAGAACTCAACGACAGACCGTTCTCCAAAGCACAGCTCTACGGAAAAAACGCGAACATCAGCGATGATCTCCCCAAAAAAGCATTGAAATATACGGGTGTGATAAAACAAATCACAGGGAACAGCCCAATATGGGCTGATGTCAAAAACAGCAAGACAGGAATCAGTTTCACACCCTATGCAAAACCTTGGTATGCATGTAACGAGCTACCAGAAACAAGAGAGCATACCGATGCATTTTATAGTCGACAGCTACAGATAACTCTACTGAACAAATACTTACCGAAAGATGAACCAAAGATAGATGGGGTTTCAGTTTTCGAGCGTAATGTTCATCTTACAGATGAACTGACAACAGAAGAGAGTTTATCAGGTGCTTTCAACTACGCGATGATAGGGTTGAGAAGAATTTTAGATACAAAACGGTTCTCAGATGAGACGACAACTGAGGAAAAACGTGAACAATGGATCCGCAAAACAAACCCCGTAGCAGCATTCCTTGAAGATGAATTTGAAATCGGGGATACAAACTGGTGCATCACTGTTGATGATTTCTACAATGAAGTCATCCATTACTGTGAACGACACGAGCTGGATAAACCAAGTAGCAGGAAATACGTGACTGGACGGGTGTTGGACTCAAACCTTGGTATACAGAAAAAACAGAAGACAATTAACGGGGAACCTAGAATCTGGTGCTGGGTGGGTTTGAAGATAATCACGAACACCGTGATTAATCACAACTTGGCTGAGACAAAGGCTGATGCAGCAGGGGGGTACTTTTAAATGTCTACAGAGGTGCAACAGAAGAAAGTAACAGGATGTACGGGTCTTAAAAAACAATCCTGTTACTCGTTTTCTCCGAGAAGTAATACGGTAACAGCTTTTTTCATATTTAAATTCCTTGTAATAAATTATTTTTTATATAGAGGTAAAGTACAAAAAAAGACGTTATTCCGTTATTTTTTTGATTTTCTATCTGTTGATGCAAGTAACATGTTTTTCTTGGAGATTGTCAACATCCTGTTACTTTTCTACAATATATTAAGTTTATCACATCATTATATTATAAAAGTAGTACGTCTGGGGGTTTTTTGAATGAAAGTGGTTAGCTTCAGGGTCAGCGATGAGGTCTATGATGCTCTGAAACAGGAAAAGGTGAGTTTCCGTGATCTCTTCGAACCAGTGGCAAAAGACATCGCTCAAAGCAACAGCATGAGCTATACGGCTGGTATACGCAATCGGAAGTCTGAGGTATACGAATGTGTCAAAGAGATCCAACAGCTGGTTGTGAAGGTCCTAGGGTCTGAAGTCTGGAGGAAGTGAAGAATGCGACATGGGAAACAGCATCAGTATCTATACTTCCTCTGCAGGAAACATGGGGTGTCGCTGGAGGAACTGTACCACGATCATCGTGAGCTGCTGTCCATAAACCTTCGCTTCGAGTTGTTTCGTTTGATTCGTGAAAAAGAAGACAGGAGGCAAGGCTGGAAAAACGGAGGAGGATGAAATGAGGGAGAAAAAAAGGCAGCATAAATATCTGCGTTATTTGTGCAGGGTGTACGGCACGGATTTGCAGGGGCTGTACGATCATCACAGGGAGAAGCTCACGAGTCATCTGAGGCGAGAACTTTCCCGAATCATCAGGGAACAGAGGGAGGAGGAGAAGCAATGATATGGAAAAAGGGGCAGGGTGAGCAGCCGAGTAATCTGAATCTGTTCAGTGAGGAGACAACGGGGAAGACGGTACAGATCAGCAGTCTCAACTTCAGCGTGAACCTTGCGAGTGACGACCCAGAGGACACCATTGAAAAGCTGAGCGATGTCGCTGTCCGCCTGTTGAGATTCATGATGGATGAGGAGGTCAAATAATGCGATTTAAGTTTTTTGTGTGTGCACAATACTTTTTCCTATTATATATGTAGTATGTATGCTAGTTGCATACAAAATAACAGTAGTCTTCTCTCCTGTTCCACTCCTTACCCTCTGTTGCCGAAAAATAGGTAGGAATCGGCAAACCTTTATACGTGGTTGATTTCCCCGTCCCTAACAAAATGGGTAGGTCTTGGTGGATTTCATTTTAGAGGGATACTACGACCTACATTTATTTGTGGTGTTTTCATCAGTAGAGGATAAATCCGTGTCACTGCTTCCCCACCTACCTGTTTTCTGAGGATATGTTTTTAAAGAAGGAATAGTTACAAAACTATAAGGTGGAAAGGAAATGATAACAAAAATAATAGTTATAGTTGTTATCATGATAGCATCGTCTATTGCTGTTTTTTCTGTTGTTGATGCTGATGGAGATGGATTGAATAATTTAACCGAAGTGCAACAGGGGACGGGTATATTCGATTCTGATAGTGATGATGATGGTATCAACGATGGAGAAGAAATAAATGTTTATCACACAAAACCTACAGCAAAAGATACGGATGATGATGGATTAGAGGATTTTGCTGAAATAAACACGTATCATACAAATCCATTGACTGTTGATTATGATAATGATGGGCTTAATGATGGAGATGAAGTTAGATGTGGGGCAGACCCTCTTGATTCAGATACTGATGATGATGGGTATCAGGATGGAAACGATCCACATGTAACAACCCATGAATGGAAACTTATTGATTCAGATAATGACGGATGGAATGATTACAAAGAATATTATGAAAAAAAGACAGACAGATTTAGGAGTGATACTGATAACGATGGTTATAAAGATAGTGTAGATCCCCATCCGACAACCCATGAATGGAAACTTATTGATTCAGATAATGACGGATGGAATGATTACAAAGAGTATTTTGAAATTGGAACAGATAGATTTAAAGCCGATACCGATGGGGATGGTGCACCAGATTCACAGGATGCGAATCCATTAAGTGCTGCTCATCTCATAACAAGAGAATTTAGATGGGATTATCCTTCTGACTGGTGGAATACAAGGAGTTGGACATGGACGATATACGTTTCACAGGATTTGTATTTATATGAATCCCAACTTCCAAGAATAACCTCATGGTATGATTGGAGTAAATATACTGATGACCCTGTTCTGGAGGTTCTTGCCCCAGGGTTAAAAGAAGCAGCAGAAAATAATGGATTTGATTATTATGAGACTGTTAATTTTGTTTTAGCATTCGTTCATTGTCTCCCCTATACGGTAGATGATATTACCACTGGTGCGAATGAATATCCACGGTATCCAATAGAGACACTTGTGGATGGTGGTGGTGATTGCGAAGATACGAGTTTCTTGGTTGCTGGTTTGCTTAAAGTAATGAATTATGATGTTTGTTTACTTAAACTTCCTAATCATATGGCTGTTGGTGTATTAGTAAGCAATGGATACCCGGGAAGTTATTATAATAAAAATGGGAAACATTATTACTATTGTGAGACAACTGGAACTGGATGGATGATGGGAGTAATTCCATCCGATTTTGAAGGTCAGTCAGCAACACTTATCCCCGTCAGTTAAATCCGTGTCACTGCTTCCCCACTCACCAGTTACTATTTTTGTAACTTTTGTTTCATTTAAATTTTTTCAAAATAATTTATATAGAGGAAAGTTATATTGTATCATTGTATTTGTAAAAATTTATTAAGGGAGGACTATCTATTATGATAGAAATCGAAAGGAAAAAAAATATTTTAAAAAATATAAGAACGTTGGTGATCGTCTTCGTTCTCGTCTGTTATAGTTACTCTACATTCGCTCAGATCATTCCAGATAAGTCGATACAGAATATTCAGACAACTCAATCATCATCTTGTACACCGCTGAAAGGAAATATTACTGTTTTGGATGAAAGTTTTTCAGAAGGAATCATGCCCCCTTCAGGCTGGATACTTGATCCAACGAATCTAAGTGGAACTTGGAAGATAGATTCGGAGAGATATCATTCCCCGTCATATAGTGCTTCGGTTTGGCGACACAATTGTACTGGACTAATGGATGAATGGCTCATTACTCCAAACTTAAATTTTAGTGAATATTCAACCGGATCAAATAAAATCTTTTTACGCTTCTGGTGGTACACGGACATCTATGTTGTCGAACATTCATTGATTCATTTCAATGTGAGTATTTCCACCAACGGCGGAATAAATTGGACAAAAATATGGACAGCAAAGGACCAAAGTGGATTTCCTGAATACAAATGGACTGAAATAGGTATGCCGATTGAACTATCAGAGTATCGCAATGAAAGCAATGTGACAATAGGGTTTCAGTTCTTTAGTAATACAACACAACATGCAATAGCCCAATTTTTTGCCATCGATGATATCATAGTGTTCACAACAGCTGCTGTAAACTTCTTTTGTGATGCGGGGGGACCGTATCATTGGTGGTGGTTTCACCAATATGATTACATACCTCCAGGTGTACGGTTTCATGGGACTGTCAGCGAAGGCTACAATCCATATTTATGCCAATGGTTATGGGATTTCGGAGACAATAATATCTCAACATGGCCTGTGTATACATATAATTTTTATACAAATCCAGGGCACTACAATGTCACTTTACAAGTAAAATATGAAAACCTTATTGCTTATGATATAACGACTGTTGATTTTATAATGCCACAATATCTCAATATATCACTGAAACCAATCTCTTTCCCAGGGATTCAAGCTGAAATTTATAATCCAGGGAATTACAATGCTACACATGTAAAGTGGTGGATAAATGTGACGTTAGGTCCGCTAAAAATGCGTGAAAAAACGGTAGCAAATGGAACCATTGAGGATATAGGTAACCACTCTACAGTCGATATAAAAAGCAAGTATTTCTTCGGGTTCGGACTAATTCAGGTTGAAGTTGTGGTAAATCCCGAAAACTTCGTGGGTAGTCATACAGATTTTAATGCACTAAAAATCGGTCCATTCACCATCAATTTAGGAAAAAAAACATGAAAAAAAAGATGGTTTAGTTGCCTATTGAATTCAGGAGTCTGATAACGACATAAGCGCTCTCCACTCTCTTCTTTTTTTTACAATTATAGTCACTGAAATCCGTGTCACTGCATTCCCCACCCACCTGTGTTCTGAGGATATATTTTTAAGATAGTAACGTTTACGATACTTCTGAGTGGAGGCAAGGTTATGCAAAATGATTTGTTGAAGAAAGGAATTGTTTTTGGAATAATTACATTAGTAGTCACAAGTGGAATATTCATCTTGATGCCAAGTATGAAGGCAGGTCTAACCGATGGACTCATTGGCTATTGGAGTTTTAATAGTGGAACAGCAAATGACGACTCAGGAAATGGTCATCATGGAACAGTATATGGTGCAACAATAGTCGAAGGAAAATCTGGGGATGCATATAGTTTCAATGGTGATGACTATATTTCTCTTCCTGATTTTACCTCCTCATATAACCAAGGAACGTTTGTTGCATGGGTAAAACATTCAATTCCCAATGGACAAGTCGGGCTTATCTATGCAGAAGCAGATGAGGATGCTGTGATAAATAAACCCTATAT
>Ga0209427_10002501_pt1 | contig 21633 bp, 18 predicted proteins | sample DeeMarSWOR136_30_FD_187465 | JGI IMG/M metagenome (GOLD analysis project Ga0209427, IMG submission 187465) | Marine sediment microbial communities from White Oak River estuary, North Carolina - WOR-1-36_30 (SPAdes) (version 2) | ecosystem: Environmental > Aquatic > Marine > Intertidal zone >...
CGACAACGAGGCACAGAATAAAGGCACCTTGGATAAGCTGCGTTGGCACGGAACGGCGATACAGAAACTTGTCCGCAAGTCGGGTTGCGTTCTTTTGCCCAATCCCTATATATCTTCGCTCGAATGCTGCCAGGAGCAGAACAAGTGGGAAAAACACGTATAGCGCCCACGACAGCCAGGCCAACGTGTACTTGCCGTATGATGTCAGGTGCATCCAATAGGCGTCCGGAATGTGCAGAATAAATACGGTTGATGCGCCGACGTAGGGGAGCAATCCCGCAAACCCGACATAGAGCACAGGCAGCAGGATCCGGCGGCGGTGCAGAACCTCATAGAGTACGACGGTCGTTGTGAAAAGAAAAGCCTGCCCGGCGACCACATAGTACAGCATTGCCTGGAGGACAACGTAGAACAGCAATCGCAACATGCTCTTCGAGGGCGCCAGGCGAACGTAGATATTGATACCGAGCAGGACCCAGAGAAGGCCTAGCGTCAGGACGAGTGGAAATCGGTAGTCGCTGTGCAGGGCCAGAAGGAAAATCGACGGGATCCAATGCAGATAGAGCGTCGGCCGAGCTGTGCGAATCGACCGAATGAGCAGTCTGGTGTTCCAGGTGACAGAAGCGAAAACGAGGACGAGCAGAATGGTGCCCGTCCATGAGTAATAGAAGAACTGCGAAAGAAATCCGGCGACGAGGTCATTCACACCTCCGGGGTAACTGAGAAACTCGCCGATGAAGTATGAATCAAAGAAAAAGACCGGCTCTTGAGATTGATAGATAAGCATGGGCTCGATTCGTAGGAATAAGTAGACAAAGTAACAAGACAGGAGGAGAATCGTAAACAGCATGGACCCGGCTCTGTCCTGATATTTCTTGTCTGATGCGTTGTGAAACACTCTTCTTGCCTTCTAATTCTACCCAATCCCGGCGCGCCGGGATGCTTCTCCAATAGCCCCAAGTTCACACACGGTAGCTCTCGACTGCGATCTTCCTTTTAACCTGTGGCCAGGTGTTGCATTCCGTCCGACCCCAGGCCTTGGCGGTGGCGACTTGTGTGGCGGTCGCAAGGGTGCCAGCCGTATCGGATCTATCCTTCAGGCCTTTCAGAAAGCCGGCCAGCAGATAGTCGCCGCACCCGACGGTCGAAGATACCCTTGCGCGGCCCAAGGACCGGGCCTGCCAGGCCCCTTCTTTCGTGACGACCACGCTGCCCTTTCTGCCGCGGCTGATCAGAGCAATCTCAACTTCGTCGAGGAGCTTCCGGCCGGCCCTGGCCAGACTCACAGGCCCATCTTTGATCTTTCGGCCCAACAGTTCACACAATTCCTCAACGTTCGGTTTGATGAGCCAGACGGCGCCGGCACGAACAATATCTCTCAGCGCCGGGCCTGACGTATCCAGCACAATTTTTGCACCTCGGCTCTTACAGAATTCTATCACCCGAATAACGTCACCCAGGCGTTTGCCTTCCGGCATTGTGCCGGCGAAGACACAGAGGCTGTTCTTGTGTACGAGCGCTTCCAAATCGCGTGTCAGCTTTGTGAGAGCTTTTGTTGAGGCCAGGTGGCTTTTGTGGCGCAGATGCATGTCCTTGCCACTCGCCGTATCAACGACCGTAACGTTTCGCCGGGTGCTGCCGGCAACCGTGGTCATCTTGATCTTGATGCGCCCACTCGACGCCCGCATAAATTTTAGCATCTGCTCGTAGTCATCCCTGCCCCATAGACCGGCTGCAATGCTCGCTTGTCCCATCCATGCCAGTGCCTTGGAGACATTAAGCGCCTTTCCCGCAGGCTGAATCGTTTGCTCGTCGATGCACTCATGTCGGCCCCAATCCAGGTTCTGCCCCCGGCAGGTGATGTCCCACGCGGGCGATAGGCCAACGGTTATGATTGACATTGTTCTTTCCAAAAGTATACCTGACCTTCCATTTTGTAGAACACTGTTCTACTGTTCCAGCCAGTCGGCGCCGAGCTGGCCGCAGGCCGCTTTGATGCCCCGGCCCATCCTGTACCGCGCGGTCGTCTCGACGCCGGCACGGTCCAGAATCGCGGCAAACTGCCGGAGGCGCTCGCTGCTGCTGCCCGCGAATTCACATCCCGGATACGGATTGTGCTCGATGAGATTCACGTTGCATAAGAATCCATCCAGCAGCTTCACCAGCATTTTGGCGTGGCCGCTCGAATCATTCAATCCCTTTATCAAGACGTATTCGAAGGTTACCCGCTGGCGCGTCCTGTCCTGGTAGAACCGTACGGCTCTGAGCAAATCGGCGATCGGGTACTTGGCATTGAGGGGCATCAATTTCGTTCGCAGAGCGTCGGTTGGTGCGTTCAGCGACACGGCCAGCCTCGGGCGCACCTGTTCGCAGGCGAGCTTGCGAATCGCCGGCACGAGGCCGCACGTGCTGACGGTCATGTGCCGTATGCCGATATTCTTGCCCGCCGGATGGTTCAATATGCCGAGTGATTTGACCACAGCCTCGTAATTCGCCAATGGTTCGCCCATGCCCATGTAAACGACATTGCTGATGCGCCCAACGTCTTGCTGGACGATGTTGACCTGATCGACGATCTGCCCGGCCGTCAAGTTCGCCGTCCATCCGATCCTTGCCGTGGCGCAAAACGAACAACCCATCGCGCAGCCGGCCTGCGTGGAGACACACAGTGTCCTCCGCTTGTCGTCAGGCAGCAACACTGTCTCGATCCGATTGCCGTCGCCCAATGTAAAGACGTACTTGACGGTTCCATCGTTGTCGGTCTGTTTATTTGAGAGGGCGAGCCGGGATATGGTGTAGCCCTGCCGCACGAGCTGCTCTCGAAAGGCCTTGCTCAAGGGGGTGATGTGGGAAATCTCCGTGGCGTCCTCGGCGTGGATGAAATGAAAGATGTACTCTGCCAGGTATTTCTTCTGACCCAAACCCACCACGATCCGCTCAAGCTCATTAAGCGTTTTGTCCTTGAGCTCAGTCATCCTCGCTGTCTGTGGACATGTAGCCGCGTTGGCCTTCGCTGATGTACGCCGGCTCGGAATCCGTCGAATGGTGCGGCGAATCGGGCTCGGCGAGGTCGTCGTACCCGGCCTCGGCATCCGCGTCCATCTGCTCGCGGATACGCTCGTATTCCTCCAGCGTCATCATGACTTCCCTCGCCTGGCTGCCCTTGTACTCGCCGAGGATCCCCGAGGCGGCCATCAGCTCGATGATCCTGGACGCCCTGGCGTAGCCGACGCTGAGCCTTCGCTGAAGCAAAGACACGCTGCCTCGCTTGGTCTCCAGGACGATGCGAACGGCTTCATCAAAGAGCTCGTCCCTGGCCATCTCAGAAGTATCGACCGCCTTAAGCTGGGTGAGCTCGGGATGGAATTGCGGCTCGGCGACCTCCTTGAGATGCTTGACAATCCGTTTGATCTCACCCTCGTCGACGAACGTGCCCTGAGCGCGAATCAGATCGCTCGTGCCGGGCTTGAGGAACAGCATGTCACCTTCTCCAAGCAGTGTCTCGGCGCCGTTCTGGTCGAGGATGATCCGGCTGTCCATTCTCGCGGCGACTCGGAAGCCCACCCGGGTTGGCATGTTCGATTTGATCAGACCGGTGACGACCGTCGCCTGGGGACGCTGAGTCGCCAGCACAATATGAATACCCACCGCCCGGCTCTTCTGCGCCAGGCGAACGATGTACGCTTCGATCTCCTTCGCCGCCGTCATCATCAGGTCGGCAAGCTCGTCGATCACGATCACGATGTACGGCAGCTTCTTGGGAATCTTCGCCTCTTCTTCCGGAGTGCTCGGATTGAACCGCTTGACAATCTCCTCGGCGCCCAATTTGTTGAACTCCGCTATATTCTTGACCCTGGCCTCGGACAGCAGGGCGTAGCGCTCATCCATCTTGACCGTGGCCCATTCGAGAATCTGAACGGCCATATTCGTCTCGGTAACAATCGGACACATCAGATGCGGAATCGTATTAAACGCCGTCATCTCGACCATCTTCGGGTCGATCAGGATCATCTTGACCTCGTCCGGCCGCTTCGTAAGCAGCACGCCGACGATGATACTGTTGATACAAACACTCTTGCCCGAGCCGGTCGTCCCGGCGATCAACAGGTGCGGCATCTTCGTCAGGTCCGAAACGAGCGCCTCACCCGATGAATCCTTGCCCAGGTACAACGGGATCTGCATCTTCCGCGGCCGGCTGCCCGCTAACTCCATCATATTCTTGATGCGGACCTTTTCCTTCTCGCTGTTCGGCACCTCGATGCCTATCGTGTGCTTGCCCGGCAACGGCGCCACGACGCGCACCGCCCCGACACCCAGCGCCCGAGCCATATCGTTTGCGAGCGAGGCGATCTGGCTGACCTTCACACCGGCGGCAAGCTCAAGCTCAAACATCGTCACTACCGGGCCGGTCTCCGCTGCGACCACGCGCGCGTTGATGCTGAACTCCGAGAGCAACTGCTCCAACGCGCTGGCCTTTGCCTTGACGACTTTCTCTTGCACCGCGGCATAACCGTACTCGGGCTGGGCCAGCAAATCCAGCGGCGGCAGCTCGTAATCTTCGTAAGAGGGCTGAACGGAGGTGTCTTTGGACGCCTGAGCCGCCGGACGCTTGGGCTTCTTATCGCCGGCTCGCTTCACTGGAATCGCGTCCAATCCTTTCTGCGTGTCCGAGAGACCCGGAGCTTCCGCGGAAAAGCCCGGCACCCGAGCTTTCGGCGGCTCCGATTTCGAACCTCCGATCGCCAGCGGCTTTTGCCGGGCGCTGAGTTCTCGCCATATCTCGTTGAGGACTTTCGAATGCTCCTTCGCCGCCGACCAGGCCGGCACCGCCACGCCGACGGTCTTACCGGCGGCGAAGCCAAGCCCGCGCAGTATCATGATGATCAGGCCGTCGGCCAGCAAGATCGCTCCGACGACCCAGATCGCCGCCGTCAATATGAACGTTCCCACCGAGGCGAAGTAGCTTCGCAAAAGCTGGGCCGCTCCAATCCCCAGCACACCGCCGGAACCGCCCGGAAAGTCGAACCGCCAATGAGGCCACAGATATTGGAAACTCATCGAAGCGGCCACCGTCAGCAATCCCAATCCGATTGCTCGAAGCACCGGCTGATCCGCCGGGCGATGTGCAAGTTTGGCGCCCAGGAGATAGACTGCTGCGGCCAGGGCAATGAACACCCCCGGACCCAGGTAATAGAGCGCGTAGTATCCGCAGAAGGCGCCGATCGAGCCACACCAGTTCTGCACCGGCACATTGTGCGGATACACGAATCTGCTGGGCCAGTCTCCGATATCGAAGCTCAGACAACTGCACAGGAGAAACAGACACACACCGATCCCGAGGCAGCTTATTGCTGTCCGCATGACCGAACCCCGGCGCGCCGGGGCCTTGCGTCTTGAAGCTCTTTTATATGATTTCTTCTTTTTCACCCCATTGATCCCCGGCGCGCCGGGGCTCCCTTATCACGTCATGTTCTGTTCCCCGTCGCGATATTCCTGCCGGGGCCCCCGCCTCCCATCACCTTCTACGCCCCCTAACAGGCGCACTCTCCGAGCGACCATGGGCTTTTCCGTGCCAAGGCAGACCTTACCGACGCTCCATAACGGCGGCGACGCAGCGCCGTGCCCGACACAATCGTCAGCAGCCCGTTGCAGGCGCGGGCATACCCTTACAATTACTGTATATCGGCACACGTTCGCGTTTTTCTGCAAAATTCATTGGGCTGGCCGCGGTCTGTAAAGTGTGCTTTTGACGGACTTTGAGCACGAGCCGCGATCGCTTCCTTTGCTCTGGAGGGCTTTCTGTGAAGCAGGACACAGCGGTCCGTGCGCTACTTGCCGGTCCTTACAGTTTCCTTGGCCTTCTTCCTTCCGAGGAGCTGGTCGGCCTGTTCGGGTGTTTCCGGCGGCCATTGTCCCGCCGATTGCAGTTGCTTGAGATGGTCCAGTTGTTTGATGCTGACGATGGTCCGGCACTTCGGGAATCTGCTGCAGCCCATGAACGGGCCTTTCTTGCTTTGCCGGATGACCAGCTCGCCGTCTTTGCACTTGTGACACTTGATGCCGGTACGCTCAGCCGGCGGTTTCGGCGGCAGGACGTTGCCCTGCTTGTCCAGCTTGAGCGTGGTCTTGCATTCGGGATAGTCGCTGCATCCGAGAAACGGCCCGAATCGGCCGTTCTTATGCACCATCGGCTTGCCGCACGCCGGGCACGCGTGCTCGCTCACTTTCTCCTCGGCCATCTTGCCGTCCTGATCGCAGGGACAGGCGAAGGTGCACTGTGGGTATGTGGAGCAGCTTAGGAATCTTCCGTTCTTGCCGAATCTGTAAACGAGCTGCTTTCCGCACTGCGGGCATTCGTATTCGCTGGGCGTCACTTCCGCCTTGGCGTGTTTCATCTGGGCCTGCGCCGTCTCAAGGCTTTCCTTAAAGGGCCCGTAGAAGTCCCTCAGGACGCCGAGCCAATCGAGATGCTGCTCCTCGATCTTATCGAGCCGTTCTTCCATGTACCGGGTAAAGGCAATATCCATGATCTTCGGGAAGTACTCGGTGAGCTTTTCCGTGACGATCTCACCGAGGTCGGTGGCGAAGAACTTCTTGTCCTGCTGTTCGGCGTACCCCCGGTCCTGAACGGTGCTGATAATCGAAGCGTAAGTGCTGGGTCGGCCGATGCCTTCCCTTTCGAGGGCCTTGACGAGGCCCGCCTCGGTATATCGGGCCGGCGGTTTGGTGAAATGCTGCTCGGCTTTGATATCAACCGGGGCCAGTTTTTGGCCGACGGTCATTGCGGGCAGCTCCTGTTCGTTTGACGTGACCGGCCAAACTCTTGTGAAGCCGTCGAAGACCAGGACCCGGCCGCTCGTTCGATACCGGCAGCAGCCCAGCGAGGTCTGGGCCGCGATATCCAGATTGGTGACGCTCCATTTGGCCGCGGCCATTTGGCAGGCGACGAAACGTCGCCACGTGAGATCATAGAGCTTGTACTGCTCGTCGGTCAGGAACGGCTTGATATCGGAAGGCGTCAAATCGACGTCCGTCGGGCGGATCGCTTCGTGTGCCTGCTGGGCCGATTTTTTGGAAGCGTAAGCCTTGGCTTCTTTGGGCACGTAGGCAGAACCATAATGCGTTTCGATGTATTTGCGAGCCTCCGTGACCGCTTCACCGGAAAGGTGAGTGCTGTCCGTCCTCATGTACGTAATGAGGCCCAAAGAGCCCATCGAGCCTAAATCAATGCCCTCGTACAACTGCTGGGCGACGCGCATCGTCCTTTTTGCGGTGAAACCCAGCCGGTTGGCCGCAGCCTGCTGCAAGGTAGAAGTAATAAACGGCGCCGAAGGCCGGGAAACGGACTCCTTGGTCTGCACGTCGGCGAGCTCGAACTCCGCTTGCTTGAGTGCATTGGCAACAGGCTCGGCTTGTTCCTTGCTCGATGCCTTGAATTCCTCATCCCCGACCCTGTACAGCTCGGCCTTAAACGCGTGATGTTCCGCCAGCCACTTGCTCTGTTCTGCGAGGGGCGGCAGTTTTTCTTTCGTCCGCATGAAATCGAGCCACTGCCGGCTATAGTCGCTCTGCAGGTCGGTCGTGAAGACGGCGGGCATGAGCCAGTATTCCTTGGGCTCGAAGCGCCGAATCTCCTTTTCCTTTTCGACGATCATCTTGACCGCGATGGACTGAACGCGCCCGGCCGAGAGGCCCCGGGTGACCTTCTTCCACAACAGTGGGCTGATCTGATAACCCACGATTCGGTCAAGGATTCGCCGGGCCTGCTGGGCCATCACTTTGTCCATATCGAGCCTGCCCGGCTTGGCAAAGGCCTGCTTAATCGCTGAATGAGTGATGGCGTTGAAGATCACGCGATAGGTCTTCTCCTCCGGGACACGCAGTAGCTGCGCCAGGTGCCAGGCGATCGCTTCGCCCTCGCGGTCGAGGTCGGTGGCCAAAAACAGCTTATCGCATTTCTTCGCGGCGGCCTTTAACGACGTGACGGTGCGTTTCTTACCGGGCATGACATCGTAGGTCGGCTCGAAGTCGTTTTCAATATCGACGTTGAGGCCCTTCGAAGGCAGATCGCGCACGTGTCCCATCGAGGCCTTGACTTCGTACCCCGGGCCGAGATATTTATTGATCGTTTTCGCCTTGGCGGGCGACTCGACGATCACGAGCGATTTCTTGGATGAGCTCGATTTTGCCATAGATACCCGTCGCTCATGAATATTTCACGCAGGGTCGAACCCCGCAACTCTATACGTACGATTCCACTCATCGGTCATTTCTACGCCAAGATTTAGAAATGGACAAATACAAGTACCCCTGGGAGATGTCAAGAGAAAACAATTATTGGGCCCTTAAAACCTGAAAAGAATGTACGATAACTCACAATCCGACATATTGACCTATAAGGTTCCATAATGTATACCATGATGCAGGAGTCGATTAGCTAAAGAGGACATATTGAGTCTTAGCATCTCCGAGAGAATTGGACTTTTGGAGGATATATGTGGTTGAGTGTCAGACATGTTCAAGCAACTGACGACCATAAACTCATTCTGACGTTTGAGAATTCAGAAAGACGATGCCTCGATGTAAGCCAGTCTTTCGAATGTGGGCGTTTTGCGGAATTGAGAGACATCAATGAGTTCAAGAAAGTTCGTGTGGCCTTTGACACAATAGAATGGGAAAACGGCTTGGATTTGGATCCGGAATTCCTTTACGAAAAAAGCGTGAAGATGAACCGATGACACGTCCCCTCCAGGAACCTTCTGATATCGATACGGTAGTCTGGCCGAATAATGCGGATTTTTCTCCGGATTTCCTCTATGAGATCGGACAACCATGCAGTGAACACGTGGCTTGACGGAAACCCGTCCTCCCGACCGGGCTTCCAACGGATTTGGCACAGGCAAACCTTCAACCCGCTCGCAGGAGCTTATGAAGCAGTGGCTTCAATTTTCGGATGGCGTTGCCACGATGGGAGATGGCATTCTTTTCTTGGCGGGTCAGTTGAGCGACGGTCTTTTTCAAATGCGGCACGAAGAAGATCGGATCGTAGCCAAAGCCGTTCGTTCCGATTTCTCGGTCGATTATGAGACCTTCGAGTGTTCCTTCCGTTTCGATGAGGACTCTTTTGGGATTTGCCAGGCACAGGTGGCAGACAAATCGGGCGGTTCGTTGCTCTTGCGGGACACCTTCGAGAAGCGCCAGAACCTTTGCGATGTTTCGATGGTCGATCAGCGTTCTGTCGCACACGTCCGGTTTGTCGCCGGAGAATCGCGCCGATTTGACACCCGGGGCACCGCCGAGGGCGTCCACCACGAGGCCCGAATCATCGGCGATCGTCCACAGGCCGACTGCTTGGGCGTAGCCGACGGCCTTCTTGCGGGCATTCTCAGCGAACGTGGCGCCGTCTTCGGCGATTTCCGGAATTTCGCCGAAATCGGCCAGGCCCAGCCATCGCAGCTCCGTGCCGAGCATGGCTCGCAGCTCGGCGATCTTGCCGGGATTCGTCGTGGCCACGAGAATCTTTCTATCTACGCCGGACATAGATTCCAAACGCCTAACAGAAATCCGTTTGTAGTGACGCCGTAAGGCGTTACCATTGAATGCCCTTACGGGCACACTACAAACCGGTTATCCTGTCCAATTCTCTAATCTTGTCAATAAATTTTGCTTTTTGCCATTTTTTCGTTAGACTTCTATATTTCATAGCAGGCTAATGTGGTGATCGGAATATCTGGAGTGAATAATGGATGCGAGCAAGATTGTTGCTGAAGGTATAACCTTCGACGATGTGCTGCTGATTCCGGCCAAGAGCGATTTTGTGCCGAGCCAGGCGGACACCCGGACACAATTAACCGACAATATCACGATCAATATCCCCATCGTCTCGGCCGCGATGGACACCGTGACCGAGGCGGCCCTGGCCATCGCGCTGGCCCAGGAGGGTGGGATCGGCATCGTTCACAAGAACCTCTCTATCGAGGCGCAAAAGCGGGAGGTGGCCAAGGTCAAGCGTTCCGAGCACGGCGTGATTCTCGATCCTGTCACACTATCGCCGAATGAGCCGGTCAGAAGGGCACAGGAGCTGATGATCGAGCAGAATGTTTCGGGCGTTCCCATCGTTGATGGCAAGAAGCTCGTCGGCATCCTGACGCGGCGGGATTTGAAGTTTCTCAAAGACTATGATATCGAGATCCGTGAGGTCATGGTCAAAGACAATCTCGTTACAGGCCCGGCCGGGACGACGCTGGAGCAGGCAAAGGAGACTCTCCAGAAGCACAAGGTGGAGAAGCTGCTGCTGGTCAATGGTAAGGGCGAGCTGGCCGGTCTGATCACGATGAGGGATATCGACCGCGTCCAGCAATACCCGATCGCAGCACGCGACGAGCGGGGCCGGCTCCGCGTCGGGGCGGCGGTCAGCGTGCACGATTACGAGCGAATCGAGGCCCTGATCGTGGCGGATGTGGATATTCTCGTGGTCGATACGGCCCACGGTCATTCACAAAACGTTATCGAAACGGTCAAGAAGATCAAATCGGACTATCCTATCGATGTGATTGCCGGCAATATTGCGACCTCCGACGCGGCGGAGGCGCTGATTGCCGCCGGGGCAAACGCGGTGAAGGTCGGCATCGGACCCGGTGCGATCTGTACAACCAGAGTGATTTCCGGCGTCGGCGTGCCGCAGGTCTCGGCGATCATCAACTGCGTCAAAGCGGCACAGAAGAAGAATATTCCTGTTATTGCCGACGGCGGCATCAGGCAATCCGGCGATATCGCCAAAGCCATCGCGGCCGGGGCATCGAGTGTCATGATCGGATCGCTCTTCGCCGGCCTGAAGGAGAGTCCGGGCCAGTTGGTGATATACAAAGGCAGGCAGTTCAAGGAGTACCGCGGAATGGGCTCGCTGGGGGCGATGGTCAAAGGCTCGGCGGAACGGTACGGCCAGAGCAGCTCGACCGAGGCCAGCAAGCTCGTGCCCGAAGGCGTGGAAGGGCGCGTGCCCTACCGTGGAACGCTGGGCGATTTTGTCTATCAACTGGTCGGTGGCCTGCGAGCCGGCATGGGCTACTGCGGGGCACGCAGTATCAAAGAGTTCCAGAAGAGCAGCCGATTCGTGCGCATCAGCGCCGCCTCGGTCAGCGAGTCCCACCCACATGATATCCAGATCACTAAAGAGGCCCCGAACTACTCAGCGAGCCTGCCTTTCGAGGATTGAAAGAAAGCCCCTACATATCACCTTCCAAAAACATCACTCACTTCGCGAATGAGGTCTTCTACAAATTCCTCACAATTATCTTTAAGGTCTTCAAGAAAAAGCTGCGCATCACGAATCTGTGGATTTGCTACATAGTATATGCTTATGCGCACAGTATGGGAATCATCATAAACAAAAATCGCTCCATCGATATCCTTTTGTTTGAGGCAGATATACGCTCGACCTGAGGTTGACTGATCCGTAGGCCACCAAGCGGGAACATCATCACTATTAGGTAACGGAACCAGCGGACGATAACGACTCTTATCAAGTCCAGGAGAGTTGGCAATAAAGCCGTTAATATCGTTGGAGTCGGCTTGAAATTTAATACACAGAGAATAGAAGTGGGGCACGACCCGCCCTCTGGACGTTACAGGGCGTGTATCCACTTTGAGATTCTCAACCGATTCGGGTAGTTTCGCCAGCCTGGCTCTGGTTAATATTTCATTGACGCTGGGTGCGTGATATGCGTTAAAAGCGAAAAATAGTACTCCCATTAGGACTGCAAATGTTGGAAGCAGAAGGAAGCATAGCTTCTTTTTGCTGAATCGTTTTCGATCCGGGCTATTGTTTTTAGTCGTCTCTTCGTCCTGCTCTGACATCAGACTCGCCCTCACGCCTTTTTACCATCCAACACAATAGGTATAGTACCCCAAAAGGATCAACTTGACAACGTTTTTCCGTCAAATTACACTTGACCAGAGGGTGGTATTGATCATCCCCAAAGCCTTCAGCTTTGAGGCTGTCACCCCACGTGGGACAGGTACGCAATACTTGTCGTGGATGAAGTCGAAAAGGAAGCTCACAAATGAGATTCTATCGCCGGAACAGGTTTACCTTCAGTTTCATTTGTGCGGGCATGATCTTCGTCTCCGGCTGCGCGAGCACCACACTTGTGGAAAGGGCGAAAACCGACATGAAAGACTGGCCGAAGACGTTCGCTGAAAACGGACGGGAGACCTTCCTGGCGACGGACAATATAATCGCGCTGTTATTGGCTGGAGGGGCAAGCGTCGCCATGCATCAAAGTGCCGACAAGAAGATCGCCGAGCATTTCCGGAAGCATCGGAGTCTCCGCAATCTCAGGGATGAGGGCCTCAATTTTATCGGCCATCCGACGACGCACTTTGTCGCAACCGGGCTCTGGTACGCGCTCAGCGCAGAAGACCAGGACGAGTTCAACAACCGGCGAGCGTGCACGATGATGACCGCGCTTTCGCTGACGTGGGTCACGACGGCGGGGCTCAAAGTCATCAGAAACAACGAGACACCGAACGGCGACGACCTGGCCTGGCCGAGCGGCCACACCTCCAGCTCGTTCACTGTCGCCTCCGTTCTTGATGAGTTCTATGGGCCGAAGGTCGGGATTCCCGCTTATGCGGTAGCGTCTCTGGTCGCCTACAGGATGATGGATACGGGCAACCACTGGGCGAGCGACGTTGTCTTCGGCGCTACCCTCGGCTGGGTCGTCGGCCACACCGTAGCCGGCAGGCATAAGGACCTCGAGATTGGTGGTTTCAAGGTCGTGCCCCAGGTGGCCACCAGTTACGGCCCGGGGATCGGCATCTCCCTGTTAAAACGATTCTAGTACTCTGTCAAATTTGATTTGCTAGTATGGCAGGGTGGCAGCCTCAAGCGCAGCTTGGGGATGGCTTCCGTTACACTGACCATCCCCAAAGCCTTCGGCTTTGAGGCGGCCACCCAATCACAGGCAGACAACCTACAGGCTCGTGCTTGACACACTGCCAAGTCCGTGCTGCTGCCATTCGATGAGAAAGGCGAGAGAAGGCGGCAACAGGGGCGGCCAAGAAAACACTTTGAAAATTCATCCGGTTTGTGTACACTGTCCGATTGTACTGAAAGACGACCTTTCCACGTGTAAGGAATGTGATGACGGGATTGACGATAGACACCACTGACAGGCAGGCACCAGGCGAACGACTCGAGCCGGCGCAGAGGATAAAGCGTTTGCCGCCCTATCTGTTCGGGCGATTGAATGCGCTCAAGCTGTCCAAGCGCCAGGCGGGTGTGGATATTATCGATCTCGGGATGGGCAACCCCTCCGACCCGACGCCACAGATCATCATAGACAAGCTGTGCGAGGCGGCCCAGGACCGGCGCAACCAACGCTATAGCGCATCCAGGGGTATTCAGGGACTGCGAAGAGAAATCGCGAAGAAATACGAGTCCAAATGGAACGTGCAGCTCGACCCGGAGACGGACGTGCTGGCCTGTATCGGCTCGAAGGAAGGCTTCAGCCACTTGTGCCTGGCGATGATGGGCCCGGGTGATACGGCGATTGTTCCCGAGCCGACATTTCCTATACATAACTACGCCGTGGCACTGGCAGGCGCCAACGTCGTATCCGTGCCTTTGGGCAACGACGACAAGTTCCTGAGTAACATCGCGATGGTCATTGAGAATATGTACCCGAAGCCCAAGCTCTTGATTCTCAATTTCCCTCACAATCCGACCGCCATGACGGTTGATGAAAGGTTTTTCGAACCTGTTGTCGAGCTGGCCAAGAAGTTCGGGGTGGCGGTCATCAACGACTTCGCCTACGGCGAGACCTGCTTCGACGGCTACAAAGCGCCGAGTTTGCTCTCGGTCAAAGGGGCAAAAGACATCGGCGTTGAGTTTACCACGATGAGCAAACCCTACAACATGGCGGGCTTTCGCATCGGTTTCGTCGCGGGCAACAGGGACATGATCGAGTATCTCGCCACGATCAAAGGCTACTACGATTACGGCATCTTCCAGGCGATACAAATCGCCGGCATCATTGCGATGCGACACTGCGACGAGGAGATCGTCGTCCAGAACCAGAGATACCAATCCCGGCGGGACGTGGTCTGCGAGGGCCTCGGACGGATCGGCTGGGAGGTGGAGAAGCCGCGCGCAACCATGTTCGTTTGGGCAAAGGTGCCGAAGGAGCACTCCCAGGGCAAGGGCAGCATCGACTACGCCATGGACCTGATGGAATATGCCGAGGTGGCGATCGCGCCGGGCAGGGCGTTTGGCGAAGGCGGCGAAGACTATATGCGGATTGCTCTTGTCGAGAATGAACAGCGTCTGCGGCAGGCGATCCGCAACATCAGTCGCTTCGTACGAAAGACAGAAGCCCAATAAAGAAACGCCCAGGACCCCAGCAGGTGCTTTTCTGCGAACTGCATCACACCGGCGGTCACAAAAGACTTGACTTCCTGAGGCAGATTTGGTCTAATATGGGTATTGGGGTGTAGGTGCATAGGCGCTTGGCCGTATCGGCGCTCGAGCACGTTTTGTCACAGCGGGGGATGGAATGTGATGAAATGGGGGGTTCCCAGATCTGTCCTGTGGGCAGGCATAGTACTTGCCGCCACGATCATCGTCGCACCAGGTGCGGCATATGGTCGAACGGGGGACGTTATGCTTCTTCTCGAACAGAGCCCTGTCAAGGGTGGTGAAATCACTCCGGTGGCAGGCATGTACCACTTCGAGCCGGGTTCCCAGGTGTCTCTGACCGCCGTTCCAAAACCCGGGTATCAATTCCTTTACTGGCTGGGGGATGTGAGTGACCCCGCGGCAGCCAGCACGGTGGTTCATCTTGATAAGCCAAAGATCATTGTCGCCGTATTTGAGAATACCGGGCGTATCTTGGGCAAAGGGGTACCTGCCGGTGGTGGCGGGGGCGGTGCTTTGTTCCCCACTCCGGCAGGCCTGAAGTGGCCGGGTGGTTTGAATGCCAGCGGTAGCACAAGACCGCCGACGAAGCCCCATGCCTATGTGATTGAAGGCAACGAGCCCGTGCCGGAGCCTGCGACCGGCGCCTTGTTGCTGGTGGGGGGGCTTCTTGCCCTCAGGCGACGGGCCGGCACCGTGCGATGAATCGCACCCTCTCCGCGTGAAGGGTCCCATTGGCACCAGATATCGCACCCGGCATGTTCTTCATACGAGCCTTACTCAAAGCGATGCCCGCACGTCTCTTGGGTGATGAATTCAGATTCTGTTCTTGGATATTTTCTACAGTTCAGCGGGCGAATTGGGTAGATAGAGCAGTAGGATGTGCCGTCCGGTTTGTGCTTGAGAAATGGACAGACATTTGGCAATTTGCAGCACGCCCCGCAGTTAATGCACTGGCCTTTGCGCCGTTCAGAGACGGGCAGCACGGCCGTAAAGGTCCTTCTGATTCTGGCACGCCAGGTATTCACTCGTCCATTAGCCATGTCGAAGAGCATACTCTGACGGCCTGGAAATACCAAGCCCCAATTCGAGAAATGCCAAAAGTGAGCTAAAGTGCTTGAGAGTGAGCCAAGACCAATTCCCGATGTGAGTCGCTTAAGACTCTCAGCACAACTTGATTTTCCTTTAATATTCGTATTGATGATACGAATATTAGAGTTATAATGTGTCTTATGATAGAAAGACCAGGTTACATAGATCGGGTGCAGAAGGCCATTTCCAGATCGCCAATTGTGGCATTGCTTGGGCCCCGCCAGTGCGGCAAGACAACATTGGCAAGAATGATCTGCGACCATCGGCCCAGCACCTATTTTGACCTTGAAAGTCAGGCCGATCTGCGGCGCCTGGCGAATCCCGAGATGATTTTGTCATCGCTTTCGGATCTCGTTGTCATCGACGAAATTCAGATGAAACCCGAGCTCTTTCCGGCATTACGGGTAGTCGCGGATAAGCCCGACAACAAATGCAGTTTTCTCATTCTTGGAAGTGCCTCACCCCATGTCGTCAGAAATGTTTCGGAGACTCTGGCCGGGCGGGTGGAATTTGTGGATATGGCTGGTTTTGATTTGACCGAGCTTGGCATGGATTGCTGGAAACAACTTTGGACCCGAGGTGGATTTCCACGTTCATACCTTGCCCGTGACGATCAGGACAGCTTTGCGTGGCGCGAAGGTTTTGTTCGCACATTTCTTCAACGCGATATTCCACAACTCGGCATTAATATTCCGTCTGCGGCTATGCGAAGATTCTGGACGATGCTTGCTCATTATCATGGCCAAATATGGAATGCTTCGCGTATCGGCTCCGCACTTGGCGTCAACGATAAGACGGCTCGATCGTATCTGGATATTCTGACGGAAACATATATGACTTATCAGCTCCAACCTTGGCATGAGAACATTAGAAAACGACAGGTAAGATCGCCCAAAATATACTTTCGCGATACGGGCTTGCTCCACAGTCTGCTTGACCTTCGGGATTTCCATGCTGTTACGGGACATCCGCAAGTCGGGGCGTCGTGGGAAGGTTTTGCGATGGAACAGATCATAAGGCGGACCAATCCATCACAGGTGTATTACTGGGCGACATACAGCGGCGCCGAGTTGGACATGTTTATTGTTGTCAACGGGAAACGCTATGGAATTGAGTTCAAGTTCAATGAAGCGCCGGACAAGACAAAATCAATGGCCGTCGCAATCGAATCACTCAAACTCGATAAGCTACTCATAGTATATCCCGGAGAAAAGAGTTGGCCCGTGGACGAAACGATCTCTGTTTGCCCGATCGCCAGGGCCGAAGAACTCTTAGTATAGATTAGGTGAGAATCATAGCGTTAGGTCAGTCGTCACTTTTGTTCCTCTTGCTACCGACCGTCTTTGGTCCCGAACGTCATCTCATCGGGCCAGTCCCGACTCAAAATTCTACACCTCCAGCTATTTTTTCCAGGGTTTTTTCCCATGACAATGATCTCTCTGCGATCAGGGCCATTTTGGCCCTCTCGTGGTTTGATCCCCGCATACAACAATCTGCTTTTTTCAGAGGCCAGAAAGGAGAACTCACGGTTGCCTTTCCACGAAGGTGCCAGTTCCGGTATTTCTTCCTCGCCGAATCCATCCTCCTCCGGGACCGGGATGTCCATCGAACCGGTGCCGAGTTCGTAAACGATAAATCTGTTGTGCATGATCGGCAACAAAACGCGTTTGCCATCCGGGGAGAGGGAGAACAGCGATAAGCCGATAATTTGTTGACGCGTGTAGCTCGACACACTCAAAGGCAATACATCGGTGACCGTTCCCATGACGGGGTCATAACAGAAGAGGGAGCACCCCGCCTCATCTCGTTTACTGACCGGCATAGACATTGCGAGACTTGAAAAGAAGATCCGATTGTCGAGACCGTATTCCACCTTCAACCAGGGATAGAATGCCATGCCCGCAAGTTCAGCCTTCTGCCCAATGCAATGATGCGTTCCGGCTGAGCCGGACTTGGGAACGTCCACCGGTACGGCCAGCAGGTTGCCCTCTGCGCCCATGACAACCTTTTCGCTGAGTGTACCCAGAATAAGATCGTCGTTCAGAAGATCTTTCGAGTCTGCATTGAGATAAGCTATCGCTTGGCCGTCGTTTCGCCAGTCGTAACCAATCGCCACACGGGAATCCACGTACATCGCCTTTGTGTCGCCCTCGACTGAGGCGATATACAAACCATATTCTTCATACGCATTATTAACCTCACCTTCCTGGGTGTGCATCAGATAAGCAACGTGTTTGGCATCGGGAGACAGTTGGGTTGCTAATATTTGGAACACACTAACTGTTACTACGCGTCGCTGGGCCGGATTCTCTCTTGGCGCAACAACAATTTGAAAGTAGGAGATAGACCTTTGTTTCGCCTTTTCAATATCCTCCTTATCCAATATGTTCATAAGCTCGCTGTCTGCGTTTTCAACTAAATAACGAATCGCCCAGTTTCTATAGTCTTTCGGTGTAAGAAGCCCCTCCTCCGGAAAGCCATATCGATCGTCAGTCAGTTCGCCTGCAGCCAAAATATTTTTCCTCATTTGCTCGGCGTAAGACTTAATCATCCTCACCTGATTGGACGGCAGCCGACGGAATCCCTCAAACAAATTATCACAGGAAACTTGTTCGCAGTAGGCAATCACCTTGCCATCCTTTGAGATGTCCGGCAATGAACCCGCAACGACTCCAAGCTCGGTCAATTCGCCCGTTTCGCCATCAACTAAGTACAATCCGTTTTTGATATTCAGCAAGCCGACCGAGCCATCTTCGGACCATGTGAGTGAGCCTTCCGGAATGCAGCCGACAAAGAACAAAACGGCGGCGCAGAACGCAATCAATCTCAGTGTCATTTTGTGATTACTCATGATGCTTCTCCTTTATATATTGTCTATATGTGTCCCAGGACCTGATGTCACGAAGAGGAGCCTCGTGTTGGTGACGGGATGTATTGTCCACGAAGGCCAGCATCTTGTCCCCCCAGAAAGTACCGACATATTTTTCTTTTAAATCAGCGATGGTTTCGACCGACATCTGATTCAAATCTGGTTCCTGAACGGCCATCTTATTCGTTTTGTCGGTCGCTTTCCACCGGCCCGCCGTTAAACCAATGATGGTTCCGAAAATAATCGCCGCCGCCCAACGGGCAACGGGGAGCCAATTCACCCGTTTTACCCGTATCATTGGGGGTGCTGCTTTTTGATCACCTGCGAGAATCGTCTTCGTTTGAATGGCGGCTTCTGTCTGGTCATAGACCGACCGAACATCTTCGGCCCATTGTTTCGCTTGCGGATTCCCGGAAAGGTAGAATTGGAACAGGGCTTCGGCATCTTCATTGAGCTCACCCGATGCGGAATCTATCGCCAACCTTTCAATCATGTCACGCTTCATGATCCCATTCCCCAATGTGTTGTCTTATCTGCTTCAATCCCCTGTGCAATCGCGATCTCACGGTCCCGACGGGCACCTCAAGGGCGTGCGCTATTTGGGCATAGCTCAGGCCCGCCGCGAATCTCAGGTGAATGACCTGGCTTTGCTCGGCATTCAAACCTCTGACGGCATCCCATATTCTCTCGACGTGATCCACGTTCGGATCATCAGGAACAACCTCATCGAATTCGTCCATGTTCTCAGAACGAATGACAATCCCTTCGCGTTTTTTACGCCTGAACCAGTCGATGCGTGTCCTTCTGGCGATTCCAAAAAGCCACGCCTGTCGGCTCGCTTTTCCATCGAATTGCCCCCACGCGCGCAGTGCCCGCAGGTAGCAATCCTGTGCCATATCATCTGCATCGGGCCAATTCTCACACGCGCAGAACATATAGGCCCGCACTCTGCCGGCGGTCAGGGTCCAAAACTCTTGAAACTCCCGTTTGACATTGCCCATGATTCACACTATCCGCAGATAATGTCGGCGCAAGAGCAAAAAGGTTCCCGGAAACTGCACAAAAATATCAGAAACAGAACAAGAGCACCAGTGTGGGATATTTCACACCTTTGATTGTACCGGCGGGGAATTGACGCCTACGATTTTCTGAAGACGGCGACGACGTTCTCGACCTCGACCACGAACAGACGATTGTCGCCTTCAAAATCGACCGGGATCGCACCTTTGGGATTGAATAGGACCTTGTCGTATTGACGCAGCGGGATGTCCGGCGAATTCTCGACCTCCGCGGAGATCGTTATGACTCTGCCGGTGATGGTGGGGATTTCGATATTGTCCGGCAGTTGGATGCCGCCCTTGGTTTGTTTCTTGTCCTCGTCTTTGCGGATCAGAACACGTTTGCCGATCGGCTCAACGATTTCCAGCGGCCGTGCTTCGATCTTCTTGTCCTTGCCCATTCGGCACCCATCCCGGCAAAAAAAGCCTCTTTCGAACTCTTCAATGATAATGCCTGTCGAAAAGAGATCCCTAATGGGCGATACAGGAATCGAACCTGTGACCCGCTGATTAAGAGTCAGCTGCTCTACCTGGCTGAGCTAATCGCCCAATAAACAATGTCAAGTGCCTAAAGTTTGAAGTGACTAAAGTGTCTAAAGTCTGAAACGTCCGACGCCGTATATCTTAGTCACTTCAGCTCACTTTAGTCACTTTAGTTCACTTTTGCAAGAGCTTTTTCAGCAAAGCTCGCTGGAAGTGCAGGCGGTTTTCGGCCTGGTCGAACATGATCGAGTGGGGCGACTCGGCGACGTCATCCGTGATCTCGAATCCGCGATACGCCGGCAAACAGTGCATGATCTTGACGCCAGCCGGTGCCGATTTGACGAGCTCGGCATTCACCTGAAAGCCGGCAAAATCCGCCCGGCGCTTTTGCTTTTCGTCCTCCTGACCCATACTGACCCAGGTGTCCGTGTAGATGATATGAGCGTCGAGAACAGCGGCGCCCGGGTCGTTTGTCTGCCGGGCGCTGTCGGCTGAAACCTGGTTCGCCTTTTCGAACGTCTCGGCGTCCAGCTCGTAACCGGCCGGCGAAGCGACCGTCAGTTTCATGCCCAGCTTCGCGCAGGCGAAGGCCAGTGACCGGGCGACGTTATTGCCGTCGCCGACGAAAGCGATCTTCACGCCTTGTATTTCTTTGCAGTGCTCCTGGATGGTCAGCACATCGGCCATCGCCTGGCAGGGATGGGACCAGTCCGTCAGGGCGTTGATGACGGGCACGGTCGCATATTTGGCCAGCTCCATGACGGTACCGTGCTCGAAGGTTCGTGCCATGATCCCGTCGACGTAGCGGCTCAGCACCCGTGCGATATCCTTGACCGGTTCGCGCTTCCCGATGCCGCCGATATCCTCGGGCTTGACGTAGATGGCGCTGCCGCCGAGGTCTGTCATGGCCACCTGAAAACTGATTCGAGTGCGCAGGCTCGGCTTCTCGAAGAGCATGGCCAGGGCCTTCCCAGACAGGCACAAATCATTGCCGCCCACGGTGTATAGATTCTTGAGCCGGGCGCTGATCCGGAGCAGTTCTTTGAGCAGCTCCACCGGGCAATCAATTATGGAAAGAAAATCTTTCATGAGTCAGTCTCGCTCAAAATGCTGTCAAGAATGCCTATCGCATCGTCGATGTGACTTTTCGTGGCGATCATCGGCGGCATGAACCGCAGAACGGTCTCGCTCGTGCAGTTGATCCGCAAACCTTTGGCCAGACACTGATCGACGATTCCTTTGCCCGGGCCGGTCAATTGAACGCCGATCATCAGGCCGATGCCACGAACGCTGTCGATGATGCCGTGCTTTTGTTTCAATTCTTCGAGCCTATCCCTCGTGTACTGGCCCAGCTCGGCGGCGTTCTCCAGGAGCTTATCCTCTTCTATCGCCTCGATGACGGCGATACCGGCGGCGCAGGCCAAGCAGTTGCCGCCGAAGGTCGAGGCATGTTTGCCGGGCACCAGCGAGGCGGCGATCTCATCCTTGGCCATCATCGCTCCGATCGCGACCCCCCCGCCGAGGGCCTTGGCCATTGTGATAACGTCCGGCTCGACCTCAAAGTGCTGGTAGCCGAACCATTTGCCGGTCCGTCCGATTCCGGTCTGGACCTCGTCCAGGATCATCACGGCGCCCTTTTCATCGCAGAGCCGGCGAATCGCTTGCAGGTATTCGGTGCTGGCAACGTTGATCCCGCCTTCGCCCTGGATCGGCTC
>Ga0209427_10002503_pt1 | contig 21625 bp, 21 predicted proteins | sample DeeMarSWOR136_30_FD_187465 | JGI IMG/M metagenome (GOLD analysis project Ga0209427, IMG submission 187465) | Marine sediment microbial communities from White Oak River estuary, North Carolina - WOR-1-36_30 (SPAdes) (version 2) | ecosystem: Environmental > Aquatic > Marine > Intertidal zone >...
CAAGCCTGCTTTGCTGAAGAACCGACTTCGCATAGTGCTGCGGGCAACTAAGATATCGGGATACGCATCCTTCTACGCAGTATAAGGCCAGCTAAAAGGCCTGTAACCAGACCGCCGAGATGACCTTGCCAGGCTACGCCCCCAACAAAGGACAGTATGACAAAACCACCGATTACCGCCACCCAGAGAGGCATGGGAACCGGTATGGGAAACACAAACACGCGCAACTTTGGCGTTAGCACGGCCAGTGCGCCACCCAGCGCAAATATAGCCCCTGAAGCACCGATAACTATAGAGTAAGGTGTTGCTAGAAACCATAAGTAGGCGGAAATCATGAAAAATATATTGCCCACTATCCCGCCCAAAAAGTACACGATGAGGAAAGTGCGAATACCAACAAGTCTGAGAAAAAAGGTGCCGAAGAAGTAGAGAGTCAGCATATTGAACAGCAAATGCCATATACCACCGTGGACAAAAAGGTTGGTCACGATTGTCCAGGGATGCTGAAGAAAGGTTGCCGTCTGCAATCCTAAGAGCGCGACAATGTTGTAGTTCAGGAAGTCTAAGAAGCGCGGCAAGATACTTGCTATATACACCAAAAAGCAGATGATTATTATGGCCAGTACTGGCGCTATATTATCTCCCCTGTAGCTACGATAGCTCATTACTATTCACCTACCTCTGATACTTCTCAAAGAATACGAACTCGTTAATTTCCTTTCGCGGGCGAGCTGCCGGCTCCTCATCCGGCCAGCCCAAAGGCAGCAACTCGACAACGACAACGTTCTCAGGTATATCCAGAATCCTAGCGGCTTCAGCGGCATCAAGCGAGCCAACATGAACCGTGCCCAGGCCAAGGGCATGAGCAGCGAGAGACATGTTACCCATTGCCAAAGCCACATCAAACAGCAACCACGAGTCACCTTTGTCAGTAGCTGGCACACTTTGCCCGCTTTCGTCTTTACGCAAACCGGAAACTCCACGCTCGGCACAGGCAGCTATAATTACAGGCGCACTTCTCACCGCCTCTGTCGCCGGATTGGCTTTGCCCGGCCTTACACCTATAAGTATGTCAGCCAGCTTCGACTTCGCCTCCTTATCTCGCACCACAATTAGCCTCCAGCACTGAGTATTCGACCATGACGGAGCCCACCTGGCTGCTTCAAGAACAGTCTGAAGCGCCTCCTCCGGAACAGGCTCATTACGATATTTCCTGATACTTCGGCGTCCCTTTATGGCTTGCATAACATCCATTCTATACACTCCTCCATATTTAATCACAAATCTTCATGCCAGCGAATACAGCACCTTGTGGTCTTTCATCTCCTTGCGTGCCCTGCCGTCTGCCTCAAGATAGTCTAAGTGGGCAATAGTTTCCCCAACAGCAAACCACTTCTGTACTGAGGGAAATTCTTCCCACGAGCCGCAGTCCATATCCCAAGTTATATAAGGGGCTACCTCCCATGCCGTCTTTTCGCCGCCTTCCAGAGCAAATAGCGCCTCATCCAACCTGTTCCGATGATGCTGCTGCAATTCCGTGATTCTTTTCCTGTGATTGTCCCAGAAATTGCGGTGGCCGGGCAAAACAAGATTCACATCAAGCGTATAAACTTTCTCCAAGTTCGTCAGATATTGCTTTAGTGAATTTTCCAGTTGCTTCCAGCAGGTGATATTAGGTGTGATATCAAAAAGAATATGGTCCCCGCATAAAAGGATTTTCTTGCTGGCCTCGTAAAGACACGTATGCCCCGGCGAGTGCCCTGGTGTTTCAATACACCTAAACAGGTAATCTCCGACTTCTATCTCATCCCCCTCCTCCGTAACGGTCAAGTTAACTTGATGTCTTATACTATATTGATAGCCAGGGTGGCCTTTCAGCACCTCCTTGATTTCCTCCTCAGGAAAACCATTCGAGTGGTAAAAGGCAAAAAGTCCTTTCCAAAAGTCTTCAGAACTCTGAAAGGCAACTGAGGAGGCTTCTGGCCTGTTAAGGTATACTTTGGATGTATCAGTGGCTAAAGTCCCCACCAGACCTGAATGGTCGGCGTGAAAGTGCGTAATGAAGAAGTCAGTCTTGCTCAGGTCGACTTCCAGTTCCTTCAAGGCAGATAGCATCGGGCGCAGGCATTCCTCACGGTTCAGCCCCGTGTCTATAATCAGAAACTGTTCCCGCCCTTTTACTATATAGGAATTAAGAGCCTTTAAAGGGCTTCCGGGAAGAGGGATTTCAACTCTGTAAAGGTCTGGCAAAAGCTCTTCAACCATCGCAAAACAAACCGCAGACACAAAGCGTGTTGATTATTCTATCATCTTTAATAGCTTTTGTCTTTGTCCGATTGTATAATAACCTCAAAATGCCAGTGGAGGTGACACCATGCCAGACTGGATCGAAGGAGCGCAGGCACTTAATAGACTAATACGACCGCTGACCTTCCCCATCGCCGTAAAATTTGTGAAACGCGCTGCTGAATTTCCCGAGAAGACGAGACGTCCTCTTAGGGATATGGGTTTCAAGACAAATGTCTGTGTTGGAATGACATTAACCCGCAAGTATGGCTGGACGGTGGGCATGACAAACGAGGACAATGCCTGTCCAATCGTAGCGTACAATTACGGATGGAGCGAGTCGGAGACGGAGATTAAGAATGCCTTGATGGAGTTCATGAAAGTCATGAACTATGCCACCAATGATAATTCTGCCAAGACAACCATGGAAACTATGGCACAGGTGAAGTTGAACAAGGGAGAGTATACCGGGGTGATTTTCTCTCCCCTGGAGCGAACAAAGGTAGAGCCAGACCTGGTCATGTTGTTTTGCAATCCGGCACAGGTGATGAGGCTGGTACATGGAGCCACCACGGAAACTGGCATAAGCGTGCAGTCTATTTTTAGCGGCAAAGCTGGAACCTGCACTGAGGGAGTTCTGCAAACGTTCAAGACCAAGGAGCCAAAGGTGGTATTGCCTGGAAACGGCGATAGGGTTTGGGCGATGGTGCAGGATGATGAGCTAGCTTTCACCATACCCATCAACTTACTCGACAGTGTAGTCAGAGGTCTTGAAGCTACCCATGAACGCGGCGTTAGATATCCGATACCGGTAGATGTAAGGCACGAGCCGACCTTCCCGGAGCAATTTAAACAGGTCGGATAACAACAACAGACAGCCTCAAAAGACCGGTTTCACAAATGATATTTTGATAAGCACTTATTAAAGCAGGCGTCTTTTTGGAGGACGTTTACTCGTTACTCAATACTTAGAAACTTCCAGCTCCTCCATCTTCCCTGTCACGGTAAAGACGACACGCTCGCAGATATTTGTCACTCTGTCGGCGGCACGTTCCAGGTTATGCGCCACCCAGATGAGACGGGTCGCCCGATTAATGGTCTTCGGGTCGACCATCATAAATGTGAGGAGCTCGCGGAAGACCTGGTCATAAAGACCGTCAACAGCATTATCCATGGTGACGACGCGTTTTGCCAATTCCACATCGCGGGCAACGAAAGACTCGAGGCTTTTTTCAATCATCTCGTTGGTCAATTCTGCCATCCGCGGAATGTCAATCAGCGGCTTCAAGGGCGGCTCATCGCCAATCATGATTACAATCTTGGCAATTCCTTCGGCATAGTCACCGATTCGCTCAAGCTCCGTTATGATACTGAGCACAGACACGATGGCACGCAGGTCGTCGGTCGTCGGTTTCTGCGTTGCCACAAGTTCAATACACCTGTCTTCGATAGCAAACCGCAGCTCATCAATCTTGGCATCACCGGCAATTACCTGGTGGGCCATCTTTAAATCCCGTTTTTTCAGCGCCTCGATAGAGCGGTTTATCTCCTTTGCCACCATATCACCCATAGCTAGGACTTTATCCTGAATTTCCTTAAAACCTTTGCTAAAACCGGCACTTACTTCCATGTTTATCACCTCCCCAACAGTTTAATTATACACATCGCCAGCCACCTGGGCTATATATCAGTCTAATTCAGTTAGGAATTTTAATTAAAGTTTACTGGAATATCGGCTTGAGCAAAAAGGCGAACAAGAAACCAAGTATACCGCAGGCAGGGAAAGTGAGCAGCCAAGCTAGGACAATCTCTCTAGTAACACCCCATCTAACCGCAGAAAACCGCCGTGTAGCTCCAACACCCATGATAGCCGTGTTAATGGTTTGAGTTGTGCTTAAAGGTATGCCTAAAAAAGAAGCCAATGTGATGGCAAGACCGGCGGAGGTCTCCGCAGCAAAGCCATTCACCGGCTCTAACTTGGTAAGGCGAAAGCCCATAGTCCTGATAATGCGCCAGCCGCCAAAAGCAGTACCCAATCCCATAACTGCACCGCAAAGGAGAATAACCCATATAGGCACCTGAAACTGGGGTAGTATTCCTCCCAAAAACAGAGCTAGGGCAAAGGCTCCCATGAACTTTTGTCCGTCGTTGCTCCCGTGACTGAAGGCCATAAAAGCCGAAGAAAGTATCTGAAGTCGACCGAAAATTGCCTTTATGGAGGTATGGCTGGCACGAGAGAAGGAACGATAAATTATGACCATAAGTATAAAGCCGAAGGAAAAACCGATGACAGTAGCCAGCACTAAACCTATCAGGACTTTCTTCCATCCTACCCACAACAAGACCGATGGACCGGCAGCGGCGATTCCAGCTCCAGCCAGTCCGGCAACTAGTGCATGGGTCTCACTGGTAGGCAAACCCCATCGCCACGCCAAGGTGCTCCAGATAACTATAGCCACCATGGCTGAAGCTACCGTATGCAAATCTATAGCTTCCGGTTTAACAATACCTGTGCCTATGGTAGTCGCTACCGCAGTGCCCGTAACCAGTGCTCCTACAATATTCAGCACTGCGGCCATAATCACCGCCTGGGTAGGAGAAAGAACGCGGGTAGAGACTACTGTGGCGATAGCATTAGGGGCATCAGTCCAGCCATTGACAAATTCCGCCGCCAGAACCAATAGCAGCACTACGGCCAAAGATACACTTATATCCATCTATCTCGCCGGGCGACTTACAATATGGGGTCGCTGTAGAGGCTCAAGCATATTTCAGAGCTATACCCTCTAAGGTGTTGGCTACATCCTCACACCTATCTATGGCGGTCTCTATATCCTCGTAAATCTCGCGCCACTTGATAAGGTAAGCAAAATCTGCCGAGTTAGCAAAAAGCTCCGCTAGCGCCGAGCGATAAACGCTGTCTCCAACGTTCTCCAGACGATTAATCTCCACACATAGCTTAAGTAGTTTATTACGGTCGATGCGGCCGTGTATTTCAGACACCCCTTTCTCGACCTCGATTACTGTCTGCATCAGAATATCGGTTAGCTCTCTGGCCTTATCAGTAGGACGCTTTACTTTATAGAGAAGCATAGCATCCGCCGCCGAGTGGATGAAGTCGGTTATATCGTCTAGAGACTCAGCTAGTAAAACAATATCCTCGCGATCGAATGGAGTCACAAAAGTACGATGAAGCTCAGCAACAATCTGATGGGTAATTGCATCCCCCTCATGCTCCAGCTTGGTTATTACTCCCAATCTCTCTTTAACGTTCTCCCACGTGTTCACCATGTCTTTTAGCTGCTGAGCTATTTTGACCACATTCTGAGCGCTCTGCTCAAAAAGGACAAAAAACTTCTTTTCCCTGGGGATTAGGGATAATTTAAACAAAGAGTTGCCTCCGTTGCCAGCAAAACGGAGAAACAGGAAAGGTAATAGAATCTAAAAACAATGGGAGGATGAGATTGACGCTCCGATTCTGGCTAAGACGAGCAATCATGAAAATCTGCCACCATCATTTTAGATGAGGCATAGGTAATAGTCAAGCCCACAGCGGATTCCATTTTGGTTCGCATAAATGTATAATCGTGCTGGTGTATCGCAGGTGGAATAAGTGAACAATTCAACCATGCTTCAACTAAAAAGAATGGCTAAGATGGACATCTACACGAGCAAGATGAGGCGCATTACCATTGCCGTGTTGACGATAGCAGTAGCCGCTTTAGTTATTAGTCTGCAGCCTTTCTTTCTGGGACAAATGGAAATCAACACAGCCAGGCTGGTGAGTTGCCCGATTGCCTTTATTGTACTGTGTTTTCTAATACTGCATTGCCTTCAAAACTGGCGACCGCTGTTGGCTCTGTTTAAAAACAAAAAACCGCACAGTACAACCAAGCTGACAGTAACCCTGGCGATGATGCTGGTTGGGGTGATAGACATCGCCAGCGGCTGGTTCACTGCTATATCAGGCGAGGAACGCAACCTGTTGTTCCCGATGTGGGTATGGAGCTGGACATTCACGATCCTGGTGGCAATTCACATCTACCAGCGCCGGCAGGTATTCCTGTCATTCTGGAGAAAGCTAAACCATAGGGCTTAAGAGGCAAAACCGGCAGAATTCTTCTAGAAAAAGGGGCACTTGCTCTGCAGTGGGCTAATTTTCAACAGCAGCGCATTTATCCCCTAATCCAAATTAACCTGTGCCCAATCGGGACCCAACTAATATATAGCCGCCATCCGTGGTCTGTTGAACTGACTGGCCACTACCACCATTAAAGTTCCTAGACCACTGCACAACAGGCCTCGGTTTGCATATAAAAACCACCAGGGAAACGATAATGACAAGCCCAAGAATTATAAGAGCATAGTTCCTAAACTTGCGCCACATAGTGACACTTCCCTCAGCCAAATCCTCGCTAAATCATTTGTGGGTTACTCTGGTGAATAGATTTGTAGCTGTGTTGACGTGCCGAGATTGCTCTTCGCCTGGTGATACCAGTAAATCAACTTGCAGTTCATATCAATGTCATCCTGAGGAATAACAGAACGCATATCCGCCCCGAATGGTTCTACCAGTCTGTCATCGAAAATTGCCCCTGGTAATGCATCCCTGATTTTCTTAACCGTAGTGCTGAAATTTGCCGCCGAGGAAGAGCCCATTTCCGCCCCCAGGAACGAGTAGTCGAAATCATGCTGCAGAAGCTCCACGACAAGCTCCGGCGACGTCCGACCGTAGAGCCTGACAAAACTTTCAGTTCGAGAGGATCTATTCGTGGTTTTTTCTTTAACCTTTTTAGAGATAGGAAGGCCGCCAAGCATTAATGTTGCTGTCACATTTAACTTTTTTACGGTCGTGGTTACCTCCGTCTCTGTATAAGTTTGCATCCTACCGCTGAGAATCAAGAATGTATCGCTCGACCCCATTCGTCTCGCTTGACCGCTCCTGTCCCAGAACATGACTGCTTGCTCATCGAATTTCAAGGCGTGTGCCCTGTATATTTGTGAAGGCTTGCAAAGCTCCGAATCAGCGCACATAACCACCACCAAGCCCAGCTCTCTCAGGCTCCGGGCGGCTGATTCCGCCATCTCAGTGTCGGCATAGTTAGCGATAATCTTCGGTATCTTTCCCTTCAGGCGCAGTCTAGTCTCATAGAGATTTTTAGACACAATGGCTGCAACCTTATTTACGAGCTCTTCCTCAAGCATAGGTGGAGGAGCTACCGCAACATGCACGACCTCATTTTCAGCCATTAGCGCTACTTCTCAGGGGCAGCACCCCATCTTACAATACCACGCTTTTAGCAAAATTAAAAGAGGTGAGCTGCCAGCTTCGCTAAAGTTGCTTTCAAACAATTTGGTTAGACAAGATGACCCAATGTGATTTTTTCGCTATAAAGTGGTAGCATTATAGTCATCGGCTGTTAATCTGGATGAAACTCTAGAACCTTAAGTTGGTTATTCATTAAGTAAGGAGCAAAACATGAGAACAAAGAAGCAGTATATCCAAGGATTGGCAAAGATGAAGCGAAACGTCTATTTTGACGGCGAGCTGATTGACCGCACAGACGAGCGCCAGATGGACTGCCTCAATGTCATGGGCACCACATTCGATGAAGCAGTCAAGCCGGAGAACCAGGATTTGTGCACCGCCATCTCTCATCTCACCGGCGAGAGAATCAACCGCTTCACCCACATACATCAGAACACCGATGACCTGCACAAGAAACAGGACATGACCCGCATGTACTGCCAGAAGGTGGGCGGCTGCATACAACGCTGCATGGGCATAGACGCCACCAACGGCATCTACAACGTGTCCTACGAAGCTGACAAGATGAACAAAGGTGCTACCCAGTACCATGAGAACTTCAAGAAATGGCTAATCCGTTTCCAGAACGAGGACCTGGTGGGCTGCTGCGCTCAGACTGATGTCAAAGGCGATAGAATACTAAGGCCTGCCGACCAGCCGAACCTCGATGCCTACGTACGTATCAAAGAGAGGCTTAGCGATGGCATAGTGGTCAGCGGCTGCAAGCTACACATCTCCGAGGCCTCGGTGGCCGATGAGGTGCTGGTAGTGCCCACACGGGCGCTACGCCCTGAGGACAAGGACTATGCCGTCGCCTTCGCCGTCCCGGGCGATTGGGAAGGACTGAAGCAAGTAGTTACCATCCATAACCTCAGGCCAAGGGAGCATTTCAAGCGCGGGTTCACGCCAGGCGCCACAGATTCCTACATAATTTTCGACGACTGCTTCGTGCCCTGGGAAAGGGTTTTTCTTGCCGGCGAATGGCAGCATGGCAGTGTGCTGGCGCTACTCTTCGCCTTGTTCCACCGCCATTCATACTCGGGCTGTAAGCCTGCCATCGGTGACATCATCTTAGGAACGGCAGCTCTCGCCGCTGAGGTGAACAACATCCATAAGACGCCCCACGTTAGAGAGAAGCTAGCTGAGATTATCATGACCTCCGAGCTGGGCTACGCCGCCGGATACACGGCTTCAGACCTTGGCAAGCCGGAGGTATATATACCGGGCCTAGGCTCCGTGCCTTATGGCCCAGGCTCCTACATACCTAATTCGATATACAGCAATGTCGGCCGCTGTCTGACAGGCGAGGCGGTGTGGCGCGAAGCTGAGATACTCTGCGACATCGCTGGCGGCGTGGTAGCCACTTTCCCTCACGAGAAGGATTTCACGAACCCGGAGACGAAGGACCTGCTACTGAAATACACCAAGCGTAACGCAGACATGGCGGTGGAAGACCAGGCACAATTCTGGCGCTACCTGGGCGACATCCTCTGCTCGGCCACCGGCGGCATAGTCAATGTGGGCAACTACCATGGTGGCGGCTCACCAATCATGGAGCAAATCGCCATCACCACACAATACGACATCGAGTCCAGGAAGAAGCTGGTTAAGCACATCGCCGGCATGAGCGGCGGAGACCGCGAGGCTCTGAGTAAGCAGACTCCCAAGCCAGCCAAAGCTACCGCCGAGGCAGCCAAGAAATAGTTAGTCTACCGTTTAACAAGCCCCTCTCACTTTTACGTGGAGGGGCTTTTCTCTTGTAGAAACTTCCGGCTCTCAAAAGATTTGTCTTTCGCAAATTTCTTCTGCCAGCATGCATAAAACCAAATGCCCTTGCTACCTTAGAGAAGTCTGGCATTGAACATTTCGTCATATTGTTCACTCTATCCCAGTGGTCGGCGACCTCCGTAGGCAGTGACCTGTCTGAGCTGATGAAATCCTGAAGACAGGAGTATTTGCTTGTTTTTGCCAGGTGCCGCGCCCGAGTTTCTGGAAGACCTATGCAGATAAGCAAACGTGCATGCCGCAGAGTCTCTTTATTTCGAGCGATGCCTCATTTATAATAGGCTTAAGGCCATCCTTACCGAGCCTTATTGGCAAGTCTTGGAAGTAGATTAAAAATAGAAATAAACGGGGGTTGAAATGAAGATGAAAAAGGCAATATGCAAGATTACAGTTTATCTGTCAATAGTACTATTAGCAGTAATGATTATTTCCGCATGCGCAACTTTTAAACAAGGTGATAGTCATAAGCCGATAACCCAGGAACTAATAAATCTAGTGGAGAAAAATCCAGAAATCGGGAACATGTTGGAAAAATCCATCACAGAAGCTAAGAAAATCAACCCCGACCCCAAAACGAACCCTGTTCAGAGCTTACCGGACTATTATAATTTCATAGACAGGGCATCAGAGCTCATTCCGCAGGACGTACTTGAGAATCCGTCCAGTTTCACACTAAAAGACCAAATACTTCAAGGTATTTGTTACTTCTATTTTCTGGTTGATCAGCCACTGCCAGAGTTAGAAGGCAAAGGTTTGTTCAAGAATCGGATTCAGTACTACGAACCTTTTTCTTCATGGTTGCGTGATTTTGCCGAGACTCAGGGAGCATTCCTTGATACTAATAAGTCATGGAGCCCCAAAATATACCAGCAGTTTTATGACGACCCGAACTTCGGTTTGCAGAAAGGATGGTATGAGTCCCCATCTAACTGGAAAACCTTTAACCAGTTTTTCGCTAGATACTTAAAATCGCCTGATATGCGTCCCATCGCTGCGTCGGACGATCCCGCAGTAGTTATTTCACCAGCTGATTCCGTTCCTCAAGGAATGTGGGCTATTGATAAAAATTCAAATATCCTGGTAGAGGGCGGACTGAACGTGAAACTTGCAAATTATTATAGCATCGAGGATCTGCTTGGCGAGGACAGTCAATACAAGGATGCTTTTGCCAATGGCGTGCTAACCCACACTTTTTTAAATGTGAATGACTACCACCGTTATCATTTCGCTGTTGGCGGAATAGTTAAAGAAAAGAAAATCGTATCGCAAAATGTTGCTTTAGAGGTGGCGTGGAGTTCAGAACAAGGTAAATATATTCCAATTGATTCGACAGGTTGGCAATTTTCTCAGACCCGTGGTGTTGTAATTGTAGATACCGGAAAATACGGGCTGGTGGCGCTACTACCAATGGGCATGGCGCAGGTGTCTTCTGTCAATTTTGAGGATAATGTCAAAGTGGGGACCACTCATAAGAAGGGTGACATGCTCGGCAATTTCCTGTTCGGGGGTTCTGATTTTGTCATGCTATTCCAAGAAAAGGCGGGGTTTGAAATCACGGCACCGATAGAGGATAAAACAGGCTATGAGCACATTCTTGTGTGTGAAGAGTATGGCGTAATGAAGGGAGGCAGGCAAGACAAATAATCACATCTATTATAGGTGTATAAAAGGTTAGGCGACAGCAAGCACATCCTTCCGCTCAGGTTCTATTTCTCCCAGGAAATCAATCCCCAGATAGACTTGCTTCAGTTTCTCTTGGGCATCCAGCTTTCTTCATATTCTCCAATACCTTTTCCTCGGTATCGTCAGCACTGCAAGAGCCAAGCAGTTCAGGGCACTAGGCTGTATAGTTTTTTGTCCCAGAGTCATATTCAATCATTATATGGAATTTCATTTCACCCCCTTAATAGATCTAAACAAACTACCACTGGACAAACATGGGGATGTAAGCGCGGACGTAAAACTGAATTAAACAAAAAGCCAAAGTGTTGTGCGGAGTGGGTGCCCTGAAGACAATAGAATAGTCTTCTGACGATTCAAGAACGGTTAAACTCTTTTAAAACCCCCGTAATTCTTAGGCAGAAATCTTTATACCTATCAGCATCGATCAGGCGGAAATAGTCAGGCAATACTCCAAATTCATCCTTTAGATTCAGAACGTAGTTGTCGCGACCTGTTATGGTGGATTTCTCAACAGGAAGTTTCTCGGGTCGGATATCCTTTATGTTACGGCAATAAATATTCTTGGAGCGGATACAATAAACGACAATAACCATTTCTGGCCAATAAGTGAGATACATATCAAGAGTAGATTTGGAAATCCAAAATTTACTTTCATCGGGTAAGTTACTAGCTTTGGTTTCGACAAAAAAGCCCTCGTTTAACTCTCGGTCATAGACAAAGATGTCTGGGCTAGCTCTTACCTTTGTAGCAGCTATGTTTGCACCTCCCTTTCTCATAGAACTGACGATACCTGTTAGATAGCCCTCATAACCATATGGATAAACTTCGTAACCAAACTCCCTTAAAATCGTTTCTATCAAAACTTGAGCTAGACGCCCCTTGAGAAGGTTTAGCAAAAACTCAGTTTCTACCTTTTTAATGCGTTCCTCCTGAACAAGGTCTTGATCTGAAATTCCGACAATTTCCATCGCGCAGGTGACGCAGACATAGTCGACGCAGGGATTTGGCATGCCCAACAGTTGGGTATTTTCACTTGAGCGGTAAGCGTCGCCGAGAGGTACAAGCTTTGGGACAATCCTATCGCACCTAGTACACTCGTATGACATCACTTGTCCCTTGTGGAGATTTTACCACCTGACTACATTCCGTACAATGGGAAAGTTACTCAAATCTTAATGCAATCATTGGCATGTCTGGGATTATGATCTACGAGGATCTAGATACTTCTGCACGAAGGCACACCTACAATTAGAATAGACGAGCATTGATGCACAATTCATCGGAATGTGCAGCACACATCTGCCAACCGTTGACATACATCTCATGCTGCCAATTCACGTGGACAGCTCTTTCACAGCCTCAGCAATTTTGGGCAGAACCTCCGCAGTGCGTCCCTGAATCAGGTAGTCGGAAATCCCCTCAATTGTCAGCGGAGTGGGGTCGGCATTGACTTCGACTATAATTGTAGCTGCCTCGCCTTTCACAAAAGAGAGGCCAGATTTCACCTTTCGTTCCTGCTCAACCTGCCGCTGCCGGGCTATCCGAGGCAACTGAGCGAAAGGGTAGACAACCGCTGAAGTGCCGCAGACCAGCATCAAGTCACACTTCGAGGCTTCCTCGAGACTTTCTTGTGCAACGTCTGAAGGTATCGGCTCATTGAAGTGAACGACATCACCCTTTATCGGGCTGCCGCATTTGGTACATCGCGGCGGCAATTGTTCCTCTAGTGCCAGTTTTTTCAGGTCGTATTCGTCACGGTTAAATCTTAAGCCACAAGAGGGACATCTCAGTTTAAAAACGCTGCCGTGATACTCAAGAACTCGCTTGCTGCCTGCCTTCTCATGCAGCCCGTCAATGTTCTGGGTAAGCACCGACTTCAGAATGCCCATTCCCTCCAGCTCGACGAGGGAGTAATGACCGGGGTTTGGTTGGAAACTCTCCAGACTGCCGAGCAAAGACCGCCCGCTCAGCATATCTTCCCAATATTCTTTAGGGCTTCTGAGGAACTTGTGATATGTCTGATAAGCCCTTTTTTCCGCTTCGGGATCCTTGGTCCAGATACCATTTGGACCGCGGAAATCCGGTATCCCAGATTCGGTTGACATGCCAGCCCCGGTCAAGGCAATAGCGTAATTGCTTTTCAATAGGTCTCTGGCAGCCCGCTCAATCAGAGATTCCATAACCTTCGTATTCACAGTTGCGGTTAGGAGATGCTTAGAGGCAGCTTCATTTGCTCTTTGGCAGGGTCAGCCTTTTTCCGTGCCAATATTTGAAGTAACTCACCCACCATCACTTCTTCATGGTTGGGATGACGCAAGGGCAGATTAAGATTAATCTGATATTGGTTCTTTCTGCCCACTTTTTTTCGAGAAATATAGCCAGCCTCTTCAAGCTCGGCTATTATTTTATGTGTCGTCCTCTCCGTTATGCCCACCGCTTGAGCAATCACCCTGGCCGTGCTTCTAGGATTGCGAGCAATATAGCCCAAAACCAGACCATGATTGGTGATAAAAGCCCACTTTGACATTTGACCGATTTCCCTCCAGTCTTTGACAAGAATAGGGAAATTGTGCTAGCTTAAATTAGATTTACTAACGTTATCAGCCTTGTGCTGAACACAATTTCATCTATTAAATTTCATTACTTACGAATCACATTATTATATCTAGAAAGCAGCTTTAAGGTCAAGTGGTAAGCGAGAAAGGAGGTGTACAATGACTGTGAGGACGAAGCAAGATGCTGCCAGGGTTCTATCCGACACAAGCGAAGATAAAAGCTTCTTTTGCCATGATGGCTGTGTTTCCAGGAACCTACACCAGCTGGCTGAGTGCTTAGCTCATATGACCGATGACTCATATCACAATCATGTGACACCAGTCAAGAACGACTTCAGCAACTGGGTCCGTGACGTGTTAGGCGATGACAAGCTGGCTAACGAATTAACTAACTGTGCTAATCGGACTGAAGCAGTTAAAACTGTTAGAGACAGAATCGCCTGGCTCCAAAAGAAACTGAAATAAAAGGACGGTACCTTTTTGTCATTGCGAGGGGCGTAAGCCTCGAAGCAATCCCGGTGGGGTGATGAGCATGAGATTGCTTCGCTGCGCTCGCAACGACAGAGGGCAATTTGACAAAAGCGGCCAGATAAGCTTAAATATTCCGAATTAATTTTGACATGAAATCTACATATAATACAGGGTTACAATCTCTAGCCCTGGCCCTAATCTTCATGCCTGAACCTTTTACCACCCCTTTCGGCGTTGCTTTGCTAGCCTATGCCAAAATCGCAAGCCAACAGAGACCTTACATGCCACGCCGCCTGCCAGATACTTTCGAAGACAATTACAGCTACAAAATGAACATGACACGCGGCACGACTATAACCTACCAGATGGCTGCTAAAAAGCATGGACAAATGCCTGAATCCTACCCGAGAATCGCCAAATTACAGGATAATCCCCAACTCTTGAAAGTCTTACGAGAAAGAACAAAACGGCAATCACAATTCACCAGTGCACCTTTCTCAAAACTAGAACCGGCTGGCTTAATGAGAGGACCCAGATTAAGAGACCGTGCCGCACTGGCCACACCCAGAAATACATCACCCACCAACATAATCACGTAGATTGACTAATCTTTTCATCATCAACTTACTGTTATATAATTTCAATCTCTGCCGAAACATGATGCCGAGACACGCCTCTAGACCTCTACGAATCGAAGGAAACTGATGACTCCTAAAGCTATCGCCCCAGAACTTAAAAGCCTGTTCCAGCCTCATTCCATAGCCATAGTCGGCGCCTCACAGGACGAGTCGAAGTCAGGCGGAATGTTCATCTCCAGACTGCTGAAGGACGGCTACAAGGGAAAAATTTACCCCATAAACCGCAACGAATCTGAAATAATGGCCCTCAAGAGCTATGCCAGCGTTCTGGATGTCCCCGGAGCAATAGACCTGGCGGTAATATCTATACCCGCCCAAGGCGTGCCCCGGATAATGGCTGAATGCGCTAGAAAAGGCGTCAAGTTCGCCGTTGTCCACAGCGTCGGCTTCAGCGAACTGGGTGCCGAGGGCAAGGAGCTGGAACAGCAGGTGCTGGAAGCAGCTCGCCAAGGAGACACAAGGATAGTCGGGCCCAACTGCATGGGAATAATCTCGCCACGAGCCAGTGTCAATACTATCTTACCTTATGCCAGATTTCCCATAGAGCCAGGCAGCGTGGCTTTCGTCGGACAGAGCGGCTGGGCAAGCCAGAACATGACACAGCTAGGTATCGAGCGGGGGCTTCGCTTCAGCGGCATTATAAGCATCGGCAACCAGAGCGACATTACCATCGAGGACTTCCTGGAGTATTTTGGCAATGACCCTGAGACCGAAGTAATCGCTCTTTACATCGAGGGCTTAAAGCAAGCCAGCCGCTTTCTAAAGCTTGCCGAGGGGATATCGCCGAGAAAGCCAATTATCGTCTGGAAAGGAGGCAGCTCCGAGGTGGGTGCTAAGGTAGCCGCTTCCCACACCGGCTCCCTAGCAGGCAATTACGCCTTGTTTGAGGCAGCCAGCCGACAGAAAGGCATAATCTCTGCACAGAGCCTAGAAGAGCTCATAGACCTGGCTGTAGCCTTCAGTTGCCTCCATCTGCCAACCGGGAACGAGATAGGCGTGTTGATAGAGGCTGGCGGTGGCGCTGTGGCCATCTCTGATGCCTGCGCCAGGGCAGGGCTCAATATCTCACCTCTTCCCCAAGATGTTCAGCAGAAGCTAAGCGAATTCCTCAAGGACAAGATACCACCCTACGCCGGCCCGAAAAACCCAGTAGACCTGATATGGGCTCCGTTCAACGAGGCAGCTCTCATCTATGCTACCTGCCTGGAAATCATGGCTCAGGCAGTTGACTCCTGCCTGACGATTTGCTACGACATTATCAAGGATGATTGGTTCCTTTCACGCCTGGAAAGCATACGTGACCAGAACAAGAAGCCGATAATCGTCATTCCCGGCAGCTCCATTGACCAGCGGCAAGATATGGAGCTAGCAACAAGACGAGGCATACCCACCTACGCCATGCCAGAGAACGCCGTAAGGGCTCTGGCAGCAATGACCCGCCGTGCCGAGTACCTCAGGAACCTCAAGGGGGGCTAGAGCCCTGCGGTAACTGTCATTCTGAGCACAGTGAAGAGTCTATGGTTCCTAGCCTATTTCGATTCCCGCCCGGTAGCCCTCCTCCACAGCCTCCCTTATCCCGCGCGGTTCAGCACAGTCGCCTACCGAAAAGACCCGGGCAGCCTTACCCTGCAAAGCAGCTAAGAGTTCGGTATTAGGCACGGCGCCAGCCGCCAGCACCACGGTATCCACCTCAATCACCTTCCTCTCTCCTTCACCAGTTCTGATAACAACCCCAGCCTCGGTGATTTCCTCATACTCAACCCCGGTTAACATGGAAACGCCCTTGAACTGTAGCCTGCCCAGCAAAGGTTCCCTGATAAATTGGTGAACCTTGGTAGCCAACTTTGGGCCTCGCCTCATTATGGTGACCTTCTTGCCCTGTTCCACCAAATACAACGCCGTCTCACAGCCCACCAGCTCACCGCCTATCACAACCACACGCTCTCCTGTCTCAGCGCCGGTAAGAACTTCATTCGCCTGGAGAACCTTATCGCCATGTGCTCCCGGTATCTGTGGAATAAACGGCTTGACACCGGCAGCCAATACGACAACGTCAGGCTTTAGTCCACTAAGCATCTCCACAGTAAACCTTTGCCGCAGACGCAGCTCAACACCCAATTTGGTTACCTGACCCACCAGATACCGTCTGAACGTCTCTATCGTGTCCTTGAAGGGCGGTTTTACAGCCAGCAGTAACTGACCACCCAATTCGTCGCCGTCATCGAACAGTAACACCTCATGCCCTCTCAGCGCCGCCACTCTAGCAGCTTCCATTCCACCTGGCCCACCACCCACCACAACTACCTTCTTAGGGCTTTCCGCCGGCTTCAGCTCATATTCCAGCTCTCTGCCCAGGGTCGGGTTCACTACACAGCAAACCCCTTCCTTGCGCCAGCTTAAGCTGTCAAGGCAAGTTAAACAGCATATACAGGGGGTAATATCTTCCATTCTGCCTATCGCCACCTTCTGCGGCAGGTGAGGGTCAGCTAAAAGCGCCCTGCCTATAGAAATAAAGTCCGCCTTGCCGTCACGAAGAACGCCCTCGCCAAGCTCAGGTGGAATCCGGCCTACAGTGATGACCGGGACCGAGACCACCTTCTTTATCCCCTCAGCCAGCGGCACAAATATACATGGTGGCTGCACCATCGGCGGGCGCCGAGCCGGAGTAACCTGATGCGCCGAAACGTGAATGGCATCCACGCCAGCTTTCTCCGCCAGTTGGGCTACCACCTGCGTCTCCTCCAAGGTTATTCCCCCTTCAACACCTATCTCCATGGCACTTAGTCGGCACCAGACAGGATAATCCCTGCCAACTCTTTTCCTGATAGACTCTATAATCTCCAGCAGGAATCTAGCCCTGTTTTCGACAGTGCCACCATAAGCATCCCGTCGGCGATTGGATAGCGGAGACAGGAATTCAGATATAAGATAGTCATGAGCACCATGAATCTCCACACCATCAAAGCCGGCTCTATTAGCCCGCTCAGCCGCCTCAGCAAAGCGGTTCACAAGCGTCTCTATTTCCGCAAGCGTCAGCTCCCTCGGCTGCTCACCTCCCGATACCGGAATAGGCGAGGGAGCCACCGGCTGATTACCGGTCAACCGTGCCCAGGTCTGCCTGCCGGCATGGTGAATCTGTATCGCCGCCTTAGCCCCGTGCCGCCTGATAGCCTCCGCCAACTTGCTCAAGTCGGGGATAAAACGGTCGTCATCAATAACTATCTGCCTTGCTGCACCCTTGCCTACCGGAGAATCCACACAGGAAAGCTCTACGACTACAAGACCAACACCACCCTTAGCCCTCTCCTCATAGTAATCTATCTGCCTCTGCGTCACCGACCCATCTTTCAAGGCATAATTTGTCCCCATCGGTGGCATGACCAGTCGGTTCTTAAGCTCCATGTTGCCTATCCGACCGGGCTCGAAAAGTTTGGTGAACTGCTTCTGACTCATTCCTATGGCACCTCCTGAATTTCTGACAGGTTAACCAGACGCGAGAACAGCTCGCCTAATCTAACACATTCTTAGGCTTGCTTCAAATGTAGCCTTAGCCATCGTGAGTAGTCCCGATTGTATCGGGACTCGCAATGACAATGACCACCAAATTCACACATTGGCATAATTGTATTTAATCAGGATATAATAAGCAGGTTTAGTCTTATGAACCCTCAATTCACTACGGAGAGCTTCGATTCCATATACTCCGACTGGAAAAAGCTCCAAGCCAATTCGCCAGCAAGCTCAATCTTCTCATCGCCTGAATGGTCAAAAATCTGGTGGCAGCAGTTCGGCTCTGGAGCCAAGCTACATTTAGGTGCTGTGAGATACCAGGGAAAAGCTGTAGGAATTGCCCCGCTCCTAATAAGGAATGACATCGCTTCCTTCATCGGCAGCAGCGACGTCTGCGATTATCTGGACTTTGTTGTGGAACCCGGCAATGAGGAAAGATTTTTTAGCGAGCTGCTGGATAACTTGAATGCTGAGGGAATTCTCCGCTTAGAGCTAGCGTCTCTGAGGCCTGATTCCACAGTACTCACAAGCCTCGTAAAAATAGCCCCAAGGCAAGCATGGCAGATCTCGTGTTCCCAGGAAGACGTCTCCGTGGAACTCACCTTGCCCGCTACCTGGGAGGATTATCTCCAGTTGCTCAGTAGCAAGCAACGCCACGAGTTAAAGCGCAAGCTCAGGAGACTGAACGAGGAAGGTGAGCTGAACTACCGCCACAATACAGACGCCAGCCGACATGATGTCGACATATTTCTGCGGCTGTTTCGAGATAGCCGCCAGGATAAAGCAGCGTTCTTAACCCCTCAAATGGAATCGTTCTTCAGGGCAACGGCAAATTCCATGGCAGAGCAGGAACTGCTAAGGCTTGACATACTGGAGCTCGATAGAAAACCCGTAGCTGCTACCATGTGCTTTGACTATAAGTACACCATATACCTGTACAACAGTGGCTATGAGCCAGATTATGGGTGGCTGAGTGTGGGAGTTATTTCAAAGGCGCTATGCATCAAGGACAGCATCGAGAGGAATAGAAGACTATTTGACTTCCTGAAAGGTAGTGAAGGCTACAAATATCATCTCGGTGGACGCAAGCTGCCACTATACAAGTGCTCATTGAGTTATGCGGCATAGGAACTACGATATGACAAAACGACTTAATATAGCCATGGTTAGCATTCATAGCTGTCCACTTAAAATGCCGGGAGGCAGGGATACCGGCGGTATGAACGTTTACATTCGTGAACTGGCGCAAGAGCTGGGTAAAAGGGGGCACGCGGTAGATATATATACAATGACTCATCAACCAAAGCATGAGCCGCTAGTAAACCTGGGACAAAACGTCAGGCTTATCCACCTTGAGACCGGTGTTGATGAAGATATGCCAAAAGCAGCCATCTATGCCTATGTTCAAAGGTTTGCCTGGGGCGTTGATAACTTCAGAAAATCTAACAACTTCAATTATGACCTGATACACAGCCACTACTGGCTATCAGGCTTGATAGGCAGGCAATTACAGACCTGGTGGCATATCCCTCATGTCGTGATGTTTCACACACTGGGTGCGGTCAAAAACAGCATCGGCATCGGCAAATATGAGCCTGAACTGCGGATAGAAGGCGAGCGAGAGGTGGTAAGTAGCTGTAATCGCATTATCGCCTCCACGGCAAAAGAACGGGAAGACCTTGTAACACATTACGGTGCCTCCAAAAATAAGATTACCATCATTCCATGTGGCGTCAACTTGGATTTATTCAAGCCTGTAGATAAGGAGATAGCCCGGAAGGAACTGGGCTTAGACCATCAAAAAGTCATACTTTTTGTCGGCAGAATAGAACCCCTGAAAGGCCTGGAACAACTCATAGGAGCATTAAACTACATGCAAGGCGAAAAGCCACCGCTGCTTATTATAGTCGGTGGTGATGAGTACAGTCAGGGACAGATGCAAATGCTGCAGCGGATGGCAAAAGACCTGCGCATCCAAGACCAGGTTACCTTTGTCGGCTCTGTAGACCAAGATAGACTGCCCTTTTTTTACAGCGCTGCGGACATCTGTGCCATACCCTCATACTACGAAAGCTTCGGCATGGTCGCCCTGGAATCCCTTGCCTGTGGCACACCGATAGTAGCCACCAACGTAGGCGGCATTAGATCTATCGTCCGACACGGCGGGATAGGACGCATAGCCAAGGACAATTCTCACCACAATCTGGCCAGCAAGATATCAGAGCTTCTTTACCAGCCAGAAGACAATACGCGGCATATAAAAACAAGGCGAGACGGGATGACCGAATTCAGCTGGGTTATTATCGCCGACAGCATGCTCAATGAATACAACAGGCTGCTTAGTGACCAAAAAGAGAGCTGCTAGGCAAGTTTGGGCATGTTTTTGCCACCGAAAACGCAAACTCGTTCAAAGCCCACAACTGCACTTAGCCCATTGTTTGGCTTCTGGAAGGCATACCGGTGAGGACTGAAAGCTCGCCCGGATACACGCTCTTATGTGGAGCCGCTATCTTCATCTGTTACTCGAATTTGAAGCCTCTCTGGTTAAAAACTCTAAAGCAAGCATCAGCCACTTCAGGATCATAAAGAACACCTCTATTCTTTGAGATTTCATCTAATGCCTTTTCCAATCCTAGAGCAGGCCGGTAAGGGCGGTGGGAAGCCATAGCTTCAACAACATCAGCTACAGCCAGGATTCGTGCTCCAGGAAGAATGTCTTCGCCCCGTAGACCGCCAGGATATCCAGAGCTATCCATCATTTCGTGATGCTGAAGCACAAGTCTGAAAATAGGCCAAGGAAATTCCACCGACTTGAGTATGTCATAAGCGACTTGGGGATGAGATTTGATCATGCTGAATTCGATTTCGGTTAACCTGCTGGGCTTGCTGAGAATTTCAGCAGGCACATATATCTTGCCGATATCATGAACAAGTGCCGCCATACGGATTTCCTCAATGCTTTCCTCTGAAAAGCCCATCTCTTCGGCTATGGCACAGGCAAGTTCAGCCACCCGCCGTTGATGACCAGCAGTGTAGGGGTCTCTCACTTCAACTATGGATGCTATGACCTGGACAACACCCTCCATAGCCTTTCTGAACCTTTCCACATTATTTCTAAGTTCCCCCTCCATACGCTTGCGCTCGGTGATGTCACGGAGGAATACAAATAATCGTCCACCACCAGCTGATAAGTAGTTAACGCTAACCTCAACGTCAACAATTCCGCCATCCTTGCGGCGGTGACTGGTTTCAAAGCTGTCGTAGCCAACCTTCTTTATCTTCCGTATGCGTTTGGCTGTCTCCTCCGGTTTCTCTACCGCTTCGATATCATTAATTGACATATTTAGAAGCTCTTCGCGGCTGTAACCTATTAAACGGCAGAAAGCATC
>Ga0209427_10002504_pt1 | contig 21622 bp, 17 predicted proteins | sample DeeMarSWOR136_30_FD_187465 | JGI IMG/M metagenome (GOLD analysis project Ga0209427, IMG submission 187465) | Marine sediment microbial communities from White Oak River estuary, North Carolina - WOR-1-36_30 (SPAdes) (version 2) | ecosystem: Environmental > Aquatic > Marine > Intertidal zone >...
CGGTCATGTCCACCTGTATGTCCTTAATCTTCTCTGGAGGCAAGTCGAGAATGTTGTCTGATAACACTACGAAATCCGCTCTCTTTCCGACTGTGAGGCTTCCAACCGTATGCTCCATGAAGGACGCATATGCGCCCTCTAGCGTGTAGCATCTCAGAGCCTCTTCCACGTTTAGCCTAACCCTCGGGTTGGGGTGGGTAGTGGCCGCCCATATGCCGTAAAGCGGCCCGTAAGGCATGCCGTCGGAACCAAAGCAGAGTCTGCCACCATTGTCGAGCGCGGCTCTGAACATGTTCATGCCTCGAACACGTTCGTCATCGAATCTGTCTTCGTAGAGACCACCCTCTAGTTGCCATACTGCCACAAAGTTGGGCTGCATGGAAAGGATGAGTCCCAGCCCTACGGCTCTCCGTATCTGCCACTCGTTTATCATCTCAGCGTGTTCGATACGATGTCGCTGGTCTCTCAGTTTCGACTTGAGACTCTTAGGCAACTCTTCGAACGCGGTTATGACCATCTCAATGGCTGCATCACCAATCGCGTGCGTTACGGTCTGGATGTCGTATTTTATTGCCCTCCTTATGATCTGGGAGTATCTACGTTTCTCAAGAAGGAGCATTCCCGTGTTGTCTTTCTGTCCCTTATACGGCTTGGATAAGGCAGCCGTGGCAGCCCCAATGGAGCCATCAGTGAAGATCTTGACACCGCCTATCCTCACAAGTGGGCTCCCCATTCCCGAGGTGAGCCCGAGCCTAATCATGTGATTCATCTGTTCAACAGGAGGGTTGAGCACCATTCGAACTGTCAGCCGGTCTTCCTTTTCCAGGTCTCTTACATGCCTCAGAGTACCTGCCGCGGCATTGTCAACTGCTGTTGTGATTCCAAGTGAATTCGCCATATGGTTGCCGTCCACAATTCCCGCACGAATAGTTTCGGCATCAGGTCGAATCTTGTCATAGACGCCCTCTATGTCCTTCAGAACCCCAGTGGGTTCTCCCTTCTTGCTCTTCATGACGCCCTCTAGGTCAAGAGGGATTCCCAGTTTCTGGAATCCTGGCGTATTGACCGAAACTAGATGTCCATCAATCCTTGTAGCGAATATAGGATGCTTCTTGCTCACCTTATCCAGGTCTCTGGCGTTCAGATACCGTCTCTTGGGCCATTGGCTTTCATCCCAGCCGTAGGCCTGAATCCATTCCCCAGGCTCGTAGTCAGGAACTGCCTCTTTGAGGATTTCAATGGCTTGTTCTAGCGACTCAGCTGAGTGGAGCCTTACATGGCTTTGGCGAATCCCGTCGCTTGTCAGATGAGTGTGGGCGTCTATAAAACCAGGAATGACTGTCTTCCCTCCCAAGTCAAGCACTCTTGTTGCATTGGGAACCAGATGGAATAGCTGGTCGTCATCTCCCATGGCAAGAATCTTGTAACTCTTGACTGCAAGCGCCGTCACATGTGGGTTCTGAGGGTCCAGCGTTATGATATTCCCGTTGATGACGACAAGATCCGCCTCAAGTTCCATCATTTTCTATTCGCCCCTGGTCCAAGAGGTTCGTTGGCATATATGCCTGTCTTTGACAGGTCGGTCATGTTTTGACAACCTGATGGTATCAGATTACTGTTTTCCCTTTCTACTTCTTAGGCACCTTCTCCCAATCAGTCAAGAATCTCTCAATTCCGATGTCAGTCAGCGGATGTTTGACCATCTTATCCAGCACTGCTGGCGGAATGGTCGCTATGTCGGCGCCCAACATTGCTGCCTCATACACATGTATAGGATGTCTTATGCTAGCAACGATGACCTCTGTATCGAAGGCATAGTTGGAGTAGATTTGGACAATACTCTCTATCAGTTCCATTCCTGTGTGACCTATGTCATCCAGTCTTCCGATGAAAGGTGACACAAAGGTCGCACCCGCCTTTGCTGCAAGAATCGCTTGGTTTGCACTGAAGCAGAGTGTGACGTTTATCTTGATACCCTCATCAGCACAAGCCTTGGTGGCCTTGAGACCTTCCCATGTCAACGGTATCTTGATGGCTGCATTATCAATCCATCCGTTGAGCTCTCTCGCTTCCTTGACCATGCCGTCAGCATCTTCACTGACAACCTCAAGACTAATGGGCCCCTTCACGAACGAGGCAATCTCATCCACTATCTTTCGAAAGTCTTTGCCCTCCTTGGCTACAAGTGAAGGGTTTGTGGTCACACCGTCAACCACGCCTCTCTCGTGAGCCTTTCGGATTGCTTCTACGTTTGCAGTATCGATGAAGAACTTCATTATGACCAGCTCTTGATAGTCTGAACCAGCTGGAGTGTCCCCAAGCTTGTATATTACGTTGACTGTTGGGCTCAACACACCAGAGTGTATCACACCATGGCCCTCTTCATCGCCCTCACGGTGCCCTCAATGTCCTTCGCACCGAAGACTGCTGAACCAGCGATAAAAAAGTCAGCTCCAGTCTTTCTCAACTTGGCGATGTTGTCTAGGCTAACGCCGCCATCGATAGCGACGCGTACCTGTGGCTTGTGCTCATCCAAGAGCTCCCGAAGCTGAGTGATTCTCCCCATAGATGACGGAATGAACTCCTGGCCACCGAATCCTGGGCATACTGACATGATGAGAACGGAGTCTATCTGATCCAGTAGTGGCTCAACGGCTGCGATGGGTGTTCCGGGGTTTAGCGTGATTCCAGCTATCCCACCTAAGTCAGTGATGAGCTGGACTGTTCGGTAGACGTCGTATGAAGCTTCGACATGCGGATAGATTATCTCTACTCCGGCATCAAGGAACTTCGGTATATACTCTCGTGGCTTCGTTATCATCAAGTGAGCATCAAGGGGCACATCGGTGATACGCTTCATTGTTTCTGCAATCATTGGTCCATACGAGATATTCGGCACGAAATGACCGTCCATGATGTCCAAGTGGAAGTAGTCTGCTCCTCCTTTCTCAGCGGCCTTGATATCTCTCTCCAAGTTTGCAAAGTCCGCAGATAGTATTGACGGTGCCAACAGTGGCTTCATGTTTATGCCATCCTTTGATTCTACTGCATGATTGCAGATTCAATGGACTGGCCCGAGTCCACGTATTTTAAGCTTCGCCAAGTGCAGCTAATTCAGTTAATCCTTCAATAGCTTGGGCACTTGGCTTTGAACCAAGATTAGCTCCATGACCATTATTGCAGACTGGGTCGCCAGACTGACAATGTGATTCCCAGTAAGAATCATGGCCACTCCATAGCCAACTAGAGGCACGAAACCAACTAATGCTCCAATGACTGCGGCCAGGAATGTCATTCCAGTATCTGCCACCACACTAATGGAAACAGCGCGACCTCCACCTCGCTTCCAATATGTGAAGGCACCTACAGCTATTGAGATGGTATACCCACACGGAATCTGAATCAGTGGAATGAGGGGTATCAGCGGCGATGTCAACGGGAACATTGACAGGAGAAAGGAAACCATAATCATTGATCCCACGTAGGGAAACATGGCCATGGTAACCTTGGCATTCAATACTTCCCTCGATTTGATCGGTAGTCCTGCCTGAATTGAAGCACCTTGAGTGTCGAACATCATGACAGAGATTATAGTTATTCCGCCGAAGAAATTGCCATACTCCACCGAGATGAGAGCAGTGAGGCTTCGTAATGCTTCGCTCTGTGACCATCCTGCCATCATAGGAAAGATGAAGACAACGAGGAAAAGGGGAATGATGAACACGAATGAAGAACCAATGTTCCGTGTTGCTAGCTTGAGGTCTTTGCTAATGATTGACCTTAGAGCTGTACTCGTATTTACGTTGATATCACGCAATTCCAGGGTTCTTCTACTTGATACTCCTCCTACCGTGATGTGTTGGAGTGCGTTACCTGTTCGCCGATAAGACAAGATTGCTAGAAATGCGTATAGAGCTGAGGCACCCAAAGCTGCAAGTATGGTGGTAGACGGGACCAGCAGACCAAACTGAATAGCAGATGCCAAGAATCCAAAGGAGAATGGAAAGAGCAAAGCTAGAAGTGAAGATCCTTGAGTGCCCATTCCAATGGTCAGGTCAGCAATGAAGTGAATTAAGGAAGGCAGCCAGCTACCCATGCTAAATGCCACAACCATTCCAAGTGCCAATCCCAAGGATGCTGAGATTCTGACTACAGCATTCATTCTTGAGCCGTCCACCTGATGGGATTTCTTACGAAACCAAATGGCCATCTTTGTCAACGCACCTATCGCCAGGGAAACTGTTGCTGCACACCCTGCGAGCGCCACAAGGGCAGGACCCGGTCCAATTGCAATAAGCGTGATTATAGGAAAGATTGTAAGGATCAATATTGTCGGAGCGATGAATACTCTGATGAATGCCAATAGTGACAATTCATCGAGATTCCTCTTGCTCAATGGCAGGGTTGCTGGGAAACTGATGACATCCGCAGAGAAGAAGCCAGTTGTTACTGATAGATTGAGAAATATCAGCAGTACAAAGCTGAGAACCAGGAAGATTGAGAGACCTACTGCCAAACGCGTTTGGGGAACACCGATTGTATCATCTACAAAGGCCATGACTGCAGTTAAGACGGCTAGGGAGAATACGAGAGCAGTCGTTATGAAAGTGCTGAATCTGCTGTTGGACTTGATGCTTCGAGCGATTTTCTGAGGATTCTCTTTCACACGCGCAAGGTTAGTCGGATTCATCTCCAGATATCCCTTGAACCTCACCTCTGCTGATATGATTCCTGCAAGTCTCCATCGCTCAGAGAATTTCACTATGCAAGGGCCTCCCTGAGTTGGTCAATGCCCTCGCGTACTTCATCCTCTTGTTCAGTCAACGCAAGAAACACCTTCTCCAGAGTAGCACCTTCTCTCTGTGAAACATCTCGTAGTTCTTCAAGTGTGCCTACAGCAACTAGTTTACCTTCATCAAGGATTCCTACACGATCACACATTGCCTCAGCCACTTCCATGATATGAGTGCTCAGTAAGACAGAGCCCCCATTCTCAGTGTGAATCTTGATAACGTCCTTCATGATTGAAGCTGTACGGACATCAAGTCCGGAGAATGGCTCGTCCAGAATCAGAAGCTTGGGTTTGTGGATGAGCGCTGCAATCAGCAGTGCCTTTTGCTTATTGCCTTGAGAGAGAGTCACGACCATTGAGTCATAATACTTCTCAAAATCAAGCGCACGAACGAACTCCTCTACTCGCTTGCTCGCCTTCTCCTCGGGTAGCTCTCTTACCGAAGCTATGAACTCGAAAATCTCTCTGGGTGTTAGGGATTCGTATAGCTGCTGTTCCTCAGGCACATATCCAACAATGCGCTTCACACCAATAGGATCTTCACTCGAACTGATTCCGAAGACCTCTGCTGAGCCAGAGTCTGGATCCAATAGTCCCATCAGGACTTTGATAGCTGTCGTCTTTCCAGCTCCATTGGGTCCAAGGATTCCAAAGATTTCTCCTTCTCTAACTTCAAATGAAACCTCATTTACAGCTATTAATTCTCCGAAGGATTTCACAACATTTCTCATGATAACTGCATTACTCATTTTGATTTTCGTCTCCAGTTTTCCTATCCTGATTTTCTCGTCCTGCTAGGTGAACCCTTCTCTTGACTATTGACCAGTAGGCATAGAAGAGAGTCCATGCGGTCGTGGGGACAAGTACCAGAAGAAAGAACTCGGGTACTGCAAACCACATGTAGACATTCATCACAATGTATGTGCCTATATTGATGAAGAAGGATCTTCTCTGCCAGCCCTTTCGAGAAACAACGTTCACTGCATATAGTGCAGCGAAACCTGCTTGATTAAGAGCATAGAGTCCATCACTATCCCTCTCTACAATAGGTGCCATCTTCTTGAGATGAAAATCCAAGAGGCCACTGCTTGAAATCCGTAGTTCCCTCTTAAGGTCTGCAAATCCTGTAGACTTCTTTGAGAGAGTCTTTAGAATGTCTATTCTCAAAGGGTGAGAGATTGCTTCAAACACTTCATCCGAGCTCATTCTTTCATCACTTATGACTTGGTAAGCCTGCATATTATTCTATCAACCTTGACCAACAAGTCAATATTCCTTGACCACGCTTGAATTTGATTCTCAGAAGAGAATATAATCTACCGTAACGGCGCAAGTGCGGAAACTTACTCATTCCAACTACTCTAGGCTCTATTCCTTACCTCTGAGTTCGTCTTCGAGCTTCTTGGAATTTATGAGGGTTTCAATTGAGCCCCCGTTGAGAGCCATGCCTTCATGATGATTCACTTCTCTGAACGTTTGGCGACAGATGCTAGGATGCCAAGCAGGCAATATAGAATCATGATCATCACTGGTACAATCTCATCCAATAGCGTGGAATTGTAGAAGGCCACGGCTCTCGCTGCTTCCACATAATATGTGAGAGGAAAGATATAGGGTAGCATGGCGATATATGATGGCATTTGACTCAGGGGGAACAAGAGTCCGGATAGGAACATCTGGGGAAGGATGAATACAAGCATGAGCTGTATCACTTGAAGTTCATTCTTCATCCGATATGAAATAGCAAGTGCTAGCGTGACAGATCCTATGGCTAAGAGTACGACCAATGGAATCAACAATAAGATGGACGAGAGTATTCGTGGAGAGATATAGATTACAACAGCGCTAATGACTGTCGTCTGGACTAGGAGCACTCCGATGAACGCAACCGAATACCCGAGTACAATCTCGATATCTGTTAAAGGCGTACTCTGCATTCTCTCCAGTGTGCCTTGCTGTCTCTCTCGCAAGAAGAAGATTCCTGGAATCAGAAATCCGAAGAACACGCCCATGAAGCCAATAATAGCTGGACCCATGATTTCAATCATTGACATTCCAGCTTCTCCATAGACATATGTGAGATTGACATTGGCTTCACTCTCTCGTCCAAAAGCTTGTGCGATTGATTCAGAAAGAGACATCTGAATTGCTGTTAGTGCTGAAGCAGCTTCTGCAGTCTGTATGCCATTCACGAATAGCTCAACGGGTTGGTCTTCTCCGTTGATCGTGGCCTTTGTGAGATTAGAACCCACATATATCCCTACTACAACGGATCTGGTTTCGAGGAACTCGACAACTTCTTCACGGTTATCACACATGATGATAGACACATTGCCATTATCAGACAAGTTGTCTTCTAAGATCGCACCAATCGTAGTTGTGAATCCAACATCTTCATTGACAAGTGACAGATTGAATGAGAGGTCAAAAGGGCTTGGTGGAAGTGGTACTGAGAACGATATGTTTTGTTGTATCTCAACGCCTCTACTTCCGAATACTTCACTGGCAGCCTGTGTAGTCACATTACCTATCATCGCCAGAATGTAGTTGGCCTCCATCTCACTAGTTACATTGACATGCAATTCGAGTGTGACATTTGCTCCCTTTAGCAGACCCTCTGTGAGATTGAAAGGCAAGAAGAGAACGGCTTGAATCGATTCTCCAATATCATTGAAAGCATCTGCACGAGTTCTTTCAAAGACAGTGACATTCTCATTTTCTTCGAATAGAAACGATACAGCGGTTCCGAGGTTTTCTTCAAGGGGCGTATCTTGGATGCACACAGCTGTTGGGACATTCGCAACCTCTCCTGAAAGTATGAATGACCATAGGAATGTGATTAGGAGTGGTGCAATTATCATTAGACCGAGAGTCGGTCGGTCTCGACGAATCTGACGGAAGATTCTCCGCATAATCGAACCAATACGGTGAGAGCTTATATTGCGACTCATTGTCTGGTCCTCCTGACATAATGGGCGAAGGCTTCCTCAAGACCGGGTTGTTTCACAACAATGTCCTTTACCTGGAAGTTCGCTTTTGTCAAAGCTTGGAATATTCTGAACTTGACATCACTGCCTGCTGAGGCCACTATGAACCGCTTCCCTCTGATTTCAACAGGAGCTATGCTCTCCAATATGTTTCTGAGTTGAGGAGAATCGTCAGGGTCAATACTACCAGTAATTGTGCTCTCTAGAGGGAGTGAACCAATCAGGTCCTCTGGAGGACCATGGGCAATTAGCTTTCCTTCAAAGATCATGGCGACATTGTCGCATCTAGTCGCTTCATCAAGGTAGTGCGTTGTCATGACGATTGTTTTCCCTGTGTTAGCCAGAGAATGGAAATACTCCCAGAATTCCAATCGGAGGTCTGGACTGACACCGACTGTAGGCTCATCCAAGAATATCAAATCAGGATCATGGGTTATAGCACAGGCAAGGCTCACTCGTTGCACTGTACCACCACTGAGCACATCGACCGTACGGTCTAATGACTTAGTGATTCGCGTTAGTCTGGCGGCTTGTTCAACCAGATCATTTCTTCTCTTTGAGTCCTTGACACCATAGCTGGCTGCAAAGAAATCGAGATTCTCTCTCGCAGTCAGATCGGGGTAGAGCGATTTGAGCTGTGTCATGTAGCCTGTGCGGGCACGCTCGTCAGCAGTTAGCTGGTTCGACTCTTTGTCACCGATGAAGCATGTCCCACTTGTCGGCGGCAGAATCCCTACCATCATCCGTACAAGTGTGGTCTTGCCCGCGCCGTTGGGACCAACCATCCCCAGAATCGTTCCCTTGGGAACATCAAGGGATACATTGTCCACGGCAATGACATCCTTGAATTCCTTGGTAACATCGACGGCTCGAATCATCTCTCTTGCCTCCATATGGTCATCTTCCTCAGGTCTGCGGCATCGTGTTTGTCCAGCGTTGTCACCATCTTCTTCTGCCTTCAGACTTCGCTGCAAGACCACTAGAATGGCAGAATCAAATCTCCCATCTTCATACTATATTGCATCCTACCCCCTCTTCTTGATTTCGTCTTGAATCTCCTTGAGCTTGACGAGGGCGTCAACTGGGGTGGTGCGTTCCAAGTCCATATGCTTCAGAATCTCAAGAATCGGGTCATCAACCGTCAGCGATTCTAGGCTTGTTTGGACGGGTTCATAGGAATCACGACGCCCTTCTCCGATAGTAACTTGATCCTCCCTCTCAAGGCGCGAGAGAATCATCTTCGCTCTCCGTACTACCTCTTCAGGCACTCCAGCGAGAGCCGCAACCTGAACACCATAGCTCTTGTCGGTCCCACCGTCCACAACCTTATGAAGGAAAACAATCGTGTCACCCGACTCTCTGGCAAGAGTGTGGACATTCTTCACGCCGTGGTGAGTTCCGGCCATTTCCGTCAACTGATGGAAATGGGTCGCAAACATCGCCCTAGCTTTCATCTGTAGGATTCGCTCGGCCACTGCCCAAGCCAGAGCCATGCCATCGTAGGTTGAAGTGCCGCGTCCAATCTCATCAAGAATCACGAGGCTTCTCTGAGTGGCATTGTTGAGTATGTTTGCAGTCTCAATCATCTCGACCATGAATGTGGACTGTCGGGCCGTTAAATCGTCAAAGGCTCCAACTCTGGTGAATATCCTGTCAACCAAACCTATCTCCGCAGACTTTGCAGGTACAAAAGAACCCATTTGAGCCAAGAGCACAATCAGTGCACACTGGCGCATGAAGGTGCTCTTTCCGGCCATATTGGGACCCGTGACTACCATGAGGGTGCAACCACCATCGCCAATCTCTACGCTATTTGGTACGAACTCATTTGGTCCTAGTATCATCTCCATTGAGGGATGTCTGCCGTCCACAATCTTGATCCTTGTGCCTTCAGTTACTTTCGGCCTCGTGTATCTTCTCGACACTCCGACCTCCGCGAGCGAGGCTAGCACATCGGCAACTGCAATGGCATCAGAATTGCGTCTTAGGATGCTGATGGATTCTCTGACTTGCTCTCTGAGCTGCTCATAGATTTCGAACTCGAGAGAATTGATCTTGTCTTCGCCTGCAAGTACAGCTGTTTCTTTTTCCTTGAGCTCAGGCGTTATGAACCTCTCTGCGTTTGCTAGAGTCTGCTTGCGGTCGTACTCCTTAGGCACCATACTGAGGTTTGCCTTTGTGACTTCAATGTAGTAGCCAAAGACCTTGTTGTATCCGACTCTTAGGGACTTTATGCCAGTCCTTCTTCTTTCTCGAACTTGTAGAGACGCAATCCACTTCTTGTCCGAGGAGATGTCCCCCTTCAGCTTGTCGAGCTCCTCATTGAACCCTTCTCGAATCATTCCTCCTTCTCGGACACTGACGGGCGGGTCGTCAACTATAGCGGTCTTCAGAGTCTTGGTGAGATCCTTAAGCAGGTCTATTGAATCAGAAGCCTCATTGAGCATCTCTGACTTACATTCGCTCAGGCCTTTCTTAACTATGGGGAGCCTCTCGAGTATTACTCTCAGAGAGAGGAGGTCCCTTGCCCCAGCCGCTCCAAAGACGATTCTACTGGCTATTCTCTCTATATCGCCCAAGTTCCGCATGCTATCCATGATTGCTCTTCTCGTCAGAGCAGTCCGGGCCAGTTCATCCACTGCGTCGAGTCGTTTCTCAATACCCGGTATATCCTTGAGTGGCTGAAGTATCCACTGCCTGAGTCTCCTCCTGCCCATGGGGGTTGAGGTACTTGATAGCACGCTCAGGAGTGTCCCTCTGAGCGAACCATCTCTCGCGTTCTTCACCAGCTCAAGGTTCCTCACCGTGGTGCTATCCAGAATCATATGAGAGTCAACAGAATATGTGCTGACTCCGGTGAGAGTCACGGCGCCGGCCTTGTGTACCTCCTCAAGATAGGCCATGACTGCTCCAGCGGCACCCAGTGCGACCTCCTTGTCACCAAGTCCATACCCTTCTAGAGTTGTTACGTGGAATTGTCTTTTCAGACGCTGCTCCGCCTTGTGAGAAGAGAAGGCCAAGTCGTCCCAGTACGTTGTACGAGCACCGACTTCATCAAGGACACCTGCAATGTCGTGATTCTTCGGAACCGACTCTGGAAGCAGGACCTCAGCTGGCCTGATTCGTCCGATCTCGTTCAAGGAGGTTTCGCATAGAAATGTACCCTCGAATTCTGTAGCAGTGAATTCACCAGTTGAAACATCTACCGCTGCAAGTCCCACTTTGTCCTGATGTTCTACCAATGCCAGCAAGTAGTTGTTGGTGGCGTCTTCAAGCATCCCGGTTTCTAGCACTGTGCCCGGAGTCACAACTCTGACTACGTCACGTTTGACGAGACCCTTTGCCTTGGATGCATCTTCCACCTGGTTTGCAATGGCAACTGTGTGGCCGGCTTCAAGCAGCTTCGCCACATACCTGTCAACCGCGTGGTAGGGCACACCGCACATCGGCCATTTGGCTACACCTTCTCCTCGTGAAGTAAGCACAATGTCGAGATCCTTGCTTGCTACCTCCGCATCCTCGTTGAACATCTCGTAGAAGTCGCCTAGCCTGAAAAGGAGTATGCTATCCGGATACTGTTTCTTCAACTCCAGATACTGCCGCTGCATCGGTGTAAGCTTCTTCACGCTGCCTCCCTGCTTCGTCCCCTTTCCTTTTCACTGACTAATAACAGCACCGCCTGAAGGTCTAGATTTCGCTTGGTGGTTTCTTCACGACACTTGGCGTTTCCCTTTGAGATCGTTGCCTTGGCCAATTGAACCATGAAAAGATGATTGCCTCAGTTGGCCGGTCAAACATCCAGCTAAACGAACTTCACGCAGGTTATCTGCTGAATTCTGTTACACGGTGTAACTATTGCGCTTGATATGCCTTCAGTCGTGCTCTTTGGTTACATTCAATACCTCAGGATTCGCAACTCGGTTCCATAGTGTAACAAATCATGATTCATTCTACACTGAAGACGAACAACTTTTTATGTCGTTGCTGTCCGCGGTTACAACACATCCATGGAGAATGGAGAATCTCAAAATGGTATATTATAACGAGATTCCAGAAGTCAACAAGCGGATGGTTGCGGGTTACTACCTCTTCCTCTGCTTGATTGGGTTCGCTATTCTCCTAGGACCAACGGGATCCGGCATACCAATCACTTTGGTTGGTATCGCCAACGAGCATGAGGACGTACTGGCAAGCCCGAATCCAGGTGGTACCGTGGGTAACGGTTCCTACGGATGTGGGGATGCTGGCGTTGGCTGTCATGCACACCCAGAGGAGTACAACTACTGGCTCATGACAAGTCACTTCAACTCGTCATACTACAACCCGGCTATAAACAGCACACATGTTTTCATAGGTGACCGTGCATATGACAATGCGACTTTCAACTCGGATTGCGCAAGATGTCATACCACAAACTACAATGAAACCGACCACACGTTTGATGCCTATGGAATCAACTGTCTGGAGTGCCACAATTTGACTAGCCCCTGGGTTGACTATAGTGGCGACAAATGCGGTGAATGTCATACTGGGGAAGATGCTGCACATCCATACCAGTACTACCAATGGGGCTTCTCAGCTCATGCCAACTCGTTGACAGACCTGAGAGCAAGTGGTCATCCGTCATACTACTGTATGCACTGCATGTCCGCTGAGGCTTTCATCCATCAACAGAATCCGGGAACTCTCGCAGATACCAACCCCGATGTGGGTTCGGACAAGGAGCCTGGCAACTTCACGCTTTTTGATCCGAACGATCCAATGTACAATGCGATTACCTGTCCTGCTTGCCACCAAGTGCACGGCAGCTATTCAGTTTCATCCCCCGCAATGATACGTGCGGCGAATGCCACTGAACTATGCGGCCTTTGCCACGTTGGCGACAATCATCCCATGTACGAGGTATGGGTAGGTGGGTCTCACCATCTGGCAGGTGTCGAGTGTATCGACTGTCACGGATACCAACTGGTTCCGTCGACTCACAGTCCCACAGGTTGGGCTGCCTGGCTTAATCACTCCTTTGCTCTGAACCTCACCATTACGTGCGGTCAGGATGATGGTCACATCTCGGGAGTGTCTTGCCACGGCGAGGAACTGGAAACTTGGGCACTCGGTCAGCTTCAAATGACTCATGATGCCTTCGAAGCTCTGATTGATGAGTTCAATGCTACGATCGTGTCCATTCAGGCAGTACATGACGCCTATGTGGCTACTGCTGGACATGATGCAACCCTAGCTGCAACTCTTGAAACTGCCATCGGAACAGCTGAAGGCAAGATGGACTACTATATCAACGATGGATCGGATGGATTCCATGACACGGAAGACATTTTCGGTTCCCTGAACGATGCATATAGGGCACTTCTTGAGGCTGAGGCAGACTTCTACGAGGGCATACCAGATGTTACAGTGACGGAAACAGTGACTGAAACCGTGACCGTGACACACACTGTGACAGTAATCGGAGGAGACACGCTTCTCCTTGTAGGTGGTAGCGTTGGTGGAATTGTCATCGGACTGGTCCTTGGAGTACTAGTCGGCAGACGTCGATAGTTAGCGAACAGGTTGGATAGCTCATGGGCGGTTACGGATGCTATGCATCCGTTCCCTTCCTTTTTTTCCCCGTGAGTCAACTAGAAGACGTCGGGCATGTAGTTTGTTTTGTCCGTAGGGACAAGTATATACATTGAATGAATTGGATTCACACTTAGGACAGGAGCATAGTACCATATGATGAGAAGGACGATTCGGATAGCACTACTATTACTGATATGCATAATGAGCATGGGAAGCACTGTTGCATATGACAGTCCGAATATGACTGATTCGGTATCAGTGGAGAATCTGTATTTTGAAGCACAGGAACAATACAACATAAGCTCATACTATGACTTTGCTGTCGCCACGGGAAATCTGATGATTGACAATCTTCTGGATACGACCGACGGAGCTGTCTACTTCTATGGTAACCACGACTGGAGCTACGTAGAGAAGAATCTACAAAGCCTGATTGACTACTATTGGACAATAGCCGGTCTCACGAGATTATACCAGATATCGGTGGAGCTTGGAAACCCGAACACAACACTATCAATCTGGATAAGCAGAGTCGCTGAAAGAATGGTTGACCTATTCCAAGATCCGGATTATCCCGGTTTCTATGTGAACGCATTTTCAGTTCCACTCTTGGCCCAGACGAAACGTTCAGGAATACAGGCATATGCGTATCAGGCACTAGTGACGGCAGAGAGCGTCAACAGCTCCATTGACTTCACTGATGCCAAGCAGAGTGCACTGAAGTCTATAACAGATATGCTCTATGACTACACCAATGGAGGACTTCACTTCTTCACTCTGAGAAATGGTTCGCTTGACATTCCCGAAACCATCAACGAAGTCTATCCAAACGACGGGAAACGGCTCGATCACCTAGTCCTTGCAACGACAATGCTCTATGACGAAGGCGAAGCGAGCGCTAATTCGACTCTAATCTGGATGGCAGATCGTTCATTGTCATTCATGATTGAGCATATGCCTGTATACAATGGCACTGACTACTTAGGTCTTAGACTCGCCACCAATCGAACCGGAGGAGACCCTCCAGGGATTCCTTCCAACGAAAGACCTGCTCGAACGGTGGTTTCAGACCTCAATGCAATGGCAATTCGTGCCCTTGTCAGAGGCCATGAGGTTACAGGGAACTCAACCTACCTGGATTGGGCTATGGAAACGCTGGATGCGTTACTGAAGTACAGTTGGGATGACGAACATGGTGGATGGTTCACCGAAATGGTTGATGGTCTGCCATACGAGCCTCCACCTGAGGAAGGGGTCAGGTTCTACAAACTCTCCGAGATTCAGTTCCAGATTGTCTTCACGCTCGAGGCATTGTATGAAGCCACAATCCATTCATTCTACATCCAGCTGGCAATCGACACACTCGACATAGTGCTCGCAAAACTATGGGATCCTGTTGATGGTGGTTTCGTATGGAACGGTGACCAAAAGGCGGATGTGCTCACTGAGGATTGGGAGCTTCATTATACCGCAGTACAGTCACAGGCGATTTTAGCTCTCGAGCGGATCTGGGCGTATGGACTTCCAATAATCTCCTACGTGCGAGTGTCACCTACGAACCCTCGACCATTTGATGAAATCAGTCTTGGTGCTACGGCTCTGGACTCTGATGGTATTGATACAGTCCTTGTCAACTATACGGTATCTCAGAATGACACGGACCTTTCTTCACTAGTGCGACTCATGCCAAACCCAGAGGTTGGAGGAGTCTTCAACGCCTCCCTAGGAACGCTTCCTGATGGTTCTAGGGTCAACTTTGTAGTTATAGCAAACGACACTCTGGGCAACGTCTTCATTGCAGGATCCTACTACTTTGTGGTTAGGGAGGACATCTGGGGGCCAGTAGTAGTCCTGAGGGAGATATACCCAACTGGTGGCATCCGAGTTGGAGACGATGTGATCATTGAGATCGGGACCTACGAGTTTCCCATTCACAGTCATATAGTGTCGTGTCAGATTCACTGGAAAGTGAACGATGGGGCATATGAGCCTGTGAACCTGACTCTTGTAGATGTGGATGGGGAGTACCTGGTATGGCGGATACTCCTTGGTCAATTCTACTCTGGAGACGTGATATCGTTCTATTGTTTGGTGGAGGATGAATCCAGCAATCTTGGAGAGAGTGCATTGTATAGGCTTACGATATTGGGCCCATTTGAAACAGTTACACCGATAGCGGCCTGGCAAGTTCTAGCTGGGGTTGGCTTGGTTGCAGCACCAGGCCTAGGTTACGCCTATGCACGTTTCAGAAGGGGGGGCGCAATGGAGGCACAACGCGAGGGCAAGAGAGATGCACGTAGGCGGGCCAGGAGACGCCGACCCAGACGTGACAGGACTCGAGCAAACAGATAGAACTGGAGACTATTGATATGGACATAGGTACAGTATTCCTACTTACAGCGATCGGGGCTGGTGTCATAGATGTTCTAGTCTTGATTGCTGGGCCAAGAATCAAGAATTACGAAACAATCTCTCAGGTCCTTGCTCTGATCGGATTCCTGTCCTCAGTCGCAGCACTGGCCTGGATGGGCGTTCTCATCTTCAGCAACGAATTCCAATACGAGTATGTCTATCTGACTACGAAGACTACGGCAAGCTGGCCACTGAAGCTCTCTGCTTTGTGGGCTGGTCAGTCTGGTTCACTAGTGTTTTGGAGTATGCTATCCTTTCTTCTATACTTTGGTTTCCGTATGCTTGTTCGTGGATATGAGGACGACACCATAGTCTACAGAGCGGCTGTGATTATGATTATGCAAACAGTTCTTATCACAGTAAACGCGGTCGTGTCCGATCCATTTAGACTTGTGCCGGCAAGTGTGCCCACGGAAGGGCTTGGACTTAACCCACTATTGAGCACAATCTGGAATGTCATTCATCCACCCATAGTGTTTGTGGCCTACGCTCTTGCGGTGGTACCGTTTTCAATCAAGCTCGCTGGCTTTACAGTGAGATCAGAGGAGAGAGATTCCGATCCGATTCCCGTAGTAGAGTCAGTAGCAAGACTGACAACTGTGGTATGCTGGCTGATGTTATCGGTTGGTATCGCACTTGGGGGGTACTGGGCCTACATAGTACTAGGATGGGGAGGCTACTGGGCATGGGACCCCGTGGAAACAACATCACTTGTGCCTTGGCTGCTGCTTACTGCCTACTTTCATGCAAAGGCAGTCTTCAGAAACAATGATGTCCTACGTGATTCCTTTCTAGTGTTCACATACGTCACTGTACTCTATGCAACTTGGGTGACAAGAAGTGGTATTCTCAACTCGGTCCATGGTTTCTCAATCACGGCAGTGAGTTGGACAATGTTTGTAGTTGTGGCTGCGAATTTCATCATAGCAGCTCTTCTCACATCGCGTGCAGGCTACATTGAACTGGATGAGGAAGAGAGCGGAGAAACTCGATTCTTCTCAACCTCAGACCTGAGAGATCTTTCGATAAAGGTTGCCCTGATTGGCATTCTCATAATTGTTACAGTATCGGTCATAGGTGTCGTAGCGCCTGCTGCAATCAATCTTACACTCGCGATTACTGATCCGCTGAATCTTCAAGACAACATGGTAGGAATAGGCATTGAGTTCTTCAGAGCGGGCTTCTACCTAGGCTCTCTCTTCCTTTTGGTTTCCGCGTTCTATTGCATCAAAACAGCAATCATAAGCATCAGAAGGAAAGGGATTCTCATATTTGTGCTCCTAGCTGCAGGGGCAGTCCTTGGAGTACTTACAGCTCTTGATGGCAACCTGGCACTGCCGACCTACTATTGGCCTGCAAATGCGCTCATACCTCTCGGAATAGGCGGCTTGGCTTATCTCATTGCAGCTTTTGTACGTGCCATAGCAGGTCGCGAGGGTCCCACACTAACTATGAGAAGAATGGGTAGAATCATGCTTCATTTGGGTATCGTGGTGCTTCTACTCGGAGTCTTTGCCAGTGAGAATGTCGTCTATGAATCCAACGCTGGCTATATAGATGGAGCTTTCGATGAGGTTGCCCCTGGCATAGTGGTGCAAGTAACCGATATCAACCTAGAACACTGGAACCATGAACGTGATTTCAGCATGCTTGTTACAGTGCGAGTCATAGAAGGAGGTGTCTTGGCGGGTGGAGTTTTGGATGGAGGAACCGTCGTGGGCATAGGCATAGCCACAATCAAAGGAAACCCAGAATGGGGCCAGGTCACGCACGATGTATACATACAATCAACCGCTTTTCGAGATGTTTTCATAGCTGTCACGCAGTTCCAGAGTGTTCCTCCCGGCGTGATGCAGGTGACCTTGCACACGAAGGTGTTGCCCTTTGTTTCGTTCGTCTGGCTGGGTGCCTTTCTGATGGTTATGGCTCTTTTGCCCATGGCCTTTATCGAAGCAGCAGGGTTGCTCAGTTCATTGAAGACCAAAGATCAAGACCTCTATGAGGAAATCGCTGAAGTATCACCTGAGTATAAAGCACTGGCAGCAGATTGACGCTCTCGAAGACTGTTTCTTCGGCTAGAATGTGCGTTGGGTTAACATTGCGGCCTACTAGCGGCAAATCCACTTCGCAACAACAGAAATGTGGAATCTTTCGGCAATCCCTCTGGATAAAACAGGAAACTTCAAGAAAGCTTTCTAAGCCAGCATGTGCAACACTAGGCGCACGATTCGGAAGTACCTCTCATGACACTGATTGTTGGCATATCTGGAAGTTCTCGAAAAGGCGGCAATACTTCGACTCTCATCGAAATAGCACTTAAATCGGCACAAGAAGTAGGTGCCGAAACAGAGCTCATCGAGCTCTCCGGTATGGACCTCAGACCCTGCAAGCATCAGGGCAAGTGCTACGAACTTGGAGAGTGCGAACAGGACGATGATTTGAACATAATCGTCAAGAGAATGATGCATGCCGATGGAATCATATTTGGCTCTCCGGTCCATTTCGGGTCTGTCACCGCCGCCATGAAGAACTTCATGGATCGCGCTGGACGATTTGCTCACCTTGAAGGGAAGGTCGGGTGCAGCATCGTGGTGGCAAACAGGTCGGGTGCAGACATCACTGAGTCTCAGATGATATTCTTCATGCTGGTGAAAGAAATGATAATTCCCGGAGGTTCCTACTGGCCAACGGGAACGGCACTCAACGTTGGAGACATTAGGAGCGATCTAGACGCAATTGACATGGCCAAACAGATGGGTCGGAGGGTCGCGCAACTGGCTGACATTCTCCACAAGGTGCCTGTGTCTTGGCACTATGAGCCACTTCCCGAGGAGCTAGTTCGATTCGGAGAAAGGTGGCGCGAAGATGATAGGTCTAGGTAGTTGTTGTGGCTGTTTCATACTTGCTTGGACACTGTGCCAATATCTGGGAGGCCCTCATCAAATCCGCCGACTCCAAGAATCCTATCGCGACCATGTCCTGCCCATCGGTCAGATTCGGGAGTTCTCCTTCCACTAATACAGTAATGGTGTAAGAGTCCCCCATCAAGACAAGAGTGACGTTTTCAGCCGTGATTGATATTGATCCTGGCTCAAGCTGTCCCTTGACTTGTATGCTTCTTCCCATGTATGCATCAGGATCCTGAACTACCATGTCAACACTAAGGTAGGGATCAACAAAGAGCGTCAACATCCCATATGCGACAAAGCCAACTGTGATTACAAGGATTGAAGCGATCAGCAGTACTCTTGTCTTCTTCTTCATCGTACTCACTCCTCACCAGTACTTGGTGTCAGTCCATCTATCGATTTCTCCAGGATAGAGATGCTCTCGAATTGCCAGAATAGGAGAAGGAACACTCCACCCCAGAGAAATGTCGAGAGTGGATATATCGGAACTACAACAACACCGATGAGACCCAGTCCGAGCATGAAGAGTCCCACTGCTTCAAGAAATGCAGCAACATATACTGACAGCTTGGCCGGCAACCCAAGAACGACCTGTTCCTTCCCTGTTGTACTCGCCAGGACTCTTAAGGAGTTGTCAAGATCTCTCATCCGCAAGAAGAGCCACGAAAGAAGAGCGAATGTGCCCACCCAAAGAATTACTGATACCGTGTAGAGTTCCGCTTCTAGTGCCTGCATTCTATTCACTCCTCTGCATTCTTAGCTCCATCAGCCTCTCACTGACGGAATCAATCCTGTAGGTAAGGTCCAGCAAGAGGACATAGACTAGTCCGATAGCGAAGAGACTTGTCATGAGGGTGATACCATGCTCAAATCCCATCTGAAGCCCGCCTGGCGTTATGACAATAGGATGCAGTGTTCTCCACACATGAATCGAGATGTAGCTCAGTATGACAGCAGGGAACGCAATGATTCCGAAGACAGATCCATACTGCGCTCTTACCTCGCGATCACTCATGGATGCGCGAAAGGCGATAAGACAGGCGTATGCTATCCAGAGTATGAGCGTTGTTGTTTCACGGGGGTCCCAATTCCAGGCGACGCCCCAAGTCGCATTGGCCCAGATCATTCCTGTTAGTAGTGTTATCGTGGTGAAGACAAGACCAACCTTTGTCGATGCGGCCGCCACCAAGTCGAACCTTAGCTCCTGCTTCCACAGGAATAGTACCGAAAAGATGAGAGTGACTCCGAATGCCAGGTAACCTATGAGTGCTGGTGCCACATGTTGAAAGAATATCCGAATCCGTTCTCCAAGATTCAGCTCTGGGGGTGCAAAGATCCAAACCATGTATAGGTATACGAAACTGATTGTCAAGGTTAGAATATAGGTGATCATGCGCTTCGTATTCACTTCAACACGTCCCTGTACTGGGCTGGATTCGGAGCGTAGAAGCAATATGAAGGTTATGATATGAATTCTGTTTCAGGATGTAAGAGTAAAATGAAAAACTGCTCCTGAAAGAGTCATCATTGCAACTAAGTGGCCCATTATCAGTTGAAGAAGCTGGAAAAGCCCTGGACCGACTAGGGGAATGCCAATGGCGAAGATCTTGGTGATTTCAACCAGTAGTATCAGTCCGGAGGTTGCCGCTGGGAAGTATACTAGGGGGTACACGGTCGCCTTAGACTCAGCTGGCATTGTCAGGGCCGAAGCCATTGCTCCAACCGCAGCCAAGTCTAGTGTTCCAAGGCAAAACGTTCCCACCACGATAAGTGGAGAGATATTAGAAGAGAATGTATATCCAAGGAGTGCCATCGATATTGGCACGAGGAACAACTCAACAATTGCCATCAAGACGAACCCATAAATCACCTTTCCGATATATATGGCCCACGCAGGAATTGGCGCTAGTGAAAGTCCTCTCAGAGTTCCAGTTTCGGACTCAGAGATGAAGACCGGGGCAAAGCCAAACATCCCTGCGAAGAAGATAACCACCCAAAGCATGCCGCTACCTATCTCAGCCAAGACACGTATCCTAGTGGCAGACTCCGCGACTTGAATGACGGCGGAGCTGAGAACAATGCCCAAAGCGAAGACAGCTATCAGTGCAAAGAGGAACATCGAGAAAACCTCAAACCGCTTCCTCATCTGAGTCACAATATCCTTCTTGGCTATCGCAAATGCAGATGACAGTCCAGAACCCATCATTAACACCTCAGATTACACCGTCAAACTCGCCAATTGGCCCCTGGTTCAATACCTCTCCCCTCCTCAGCGTGACGAAGTCGTCGCTCATTTCCGATCCAATAGTCAAATTATGGGTTGTAAGCAGCACAGTTCGGTCAGTGCGATGACTATCTATGAAGTCACGGAAGACTTGGGTCGAGTCTTTGTCAAGCCCGGCAAACGGCTCATCAAGCAGATACAACTGCGGGTCGTGAAGAACACTCCGGACTATGTCAAACCTCTTTCTGAAACCGGTTGAGAGGATCTTTGTTGGCTCGTCCAACCAGCTCTTCACGCCAAACCAGTCTGAAAGATCTTCTATTCTGTTGTCATCCTCAGACATGTCTAGGTCGTAGAGTGAGCTGTAGAACAGCAGATTCTCCCTTCCTGTGAGATCGCCATAGAGGAGGGGTTTGTCGCCAACCAGTCCTATCTTCCGTTTGACATCAAGAGGCTCCTCCACTGTGTCTTTTCCAAACACTCTGGCATAACCATGATGCGGCTGTAGCAGCGTCGAAACTATCCTCATGAGCGTTGTCTTTCCAGCGCCATTCGCTCCAAACAATGCATGGACACCACCAACAGGTATCGTTAGTGACACATTCTTGAGTGCAACACGGTATCCATAACGTCTTGTCAACTCATGAATTTCGATAGCGGTCATTCGATCTCACCTTCGGGGAGTAGGAGACTCCACCCGACCCCTTTTTTAGTCCGACGG
>Ga0209427_10002506_pt1 | contig 21615 bp, 17 predicted proteins | sample DeeMarSWOR136_30_FD_187465 | JGI IMG/M metagenome (GOLD analysis project Ga0209427, IMG submission 187465) | Marine sediment microbial communities from White Oak River estuary, North Carolina - WOR-1-36_30 (SPAdes) (version 2) | ecosystem: Environmental > Aquatic > Marine > Intertidal zone >...
GAGACTGCCCTTCTTCACCGTGACAAACTTGTCTCAGGTGGAGCAATACTGTACGATGGGGAGGAGATAACCATAATGGACGAAGAACTCGACAGAAACGACGTAAAACTCTATTCTGTGCCTCTCGGGAGAATTGTGAAGGACCTCAAGGGAGAGTTGATAATGAAAAACACTGTAGCCCTGGGATCTGTAGTGGCTCTTTTGAACTATGATCTGGAGATTCTGAATGAAGTGATTAGAGACTCGTTCAAGCCAGACGTAGCTGAGTTGAATGTGAGAGCCGCAAAGGCTGGATACGACTACGCTCAGAAACGCTTTGCTGGGGACTTCAAGCACAAGCTACATAAAACAACTTCAGCCATGACAAAGAAGTTGTTCGTCACTGGAGCTGAGGCTGTAGGCTTGGGCGCAATCAAAGCCGGCTGCAAGTTCTACGCTGCCTATCCAATGACCCCAGCCACGCCATTGCTTCACTTCTTGGCGCCCTTGGACAGAGAATTTAGAATGATTGTGGTGCAAGCAGAGAGCGAGATAGCGGCCATCAATATGGTCGTGGGTGCTTCGTTTGCTGGAGCGAGAGCTATGACCGCTACCTCGGGAGGAGGTTTCTGTCTTATGAGCGAAGGCTTCGGCATGGCAGGCATGACAGAAACGCCTATAGTTATAATGCTGGCCCAGCGGCCAGGACCTAGCACGGGCCTGCCAACCTACTCGGGGCAAGGGGATCTGAATTTCGCGATTCATGCCTCCCAAGGAGAGTTCCCAAGAGTGATAATAGCCCCCGGCGACGCAGAGGAGTGCTTCTACAAGACGATGGAAGCCTTTAACATAGCGGAGAAGTATCAGATGCCAGTCATCCTTATCACTGACAAATATCTCACGGAAAGCCACTGGACTTCGGAACTCTTCAAGCAAAAGCAGATTGGAATTGACCGCGGGGCTATATTCATGGAAGACGAATACACAGATGATGAAGAGTATAAGAGACATAAGTTCACAAAAAACGGAATCTCACCGCGGGCTGCACCCGGTATGAAGAAAGCAATCGTAAGAACGAATGCCGATGAACATGATGAAAGCGGATACACAACTGAAGATCCTGAATTGACCACTGCAATGAATGACAAAAGGTTTAGGAAATTTGACGCACTCCTTGAAAATCTGGAAAGATACGACACAATTAGACTCTACGGACCCCCGGACGCAGAATTGACCATTATAGGATGGGGTTCCACGAAAGGGCCGATAAGAGAAGCAATGAAGCTCCTCACTAATGATGGCCTGCAGGTCAACTATATTCAGATAATATATTTGAGCCCCTTTCCAAGTGCAGCCCTTCAGAAAACCATGGAATCGGCTGGAAGAACCATAGTGGTGGAAAATAACAAAACCTCTCAATTGTCTAGGTTGATGAAAGAAAACCTGCTTACACGGCCAGATCACACAGTTTTGAAATACGACGGAAGACCATTCAACCCAGGGGAGCTTGCACACAGAATAAAGGAGTTGCTCTGATGTGATGAACCTAGAAGATTTGAAAACGCCCAAAAAGAATACTTGGTGCCCAGGGTGCGGAAACTTCGGAATACTGATGGCATTCAAAAAGGCCTTGATTCATCTAGGTTTGGATAGACGTCAGATAGTGATTGTTTCAGGCATAGGCTGCCATGGAAAGATAGTAAACTATGTGAACGTAAACGGATTTCACGGAATCCATGGAAGGGTACTGCCTTTGGCGACAGGTATCGCGCTTTCCAATCCCGACTTGACGGTAGTTGGGTTCCAAGGGGATGCCGACTGCTACGACGAAGGATGGGGACACTTCACGCACGCTATCAGAAGAAACGTCAACATGACGTTGATCGTTCACAACAACATGGTTCTAGGTTTGACGACGGGCCAAGCAACCTCAACCAGCCAGGAAGGCTTCAAGACAAAGTCCACTCCTCACGGGGTGATATCTCCCATGTTGAAGCCCTTGGCCCACGCGCTGGTTAGCAATGCCACGTTCGTGGCTAGGGGATTCGCGGGAGATGTGACGCACCTATCAAGCCTAGTCGCAGAAGCTGTCAAACATCGAGGCTTTGCCTTTGTCGACGTTTTCCAGCCCTGCGTGACTTTCAACTATCGAAACACCTACGACTGGTTCCGAGAGAGAGTCTACAAACTAGAGGAAGAAAACTATTACTCAAATGATTGGCAAAAGGCATTGGAAAAAAGCCTCGAATGGGGGGACAAGATACCCATTGGAATTTTCTTCAAACAAGAAAAGCCCACTTATCGAGATAGCCTGCCTCATGTTAGAAAGATCGCGCTTCCAAAGCTGACCACAGAGAACATTGACATTACGACGCTCCTCAAGAGCATGACGTGAAGATATGTGAGCTTGATCACGTCCCGTCTTGCCAAACAGACAGTAAGGAATTCGCCTTCTCAACTGAAAGACCCTAGAAGAGCAAGAATCGCAAGATGCACGCGTGCCGCATATGATGCAAGAGGCATACATGCATCCTAAGACCCAATCCCCAAAGGCCATCCAAGGGCAGTAGAATCAAAAGAAGCGAGTTCGAAAGAATGATTGACGACTACTATCAAGCACGCGGATGGTTCTGGGACGGCGTTCCTACCAAAGTCAAGCTAATCTCACTTGACTTGCACGAAGTCGCGGATGAATTGGGCGCTTAGCGGCAGGGCCAATGGTTAAACCTGAAGAATGCAAGATAAAGAACCATGATAAGACTAGGCACTCGGAGGGCAAGAAGATGGCAAAAGGAAGAATCTTTGTAATACAAAAACACGATGCGACGCACCTTCATTATGACCTAAGGCTGGAAATGAACGGAGTCTTGAAGAGCTGGGCAATCCCAAAAACTCCTCCAACTGAACCGGGAATCAAAAGACTCGCTGTTGAGGTCGAAGACCATCCCATTGAGTACGCAAACTTTGAAGGCTCGATACCCAAAGGTGAATACGGTGCTGGCATCGTGGAGATATGGGATAGAGGGAACTACACTCTATTAGAGAAGAAGCCAAACAAGATAGCTGCTGAGATCTACGGTGAGAAGCTGAACGGAACGTACTACCTTATCAGGTTCAAGGAGGACAGGAATTGGTTGTTCTTCAAAAAGAAATGAGATAGAGGCAGCAAATACAGAAGAAAAACCTGATTGCATTAGATTCTCGTTAGTTAGTTGGCAAGAAACTCCTGAAAGGAGAAGTGCAAGGTGTCACTAGTCTGCCAACTCAAGAGCACTAAGTGACAGATAGGACAGGCAACTCATACTTAGCTGCTTATCAGGCCCTTCTTACACACGTCCAAATCAGAGAATTCCAAGCTTGATTGCGACATCAACAGCTTTGAAGTCTGGATGCAGCTTAACAAATGCCTTTTTCTCCCCGCGAGGCGTGACGAGAACGTTGACCTTCTCCACTCCAACATCATAAAGCTCCTCAACGGCCCGCCTGATATCCTCTTTGTTGGCCTTCAGATTAACTACAAAAACCAACTTGTTCTCCGTCTCTAGCAAGCGACTCGCGACCTCAGTCATCAGAGGGTACAGAATAACATCATATGGATCCACAGCTACCTACCCTCACCATACTTTTTCGCTGAGCCTCTCCATGGAAGAGCTAGACCATACTGTAAGCCTACCCGGATGTGTCCCTGGTGCTAGCGTTTCAACGTTCAAACCATCCACCAGAGCAACTTCAACACCCGGCAGATTCCGTGCAGCCTTCAGAATACCTTTGTCTTGAGATACAACGATCAGAGGGCCGACAGCCTGCTTGTATCTTCGCCCGCGTCCCTTTCCCTTTCCAGCCCTGACATTTCTGCTTTCTTTTGCACGAAAAACATCGGCCCAAACACCCAACTGCAAGAGAAAGCTCTCAACATCCTTCGTCTTTTCCAAACTTTCGATGTCATCCACAACAACCAAAGGCAGATCGGGCACATCATCAACCAGATGTCCTCGACGGGCAACAATCTTCTTTGCTCCGGTTGCCGCCACTGCCGAGCGCAAAGCCAACCCTAGTTCCTTCCGCGGGATTTTCTTTCTGATTTTCTTCTCGGAACGCGGCGGATGAGCACTATGACCGCCAACAATGCCCACTCCAAAGGCGGCTCGCATCCCAGTCTTCAATCGTGGAACTCTTGAAATCCCCAAGCCAACCCCACGAGATTCAGCTGTTGTTCTTTTGCCTGCCATTGGGTCTCTTCCTTGCGGTTGATAACGATGAGACTGGATTGCTACAACTGCCCTCTTGATAACGTCGGGACGTAGAGGGGTCATAAAAATGCTTGGAAGCTTAACCTTGCCAACCGCCTTCCCCTGTAGGTCGAAAATCTTTGCCGTGACCTTGCCCATATACCGTCACGTCTCTCCTATCTGCCTTGCTGCGACTTCAAAGACACTTGGACGATTCTCGGGGGCTCAGCAGCAATTCTCTTGGGCGGTCGGGCTGGATAGCGAAGCCTAACCAAGCGCTTCTTGGCACCGGGCACGCTTCCATTCAGCAGGAGAAACGGACCCTTTACGACTCCATATCGTACGAAGCCGCCTAGAGGCGTTACTTCTTTCCCGTCACTTCCTATTCTCAGAATGCGCTTGTTATATTCTGTTCTTCGGTGATACCCCATCTGCCCAGCTCTTGGAACGGTGTACAAAACTCTGGGCGGTTTCCAAGGCCCAATACACGCTACGCCTCTCTTAGTTTTCCGGGATTTTCGAGGCAGAATCTTAACCCCCCAACGTTTCACCGGCCCTTGAAAACCTTTTCCCTTGGAAACGGCAACCACATCCACGAATTGCCCTTCTTTGAAAACCTCAGTCACCGAAACTGTTTTCCCGAGCAGTCCCTTTCCGTACTCGAACAACTCTTCCACGGGAGCCCCATCAATCTTCACCTCGATAAGATCTGGCTTCTTCTTAGGGATAGTTGCGAGGCGAGGCTGAGTTATCGTCAGGAGGCGAAACTCAACGATCTTTTCCATGTTCTCCTCGATATTTTTCAGGCTAGTCTCGGGCGAAAAACTGTCTGGCAAGGTTAGAAGCCGTTCCAAATCCTTTGGAGGGTCTGCCATCCAAGCCTCTGCAAGTGTCTTAATCCCGTACTCCGTTCGAGTACACGCACGGATTGCGCAGACCAAGATTGGAGGGGTTTCGATAACAGTTACAGACTGATTGATTTCTTTTCCAAAATTTGGGGAGCGGGGATGATCGTCCACATAATAAAGATTAGTCATGCCAGCCTTGTAACCCATAAACCCGAGAAGCTTTGATCCTCCAGTAGCATGGGGCCAATAGCGGATTCTACTGCTTTCTCGAGCAGCTCGTCCTCTAGGCAAGTATGCCAAGGAGCCCCGCTTTGGAGCGCTTTTCTTTCTATGCCCCATGATACCCACTTGTCTCTTTTTCAAAGCAAGATCAAGTTATAAAGGTTACGAAGAGCGTTTCTGCGTGATGAGTTGATATAGACCTAGACTGAGGAGCCACCCGCAAACTACGATGATTGTAGCAGGAAAATAGATGAAGATGCGAAGGCTGAAGGCTATGACTTCATAAATAAAGAAAGCAAAACCAATTGAAACGGCTGAAATAACCGCAGCTTTTCTACCGTATTTGCGCATGCTCTGAATAGCCAGCAAGCCAGCAAGGAATATGTCTCCTAAGCCCAGGCCAATCCCGCCTTCAACAGGATAAGTGGGAACTCGAATTAGAATTGGCAATTCGAGTTCGACGAATCTATCTGCAGCAGCACCCATGAATCCCGTTCCGAGAACTTGAACCACATCCATTGCAACTATCAAAGCAGCGAAAACCAGAACAGTAGTCCATGAAAAGAGACCGCCCAAATACACAACAATCGACACCGCAAAGAATATCGCAAACAGATTGACCAAAAGGATATTCCAACAGCCAGAAAGATATAACACCAAGAAGGCAAGAGGCGGCAAAACAGAGATGAACCACTTTTCCACTGCGATGTAGGTGAAAAGAAACAACACAAATGAATAAGCTGCCAAAAACAGTATCTGGATGGCTTGTTGGGGAATGAAAATGATGGCTGTAACCATGGCTCCCATTGCGATAACGAGAAAGAAAGCGTCACGAATCCGGAATTCTTTCTCCTCGAAAATCGACTTCATCCGAGGTTCAAACCTCGGATAAAGCTCAACTATCGCAACTATGATCGTGCTGATCACACTTGGAAGCACAACGTCAAACTGCATATGGCACTATATGTGCAAGCCGAGTTTTAACCTTTGGCAGTCATCAGATTCAGGATTCCCAAAGTCACAGACAGCGCCTCTTCCGTGCGTACTGTCTCAACTCCTTGATTTGGAATCATATTAACCACAAAATCCGAAACCTCATCCAAATCGATATCTTCTTGCCTGCAAAGCTCATACAGCCCTCGCGAAGGTGCACCAAAGGCTATCAGGATCTTCTGCGCGCGGCGGCAACGGGGAATCAACGTTTCTGAAACTTTCCAGAACGGCCTTCCGTACTTCGAAGTTGCTATGATCAGATCAAGACTTTGCTCTTTGACAAGCTTCCCAATCGTCAAGCCAAAAGGCGTAGGTCTATATCCCCAATATTGAGGAATTGCATTACGCTCTGCAAGCCTTGCTTCCAAGAATTTTTTGTGTCGTTTCAGCTTCACCGTTACTCGCGAGTTCAACGGAATCTTCTTGTTTCGCAGCAGCACGTAGCTTTCAAGCCCTACGTCGATAAGAGAACCATCTCTTGAACGAGCCACGAGCACTCCATCACGATACTCGCCGTCAACCACATCTTTGGTCCGATTCGTCAGAGGGTGATGAGGTGTCCGGAGAGGTGGAAGCACTCCTGCGTATCTTAATTCGGATCTCATCCCGAACAAGCGCTTACGCAGGTACTGAGGAGTCTCCATGTAGGAAAGAACTGCTGTAATGAGATCAGCTTCCCTGCTCTGATCTCTGTCCTTCGTGTCAGAAAAAACAATAATCTCGCTCACATGGAAAATCGCGGCTGCTCTAGCCACAATCCCGATTTTTATGGTTTTCTCTCGAAGGTGGGGAACATCCGAAACTAAAGAAGCAGGGATAGCTATCGAAAGCTCATGCTTGACCAAACTCTTGCCACTCTCAACACGCTAGACCAGAACTATCGTTCGCTTTCCTACTTGACTCTTATCTCCACACACTTTTAAAGGCTTAAACACTAAGAATAGCGCTAATTGATGACTAAATGTGAAACTCACAATATTAGATCAACCAGCCAGAGCCACTGCATTAGACAGGAGCGGGATGCTCGACTCGTGCGAGAACATGCCAAGTTCCTGTGAAGATGCCATAGACCGAGCAAAAAAACTAGAGGTGCCAAAGGAAGCAACAGTTTCAAGAAAATTAGTCATCAATTACAGAGTACCGACTAACATAATCATTGCTGGAATGGGTGGTTCAGCGATCGGCGGCGACCTTCTTGGGGACTGGCTACATGATAGAGTTTCGATTCCCATTTCAGTCTGCAGAGATTATGTTCTGCCGCGCTACGCAAGTGAAGACAGTCTTGTTGTTGCCGTAAGTTACTCTGGAGAAACCGAGGAGACACTGAACGCCTTCTTGGAAGCGGTGAAGCGTCGTTGTATGGTCATGACAATATCGTCTGGAGGGCATCTTCTACAGTTTTCGAGAAAGCTGGGAATTCCTCACATCCCTATGCCCTCAGATTTCCCCGCACCTCGCGCTGCTGTTGCACATATCTTCTTCACCCTCATAATGTTGGCCAAGAAAATGGGTGTTATAGATAATGTAAGCACAGAAATCGATGAGGCTTTGCTCGTTCTGCGAAAGGTCTCTGAGCAAAATGCGCTTAGCAGACCACTGAAACTGAATAAGGCCAAGAAAATCGCGCTTGAGATTGGAGACACAGTTCCGATAGTCTACGGATTCCGACAATACACAGCTATAGCGCGTCGTCTAAAATGTCAATTCAATGAAAACAGCAAAACTCCAAGCAGATTCGATGTGTTCCCAGAACTCAACCACAATGAGATTGTCGGGTGGGAGGCCAAAAGAAACCTGGCAAGGCAGTTCTCCGTAATACTCATTAGAGACCCGAAAGAACCAGCTGAAATCAAGCAAAGAATTGAGATTACAAAAAGAATAGCAAAGGTCTGCCGCATTGTCGAAATCGATGCAACCGGTAGACAAAAACTGGCAAGAATGCTTTCAGCAATGTACGTCGGAGATTTCGCAAGTATATACCTGGCGTTGCTTAAAGGTGTTGACCCAACACCAACAAAAACCATTGCCTATCTGAAAGAAGAAATGAAGAGACGCAACATGACGATTATGTTCGAAAAGGAAATCAGAGGAATTGAGTGACGCTTATCGCCTCCCTCACTACAATGGTCAACAAATCTAGCCTCAAGCGAGCGCCCACGGCGTCTGAGAGCAATAATAGCTTCGCGTCCAAAGAGCACTAGGAAAAGCGCAGCAAATATATTAAAACATGATAGAGACTGTTAGCGAAATGAACCTAGAGGAGTCGTGACCGGTTGGCGAAACAGAACAAGAACCAGAACAAGTACCAGATTATTGGCGAGCTTGCCAGACGCAGAGGGTTCTTTTGGCCTTCTTACGAGCTTTACGGTGGTGTCAGCGGGTTCCTAACATATGGGCCTCTAGGCACCATTCTTAAGCAAAGGATAGAAGCTGAGTTCAGAAGATTTTTTATCAAGCCTCTGAATATCGTCGAAATGGAATCCTCGATCGTAACACCCGCGAAAGTTTTTGAGGCGTCAGGTCATGTGAAGGCCTTCCGGGAACCCATGGTGGAATGTCTTAAGTGTAGGAAGAAGTTTCGGGCTGATCACCTTCTTCAAGAACAAGCTGACTTGAGCGATACTGAAACTGAAAAGCTCGGTCTCCAAGCGATCATCAAGGAACTGGCAAAGCGCAATATTAAATGCCCCGAATGCGGCGCCCAACTCGGAAAGGCGAAGTATTTCATGACGATGTTTAGAACAAAGATTGGTCCTTATTCCGACGCAATTGGCTACGGCAGGCCAGAAGCTGCACAAGGTGCATTCGTTGAGTTCAAGCGTCTTTACGAGACGACTCGACAGAAACTACCTTTTGGCATAGCTCAAATCGGTCATGCGTTGAGGAACGAGATTTCGCCAAGGCAGGGCCCAATCAGATTGAGGGAGTTTACTATTGCCGACATAGAATTCTTTATTGACCCACTAGACCCACGATGCCCTCTTCTCAATGGAGTTGAACAAGAAACCCTACAACTGCTCCCGGCCATCTGGAAGCAGAGAGGGGTTAGAGAAACCTTGTTGGTCAGCGCCAGGGAAGCATTGAAGAGAGGTTTCATCGAAACAGAATGGCAGGCATACTTCATGATTCTGGCCAAGCATTTCCTTAGCAAGCTCGGAGTTCCCGATGAGAAACAACGTTTTGTTGAAAAACTGGAGTGGGAGAGAGCCCACTACTCCAAGCAAGGCTACGATCAAGAGATTTACCTTGACGGCCTGGAGTGGACGGAAGTATCTGGGCACAACTATCGGACAGATTACGACCTCAAGCAACACATGAAAAGCAGTGGAGTTGACCTGCAAGTATTCAAAGAACACGAAAAACCTAGGCTTTCGAACAAGGTCACCGTCGAGCCTGTTCTTGGCAGAATCGGTCTTTCATTTAAGAGAGACGCCCCAAGAGTGGTTGATTCACTCTCAAAAGCAAGTGTCATAGAAGTCCAAAATTCGATGAAGGAAAAAGGCTATTTCATGGCAGGACCGTTCAGAATCTCGCCCGAGCATGTTAAGTTCGTCTCGCAGAAAATGGGAAAAACTGGGCGACGATTCATTCCACATGTTGTCGAACCAAGTTTTGGGATAGACCGACTTGTATATGTCTCTTTGGAATATGCATATGGTTCTCTGAAAGGCAGAACGCTTTTGAAGCTCCCCAGAGAACTTGCCCCGGTGCAGGTTGGAGTCTTCCCGCTTGTTGCCAAAGACGGATTGACAGAAAGGGCAAAACTGCTATGCAAAATGCTGACGAAGGAAGGTCTAGACGTAGAATACGACGACGCTGGCTCCATCGGAAGACGTTACGCTCGAGCAGATGAAGCGGGCACACCTTTATGCATTACAATCGACTATCAAACACAAGAAGACAACACTGTGACTGTTCGAGACCGTGATTCATGGAAGCAGATTCGTATGAGAATAAAGGAATTGCACCGGAGCTTGAAAGGGTATTTCAGCCAAAAGATAGACTTTGAGAGTTTCGGAGAAGTTCTACCAGCGAGGCAAGACTCTAGGTAGATTTTTTAACGCAATCGCATATTCTATTCTGGTGCCTGCAAGGCAGTTTCCGAGGCGAGAAAATGGTACTTCCTGTGGAAACAGAAGAGCGTGTCAAGCGCAGAGCGTTGAGTGCGTGCCAAGATCATCTACGAAAGGTTCTAGAGATCACCCGAAAGGTTCCTCAGATGGTTGACTGCTTTGCAGCCGACGACAAGGAAACCGCGAAACAGGTTTTTGTAGAAATAGTGAAATCGGAAAAAGAAGTCGATGCAGCAAGACGGATGGTTTCGCAGGAACTTGCCCAAATCGGGGCCATACTCATAAACCGAGAGGACTTTCTTCGTTTCACAAACCTCGCCAGTGAAATCTCGGATTTCTGTGAAGGTATAGCCTTCTGGCTGCTTTCCATTATGGAACGAGGATGGATTGTTCCACCGGACATCAAGAAGGATCTCGTGCAGCTTGCAGAGGCGACGCTTGAAACCGTGATAAAGCTCAGAGAAACGGCGATAACACTTTCTTACGCTTCAGGCAAGACGTTGGAAAAGGCAAAAGAGGTTGAGATGGCGGAACAGGTTGCTGACGATTTCTACAGAGAGTTGGAGGTCAAGATTATAAACAGCAATCTAGAAATCCCAGCAATGCTACTGTTGAGGGACGTTACTCAACTCCTTGAGAATGTGGCCGACAAGGCTGAAGACGCTTCAGACGCTGCCCGGATATTATCTTTCGCCATGTAAGCAAGCTGAGATGGCAATGGGCAAGCGGATCGAAGTTGAGTTTATCGATAACTTCCTTGTCGTATGGGATGTAGCGCTTGGCTCAGAGCTATACAAGAAAGGATACTATGGAAAGCCTCTGGGAATACCTAAGCCAAAAATCTCAGATTTTGACGTCCCACTAATTCTGGATCTAATGGAGGGCCTTCATCTGGCTGAGAAGGAAGTAGTAGAAGTCAGGGAAGGCCCTAAGATGAGGAAAGTTGGCCTAAAGAGGCTTAAGCAAAGAGCTCGCAGACTCTATGACGAGTTTGATCTCAAATACGCGGTTTATCGCGATTTGAGAGATAGCGGGTTCATCGTGACTCCCGGTATTAAGTATGGATGTGACTTTGCAGTATATCGACATGGCCCGGGAATTGAACATGCACCGTATATGGTTTCAGTGAAGAAGCCCGAACAAGATGTCACAGCAACTGACATCGTGAAGGCTGGCAGGCTTGCCACAACCGTGAGAAAAAGATTCATTATCGCGATACCTGAGCCCGAGATAGAAAAGATAGAGTATCTGATATTCAAATGGTTCAAGGCCTAAAATAAGCCGAGTCCTTAATACGTAGCGCAAGACTCGCGCAATACTTAAAAGAGCCTAGTTTGCTATTTCTCAACCACAAAGAGCAGAGGTCCATAAAATGCCAACTCACGGATCACTTTCAAAAGCTGGGAAAGTACGCAGCCAAACGCCCAAGATTCAGCCTACACCTAAGAAAGGCCCAAATCCAAGAAGGAAGTCAAGGCGGAACTATGAAAAGCGCATAATCCTGCAACGAAAGGCCGGACAGAACTGGGGCTCTCAAAGGTAAAGCTGCTCTCAAGCTAAACCTTTAAACAGCCTAGACCCGATACTTTTCGTTTATGCCTTCCGCTGAACTAATTCTCGTAAACGGCAACATTATTACCATGTACCCAGAGCAGCCCAAAGCCCAGGCTGTAGCAATAAAACATGGCAGATTTGCTGCTGTTGGAACCAATCAGCAAATCCTTTCTCACGCAGATGAAAAAACAAAGAATATCGACCTGAAGGGCAAGACTGTTGTCCCAGGCTTCATTGATGCTCATGTACATGGCGCCTCCATGGGACAGATTCTGTCTCAGGTCAACCTACGCGACGCGAAATCGATAAAGCAGATTCAGCGGAGAGTCAGGCAAAGGGCTACAGAAACTCCTGAAGGGCAATGGATAATTGGCCGAGGATGGGATCAAGACCGACTGACAGAACGTCGGCATCCATCTCGCTTCGATCTAGACCAAGCAGCTCCCAATCATCCAGTTTTGCTGTTACGAGTATGTGGTCACATTGGGTCGATCAACTCAGAGGCCATGAAAAAAGCTGGAATCTCAAAAAAGACAAAACCGCCAAAGGGCGGCCTAATAGATAGACATCCAAAGACAGGAGAACCAAATGGCGTCCTGCGGGAAAATGCGCTGAACCTCGTCTTTGATGTTTTGCCCGAGACAACCGAAGAAGAGCTTGAAGACACCTGCCTACGTGCCTGCAAAATAATGGTTGAAAAGGGGATAACATCTGCTCATTGGATGATCAGCTCCTCAGCCGAATTGCGGGCGCTTCAACGGCTTGACAACAGAAATCTGCTTCCGCTGCGCATCTACGCGGTAATCCCAGTTGAACTCCTCGATAATATCGTTGCATTGGGGCTTTCAACGCGGTTTGGCGGAGAAAAGATTAGGATTGGCAGTGTCAAAATATTGGCTGATGGTTCTCTAGGGGCAAGAACAGCCGCGTTGAAGAAACCATACGCAGACGCGCCTGAAACCAAAGGGATGCTGCTCTATTCACAGGATAAGCTGGAAATGCTTGTGGAAAGGGCGCACAAATCGGATTTGCAGTTAGCAATTCACAGTATAGGTGACAGAACCTCCGAGATTGTCTTGAAGATTCTGGAGAAGGTCTTGGAGAAGACTCCGAAGGAAAACCACCGTCACCGACTTGAACATGTTTCCGTTCTTAATCAGAGGCTTTTGGATAAATTGAGGAGAATTAAAGCAATCGCGTCGGTTCAGCCTCATTTCATAGTTTCAGATTTTTGGATAACCGACCGTTTGGGGACTTCAAGGGCTAGATGGACGTACGCATTAAGGAGCCTGAATGAGGAAACAATCATGATAGGGGGGTCTGACGCTCCAGTAGAGCCGGTTAGCCCGATATTGGGTATTTATGCTGCTGTTGCAAGAGAATCATTTCACGAAGAAAGACTAACCGTCGACGAAGCTCTACGTTGTTACACAATAAACGCCGCCTATGGCTCCTTTGAGGAAGACATCAAAGGCTCTATAGAGAAGGGCAAGCTTGCTGACTTAATAGTGCTTTCCCGAGACCCCTTCAAAACTGCACCAGAGCAAATAAGGGAAATCGAGGTTGAGATGACGATCATGGGTGGTACTGTTGTCTACGCGAGCAGCCAGTAATGTCACAGGCGCGCATTCTCTCCAAAGGACAGATGCGTCGATCGGTGATAATCATATGAATAGAGAAGCTTGCCGTGAGATCATCGAGTCATTGATGAGGATTCCCAAGCCTGCAAGAGAGGATGTCGACGCAGTCAAGATAAGAGTAGCGGGGAGGCGGGGTCTGAAATGGGTCCTGCCGAATTCTATGATAATACCACACTTGAGGCTGAGCGAAAGACGAAAACTCATACCAGTGCTGAGACGAAAACCGGTCCGTACAATCTCAGGCGTAACAGTGATTGCCGTGATGACGAAACCATGGCCGTGTCCTCATGAATCTCCTTGCGCCTACTGCCCAGGAGGACCTTCCCAAGGAGTACCCCAAAGCTACACCGGTCATGAGCCGGCAGCAATGAGAGGAATTGAAAACCAGTATGATCCTTACCTGCAAGTCAAGAGCCGATTACACCAGTTAGAAGCAATCGGCCACAAGGTTGACAAAGCCGAATTGATAGTCATGGGGGGCACTTTCCCAAGCACTCCTCTAGATTACCAGGAGAACTTTGTTAAGCGGTGCCTAGATGCAGTAGTCGGAGTTGAGACACGCAGTCTTGAAGAAGCTAAGAAGATTGCAGAAAGTAGCCGAATACATAATGTGGGCATAACCGTCGAGACTAGACCGGACTGGTCCAAGACTGAACAGGTAGACCATATGCTATCCATGGGTGTGACCCGCGTAGAACTCGGAGTGCAAAACGTCTACGATGATATATATCGCCATGTTGGACGGGGTCACACAGTGGAAGATGTAGCTCAAGCAACGCATACTCTAAAGGATTCCGGACTAAAAGTGCTCTACCATCTCATGCCAGGCCTACCAGGATCCAGTCCAGAGAGAGATTTGGAAGGATTCAAACAAGTCTTCACTCACCCTGCTTTCAAACCAGACATGATTAAGATCTATCCTTGCCTTGTTCTAAGGCGCACTAAAACCTTTGAATGGTGGAGAAAGGGCGAATATACCCCATACTCCACAGAAGACGCCGTCAAAATAATAGCTGAAATAAAGAAGCTTGTTCCTAGATGGATCCGCATAATGCGGGTTCAGCGAGACATACCAGCGCCTTTGGTGGAAGCAGGAGTGAAAAAAAGCAACCTGAGGCAACTTGTACTACAAAGGCTTGACCAAGAAGGAGCCACGTGCCGCTGCATTAGATGTCGAGAGGTTGGTCACAAATGGCGGAGACACAAGGTAATGCCACATCCAGAAGACATAGAAATGCACTCAACAACAGAACACGCATCAGATGGAATCGACGTTTTCATCTCGGCCGAAGATGCAGGCAATGACACAATTGCTGCTTACTTGCGACTGAGAATACCTTCAAAGAACGCTCACAGGCCAGAAATCCTTTCGCAGCCATCTTCGATTGTACGCGAGCTCCACGTTTGCGGCCCCCTCGTCCCAGTCGGACAACACTCAGAAAAGGCGTGGCAACACAAAGGCTACGGAGCAAGTCTACTCTCCGAAGCAGAGAGAATCTCAGCCGAGATCTATGACAAGCGAAAAATGGTAATAACAAGTGCACTGGGAACAAAAATATACTACATGCGTTTCGGCTATACGTACGACGGGCCATACATGTCAAAGATATTGGAGAAATAAGATTGAAAGAGTTGCCAGGTTACAAAGGAAAGGCACTAGAAGCTCTCAGGAAATCCCGGGCAGATATAGGGGACATAATCCGCATCCGCCAACGTGGGAAGACCTATGAAGGATTGCTTATTCCAAGAAGCGAGTTTCGTGATGATCAACATGTTGTGATCAAACTCACAAACGGCTACAATGTTGGAGTTCTTGTCACCCCAGAAACAAAAATAGAGAAAACTGGCAAAGGCACAAAGCCAACATTCTCAACGCCAGCCTTGCCAAGGCAAAAGCCAAACCTCCCCAAGGTCGGCATTCTAAGTACGGGAGGCACTATTGCAAGCAGAGTCAACTATAGGACTGGTGCAGTAAGACCGGCACTCACTGCCAACGACCTATACAGTGTTGTCCCAGAACTCTCGGACATAGCCGCAGTAGAAGCAGAAATCCTCTTCAGTATACTCAGCGAAAACATCACACCAGAACAATGGTCTCAAACAGTCATTCACATCGCCAACAAGATCGAAAGCGGTGTTCAAGGAGTAGTTGTAGCACATGGAACGGACACAATGGGCTACACTGCAGCTGCGCTGAGCTTTGCACTGCAAGACCTCCCTGTGCCAGTGATCCTAGTGGGCTCTCAACGCTCAGCCGACAGACCTAGCTCCGACGCTGCAACTAACCTAATTGGAGCCGTAAAGGCAGCGGCTGACGCGCCTTTCGCAGAAGTTGTCGTTTCTATGCATGAAACAGTCTCCGACAAGTCAATCGTCTTCCATCGAGGAACGAAAGTGAGAAAATGCCACACGAGCCGCCGCGATGCTTTCAAATCCGTGAATGCATCGCCCTTGGCTAGACTTGAACACGGCAGAGTCACAATGCTGGCCAAAAGCTTCAATAAACGAAGTGCCGAGCGAAGGCTGACAATCAAACCACGATTCGACGAAAAAGTCGCCCTTTTCAAGTTCTACCCTAATGCCGATGCAGGAGTCATTGATTGGCTCGTTGACAACGGTTTCAAGGGAATTATCTTGGAAGGAACGGGGTTAGGACATGTAGGCGAGCGTTGCTTCTCTGCTCTAAGGAAAGCGATCGGAGAGAACCTCATCATCGGAATGACTTCACAGTGCATCTGGGGACGAATAAACATGAATGTTTACGACACCGGCAGAGATCTTCTGCAAATCGGTGTAATACCACTGGGCGACATGCTACCTGAAACGGCATTAGTGAAAATGATGTGGGCGCTGGGACAGACAAAGAAAGCTGAAGAAGTAAAGAAACTACTAACAAAAAACATTGCACACGAATTCTCCGATAGAGTGGTTCTTGAAACGGCTGGAACTCGGTGAGAAACGTTGGCTATTGATTACCGCAAAATCGGCCTGAAGGTGGGACTGGAAATACATCAACAGTTGAGTTCCACCGAGAAGCTTTTTTGCGCCTGCAAAACGCAGCTTTTCAAGGAAGAACCAGAGATCACATTTCTGCGAAAGCTGCGCCCAACGCAAAGCGAACTGGGCCAGACCGACCCAGCTGCATTCTTTGAGTTCCAGAAAGGCCTTCGTATTCTATACGAGGCGAACAGAGAAACTGCGTGTTTGGTGGAGATGGACGAGGAACCCCCTCATGACCTGAATCGACAAGCTCTGGAGACCTCTCTCGTGGTCGCTCTTATGTTGGAAGCCGATCCTGTTCATGAAATCCATGTAATGCGCAAAACAGTCATCGACGGATCAAACACCACCGGCTTTCAGCGAACATGCGTAGTTGCTTTCAACGGGAAAGTTGAAGTCCATGGGAAAACTGTGCCAATTCAGCATGTGGGCCTCGAAGAAGACGCAGCTCGCAAGATGGGGGAAGACAAGAACACTCTCAGATACCGTATTGACCGTCTCTGCATCCCCCTCGTGGAGGTAGCAACGGCTCCCGCAATTCAAACGCCCAAACAAGCAGGAGAAGTTGCTTTAGCAATCGGTCGCATTCTAAGGGCAACGGGAATGGTGCGGAGGGGGCTAGGGACAGTACGACAAGATCTGAACATCTCAATAGCCAAGGGCGCTCTTGTGGAAATAAAGGGAGTACAGGAACTTGAACTCGTGTCCTTGGTTGTTGAGAACGAAGTTCAGCGTCAGCTCAATCTTCTAGAGATTAAGACTGAGATGCTAAAGCGCAGAGCAAAAGGGGCAGACTTCAGACTTGAGTATGTAGACGTTACAGATGTTTTCGCAGACACTAACTGCAAGGTAATCCACAATGCTTTGAAGAAAGGCAAGAAAGCTCTGGCCATTAAATTGCCTAGTTTCGAAGGACTTCTGAAGAGGGAACTGGCGCCTGGCGTACGATTAGGCAGTGAGATGGCGGATAGAGCGCGCTTCTGGGGGCGCGTAGGAGGCATCTTTCACACTGACGAGTTACCTGCCTACGGAATCACCAACGAAGAGGCGGATAAGTTGAAGCGTGCAATGAAGACCAAGCAAGGCGATGCTGTGGTCTTTGTGGTTGACGTTCCAGAAAATGCTTCCGACGCTCTACAAGCTGTCTACGACCGGGCCAAGGAAGCTCTAAGTGAAGTGCCACAAGAAACGCGCGCCGCAAGACCAGACGGAACAACGCGCTACATGCGACCTAGGCCTGGCGCCGCACGCATGTATCCTGAAACCGACGTGCCAGCTATTCCCATCCCCGAAGACTACATAGATAGTCTGCGCGAGCACTTACCAGAGTTACCAGATCAGAGGATGCGAAGATTCATCGAAAGCTATGGACTAAACAAGAAACTCGCGAAACAAGTCCTAGATTCTAGGTATGGCAAGCTGTTCGAACAAGCGGTCAAGGAGAGCAGAGTTTCACCCACAACCATTGCAGTTACGCTAACTGAAACCGTGAAAGCTTTGAAACGAGAAGGAGTGCAGATTGAGAATGTTTCCAGAAGGCAGTTCTTGGAACTGTTTCACCTACTAGGCCTGGAAAAGGTAACAAAAGAAGCAGCTTCTGACATAATCGCCTGGCTATCGGAGCGAAGAAAAGCGAAGGTTATCGACGCTGTACAAGCCCTTGGTTTGGAAATGCTTTCGACTGAGGAGCTTGAGAATATCGTTGATCGGGTAATCGAAGAAAACCGACAACTCCTGACGGAGCGTGGAGAAAAGGCTTTTGGGGCTGTTATGGGTCTGACAATGAGAAAGGTGCGAGGGAAGGCCATGCCTGAGGCGGTTATTAAGACAATAAAAGGAAAGCTAAAAGACCTCAAGTAGTTCACTCTCTGGCCTCCGCAACTTCAGCTTGTGCCATCATGGCCTACTCGAAAGAGTTTTGAATAGAGCAACGTATCTCATATCGGTCACCTGGTGGCTCACAATGCAGAAAGTAAGAATCGCACTCGCTGGAGTGGGCAATTGCGCCTCAGGTCTCGTCCAAGGCCTGTTCCACTATGGAGAAACCAATACCAAAGAAAGTGCCGTTGGATTAAGACATGTCATTATTGGTGATTACTACCCTAAAGACGTCGAAATCGTTGCCGCCTTCGATATTGACTCCAGAAAAGTCGGGAAGGATTTATCAGAAGCCATTTTTTCTGAGCCTAACAATACTGTGAGATTCGCCTGCGTTCCGAAGTTGGGCGTCACAGTTCGGAAAGGACAGTTGTTGGATGGGATTGGAACCTATCTCAAAAACGTTATAAAAACAGATTCTTCTCCCGCAACTGACGTGGCACAAACATTGCGGGATAAGAAAGCTGAAATTCTTGTTAACCTTCTCCCCAGCGGCGCGGCAAAGGCGTCGAAATGGTACGCAGAACAAGCGATTCGAGCCAATTGCGCCTTCGTTAACGCAACACCTGTCAGCGTTGCGAGTGATCCTTCATTAGCCAAGCAATTCGAGAACGCAAAGCTCCCTGTCGTGGGCGATGACTTGATTGATCAAATAGGAGCCACCACACTGCACAAGACGTTGATGAGGCTGCTCTCAGCACAAGGGGTCCGCATATCCCATACCTACCAGCTTGATGTTGGTGGAGGAACCGAGTCTCTCGATACATTAGAGAGAACTCGCGAAATGAAGAGGAGCATAAAAACGAAAACAGTGGAGTCAGCACTGCCCTACAAAGCTTCGGTCGTAGCTGGAACAACAGACTACGTGGATTTCCTGAAAAATCGGCGGGACAGCTATCTTTGGATAAAAGGGCTTTATTTCGGAAGAACACCAATGGAAATCGAATTAAGGCTATGCACAATCGATGGGCCAAATGCTGGCTCAGTGCTTTTGGACGTTGTTAGAGCAGTCAAAGTTGCTCTCGAAAGAGGGGAGTCAGGATCTATACTGGGTATCTCCGCCTACGCCTTCAAGAAGCCACCAGAAACATTACCTTTGGAGAAGGCTACACGATTGTTCGAAGCCTATCTAACTCGAAGCAGTTAGATACCATTTTTCAAGCCTTTTTGCATTCTGAGCGAGCGTAGGGCAATGTGACCGAGCATGTGCTGGAGGGTTACGAATATATTGCGCAAAACACACGCATGCTATCGATCTCGTTTTCCAGCTATGAAATCCTCTACCCACGTCCTCGCCAAGTCGTCTGGCACCTGCATTGGGGGATGTTTGAAGGCATATGATGAAATGCTGACAAGTGGTCCTGTGATTCCTCTCTCCTGTGCTATCTTCACGGCCCTTACTACATCTATCGCCACTCCTGCACTGTTGGGTGAATCCTCAACTTCCAGCTTCGCTCTCAGCGTAACAGGTTGATTGCCGAATTTCCGTCCTTTGATGAACAGGTAGCATATTTTCTTGTCTTTCAGGAAGGGCACGTAGTCAGATGGGCCGATGCGTGTTGGCACTTCGTAGGGCACGAGACTTGTGACTGCCTCGGTTTTGCTTATGCGCTTTGTTCTGAGCCTATCTTCTACCGTCATGTTTAGGAAATCAGTGTTCCCGCCGAGGTTTAGCTGATAAGTTTCCTCCATATCGATTCCTCTGTCGACGCAAAGCTTTACCAAGTTGCGATGTAGGATCGTCGCCCCCAGCTGGCTCTTTATGTCGTCACCGGCAACAGGCAAGCCCTTATGTTTAAACCTCTCTGCCCACGTCTTGTCTGACGCAACGAATTCAGGAATGCAGTTTACGAAGGCGCATTTGGCGTCAAGGCAAGCTTGAGCATAGTGAAGAGTAGATGTGTGGCTTCCTACTGGGAGGAAGTTCACCAACATGTCTGCTTGGGCATCTTCAAGAACTCGTGCAACATTGGCGGCTTCGAACTGTTCATCATCATACGCGTGGAAAGGCTCTTTCATATGGGGTGCGACAGCGTCAAGAGTCGGCCCTGGCATCACTTTTACCCCTAGTAGTGGTACGTTCGCAAACTCCGCGCAGACGTTTGGCTTCTCCCATATAGCCTCAGCCAAGTCTTTACCAATCTTTCGTTTGTTGACTTCGAAGGCGGCGACGAATTTTATGTCTCGGACATGATAACCTCCGAAGTCAACATGCATTAAACCTGGTACCTTGGCATCTTCCCTAGCGTCCTTATAGTATTCCACGCCTTGAACTAGAGCAGAAGCGCAATTCCCAACTCCTGCTATTGCTACCTTGACGCTCAATGCTGAATCTCCTCGTCAAGATTAATGCTGGGATATTTAAGATTAGTTATTAAAGAAAAACAATGCAAGAACACGTGGTTACTCCTGGGCGACGCATACGAAAATGAAGCAGTGTTGGAGCAAGTGTTCGCTACTTTAGGAACTCATGCGGTCTTGCCCATGAGAGTTCATCCTATTGCAAGTATGCCCTCAAAAATCTTATCTTCATCTACTCCCAACTCTCTAGCTAGCCAGATTTTCAGCAGCTTTGCATCTTTTGGTAAATCCCCGCTGTAGGTTAGTACTCTCCCATTTCTCAGGGCGTCTGCTTGAAAGCCTTTCTCGGTCTCCCTGAACAGGAAGGAAACAGTGTCTGCGCCCTTGGCCAACGTCTTGAAGTCATCCCATTGTTTACATCTAACGATCACTGGTGGTCCTGCTGGAGTTGGAAGTGCAACAGAAGACTTGCGGGGAGAAGAAAGGTAGTTGACCAGGCTGGAAATCTCTGTTTGCAGGGTGGAGAGACGTTCTTCGACTTTCTCGATTTTTTCAGACATTGCCCCGGTTTCGCCCATAGACGATGTTACGTTGCCCAGCTCGCCTATTAAGCGGTCAAGATCCTTTTCGTGTTCTTTAAGAACATTAATTATGAAGTCTAGAGCTTCCAAGGCTTCGTCTTTTGAAGGAGGCTTTTTTACCATTGGGCTCGGGCTTCTCCCCATAATGTCTTCGAAAGAAATAATGCTTCCCATTGTAGATAAACGTAGTGCATTGAGAAACAATATCCCTATGAAAGCCCGACTATTCTTATTGTGAATATAAACGTCGGCAGACTTGTATCGTTTGAAATGTGTGCATTCAGAAGTCAGGAGAACAGGAAAGGGATTTCGGCAGG
>Ga0209427_10002507_pt1 | contig 21614 bp, 20 predicted proteins | sample DeeMarSWOR136_30_FD_187465 | JGI IMG/M metagenome (GOLD analysis project Ga0209427, IMG submission 187465) | Marine sediment microbial communities from White Oak River estuary, North Carolina - WOR-1-36_30 (SPAdes) (version 2) | ecosystem: Environmental > Aquatic > Marine > Intertidal zone >...
GGCACTGATGAGCTATAAGGATATTCGGCTAAATCAATTATTTCGAATTTACATAGATGGAGTGCCTTTAGATTTAGCAAGTTCGCTTCTTCCGTTTGGTACTTGTTTCAGATTCTCATTGCTTTCCCATATCCACCTTCATGCCAAAAGCCAAAACCACTTTGCTGATAAGACAGTAAATACACGTGGTCGTGAGGTGACACGTCTTTCTTTTCTCGGTCTCATTGACAATTTAGAATCAACTATTAAGAAGATGAAGTGGCACGATCAAAGTAGCGAATGGACTAATTACTATGAGGACACCAATTATTCTCCGGAGGCGCTTCAGCAAAAAAGACAGATTGTGGCTGAATTCCTAAACACGATCAATCCAAGGAGCGTCTGGGATCTTGGTGCAAACGTGGGGATGTTTAGTCGTATTGTTAGTGATAAAGGGATACAGACTATATCATTTGATATTGATTCTGGCGCTGTTGAGAAGAATTATCTTAAATGCCTCAAAAATGGTGAAGCGAATGTCCTTCCCTTGTTGCTTGATTTAACTAACCCAAGTCCTGGCATTGGTTGGGAAAATCAAGAAAGAATATCCTTGGTCGACCGTGGCCCAACAGACACAGTATTTGCCCTTGCTTTAATTCACCATTTAGCGATTTCCAACAATCTTCCGCTAAAAAAAATCGCAGACTTTTTCAAAAAGATTTGTAATTGGCTTGTCATTGAATTCGTCCCGAAAAGTGACTCACAAGTCCAAAGGCTTCTATCAACCAGGGAGGATATTTTTGTCGATTATACACAACGAGTTTTTGAGAGCGAATTTAGGAAATATTATAAGATAGAAAATTCTGTAAAGATCAAAGAATCCGAAAGAATTTTATACCTGATGAAGAGGAAGAAGACCTAAATATGAAGAAGTCGATTGTTAGGCACCCAATTCTGATATAGCCACAAAGCGTCCAAAATGATAACCCCATCGCGTAAGATCCATTGAGAGTGACCCTTTCAATAGGCAAAGATATCGTTTGATTTTGATGTTCATCCCAGGTCGTTCTTTTCTTCGATTGGCGTCTCTATAACGGGTTGAATTTAGCCTCCTTACCTTTCTCGCCATTTCCTACAATCATTGTCATTGAGAAACGTAATAGCCAATAAGATGAAAGTCCTGCAGATTGGAAAGTTTTATCCCCCTCATCGGGGAGGGATGGAGTCGGTATTGTACGACCTTTGTGAGGAATTGAAGGATAAGGTGGATCTTCGGGTTTTGGTGGCAAATGGTGGATGCAGCACACAGGTAGAGGCTAAAGACGGGCTAGAGGTGATCAGGGTTGGAAGCCTTGGGAAGATCTTTTCGACTTCCGTCTGCCCCACAATGGCTTATTGGATAAGGAATTCTAAAGCCGACATTGTACAGCTACACCATCCCAATCCAATGGCCAATATTTCATACCTATTGGGTAATCAACCAGGTAAACTCGTTATCCTCTATCAGAGCGATATTGTTCGTCAGCGTATAACGTATAGGCTCTATACCCCTTTTTTGATGAGGATGTTGAAACGGGCTCAACGAATTATCGTTACCACGCCAAATTACTTGGCCAGTTCCCCTCTGTTGAAGAAATTCAAGGAGAAATGTGTCGTAATACCCTTGGGAATCGACGTTCGAAAGTTTGACAGCAAGGGGTGTGAAAGGGCAATAGCGGCGATCCGCTCACAATATGGGGGGAGGGTAATCCTCTTCGTGGGCCGATTGACCCACTATAAAGGGGTTCCCTATCTCCTGGAGGCCATGAGGAGGGTATCGGGACGCCTTTTGATTATTGGCAGTGGGGAGTTGGAGAGGCAGCTCAGGAATCAAGCCGAACGGAATAATCTTTCGACAAAAGTAAGTTTCCTCGGCGAATTAAGAGACGAAGAAATGGCTCCGTTCCTTCACGCTTGCGACCTGTTGGTTTTGCCCTCCATAACGAGGAATGAGGCCTTTGGACTGGTTCAGTTGGAGGCTATGGCGTGCGGTAAGCCTGTCATCAGCACAAACTTGGAGACAGGAGTTCCATACGTGAATCAAACTGGAGTGACGGGGTTCATCGTGCCACCGATGGATTCAGGAGCCCTCGCTGGAGCCATTAGTCGATTGCTGGAGGATGATACATTACGGGCTCGAATGGGTATTGAGGGAAGAAAGCGGGTGGAGGGGGAATTTACCAAGGAGCGGATGGCCCGTGAGACACTGAAATTATACGAGGAAGTTTTGGCTGGTTAAGGGAAACAGTGGAATGCGGTTATCTCCTGAAGGACAGTTTATTACAAGCATTTTGGGTTCAAGCCTGGAGCCCAAGAATTCCTCTGTCGTGGGGAATTCCCGTCCGCCTATGGACCACCACATCAACTGGGGTGAATTTATCCCACTGGTCAACCACCATGGCGTGGGTGGGTTGTTGTTTTACTGGATAAGAGAACTTGGCCTCGACAACAGCCTGCCCCCTGATGTCTTTACCGATTTAAAGGATATTCACGAATCTTCTTCGACCATTTGGGAGGATCATCTGCAGGTCTTCAAGAAGATTCTCATGCGATTTTTCGAAAAAGGGATCGAAATCATTTTCCTCAAAGGGGCCCAACTCGCCCATACTGATTATCCGCATTTCTCCCTTCGACCCATTGCAGACATCGACCTCTTAATAAGGAGATCGGATCGGTCGGAGATTATTAGGCTCATGCTGGAGATGGGGTTTAGCCTCTATGAAACAAACCAGACCTGCGACAAATTCTTCCTTAAAAAGACCTCGAAAGGGGAGAAGAAAGAGGTGCATATACCCATATTTATCGAGGTTCATTCCAGTTTGCAGACCCCCATCCGGCTGAATAAGTCCTTTCGTATTGATATGGATGAATTCTGGAGTGGCACTGAGGAGAAGATTGTCCTTGGGTTTTCATTTCTTCAGCTACGTCCTACGTATAACCTCATCTATCTGGGCGCCCATCTGAGCCACCACCATTTTAGCCGTTTGATATGGGTTTATGATATCGCCCTGCTAATCCATCGGCACAGAGAGGAGATTGATTGGGAAAAGCTGGGAGGTATTTGCGGGAGGATGAAGATCAGGAGCCCTCTTTTCCACAGTTTGACCCTTTGCCGGGATTTTTTCCAGACACCCATACCGGAAAAGGTTTTGAAGGGTCTCACCTCATCTTGGGGGAGGCGGAAGATGGGCCAGTTCCTCATAAGGAGAAATCTCTGGCCTCCTGGAAAATCCCGCATGAGTCGCTTTGGCCAGTTCCTCATCAAGACATTCATTGTGGATAGTTGGATGGAAGCCATTCTGTGGTTCTTATTTCCCACAAGGGACTGGATGAAAAGAACGTATTCACTGCAGAATACCCACAAGATCTATCCCTATTACCTTCTCCACCCCGTATTACACTTGATCAAGAGCATAAAACCCCGGTGAGGCGCCTCCATAGCTCAGGCGGCTTTGCCGTAATGCGTGAATGGTGTCCGGGTTCCGTGTTCGGTAGGATGAATTTTTTGGAGATTCTGGTTTGAGAACCTACATCGTCATCTTCTTGTGTTCCCTTCTCATCAGCTACTTCATTACCCCTTTTATCCGGAGGTACGCTATCCTCAATGGGGTAATGGATGACGATAGGGCATTCAGAAGAGTTCACAGGGGTTCTATTCCCCGCCTTGGGGGAGTGGGCATTTATCTTGCCTTTTACCTTCCTTTTTTGGGCTTCCTTTTTTATCAAAACCGGATTTCCAATTTCTTGCTTTCGGATATCCGTCAGTTCTTGGGGTTGTTGGCCTGTAGCACCCTAATATTGGCCTTGGGAATATACGATGACATAAAGGGAGCACGTGCCGGGAAAAAGTTGGTTGTTCAAACAATGGCCGCAGTAGCCCTTTTTTATTTCGGGTTTGAAATACGGAGCGTTAGTAATCCATTCGGTGGGTCGATTCATTTGGGATGGTTAAGCCTGCCCATCACCGTCTTTTGGCTCGTTGGCCTCTCTAACGCCTTTAACCTCATCGATGGTATCGACGGATTGGCCTCTGGGGTCGCATTTTTTGCCGCTTCGACCCTTTTGGCCGTTGCCCTTTTTTTAGGAAACATCTTGCCGTCGCTTTTTACTGCGGCCCTTGCAGGCGCAACCCTTGGCTTTTTGCGGTATAACTTCAATCCCGCGAGGATCTTTATGGGGGACTCCGGAAGCCTTTTCCTGGGATTCACTATTGCCGCGATCTCCATCCATGGTTCTGAAAAGGCCCATGCTGCTGTGGCCATTTTCGTCCCCGTCGTGGCATTAGGCCTGCCCATAATGGATACATTTTTGGCTATATCAAGGAGAGTCTATAGAAGGTTGCCTATACCCACGGCGGATAATGAGCATATCCACCATAAATTAATCAAACACGGATTTTCCCACCGGAGAGCAGCACTTCTGTTATACAGCTTTTGTATCGTTTTGAGCTCCCTGGCCGTTCTCCTGGCCATTAGCTCCAGCGTGTTGGTGGGAATAATCTTAGCTTTTCTGGGGCTTTTTATCTGTTGGGCAGCAAAGAAGTATAAGATTTATGAGAAGATTTACTCCTAAATACCTCAAATTCGTTTTTTAACAAGGAAATTGGTGGTCCCAACGGGACTCGACCCCGTGTTTTCGGCGTGAGAGGTAGACGATGGGAACTGTTAATCATAGGATCACGGCCGTCCTTATTCAAAACAGACCTAAGTAGGCTCATCAGTAACCTCTGTACCTCATTTGAGGGATAATAAAAATGTATATTCTTGGTATTTCAGCCTTTTACCACGACAGCGCCGCTTGCCTCGTCAAGGACGGCGAAATTCTATCCGCAGTACAAGAGGAAAGGTTCACGAGAAAAAAGCACGATTATAATTTTCCAATAAATGCCATTCGATATTGCCTTGATTCAGCCGGTATCAAGGGTCAAGATCTGGACTATATTGCATTCTATGATAAGCCTTTCATCAAATTTGAGCGTTTATTGGAAACGTACCTATCCTACGCACCCATTGGAATCAGGTCTTTTTGGAAGTCTATCCCCGTCTGGATCAAACAGAAACTTTGGATACCGGACTTGATCAAAAGGGAGACGGGATATCAGGGAAAAATCATCTATCCAGAACACCATGAATCTCACGCGGCAAGCGCTTTTTTCCCATCACCATTCAAGCGAGCAGCTTTTTTGACTATGGACGGAGTCGGAGAGTGGACGACCACAAGCTTTGGAGTAGGACACGACAATAAACTGGAAATCAATTCTGAGATTTACTTCCCTCATTCTCTTGGTCTGCTTTATTCTGCGTTTACCTACTATTTAGGATTTAAAGTCAACTCGGGTGAATATAAGGTGATGGGGTTGGCTCCCTATGGCGAACCAAAATATGTCGATATCATTATGCATGAGTTGATAGATCTTAAGGAAGATGGCTCATACAAGCTTAATATGGAATATTTCGATTATTGTGTTGGTCTGACAATGACCAATGGAAAATTTGCCCGATTATTTGATGGTCCCCCCCGGAAACCAGAGTCTCAACTCACACAAAAGGAGATGGACCTTGCTCGATCAATCCAGGTAGTTACGGAGGAAGTTATGCTCCGTGCTTCCCGGCATATTCATAAAATTACGGGTGAAAAATATTTATGTGTTGCAGGTGGTGTTGCCCTGAACTGTGTGGGAAATGGAAGAATTCTCAGGGAGGGCCCTTTTGAGGATATTTGGATTCAGCCCGCAGCCGGTGACGCAGGAGGAGCCTTGGGAGCTGCGCTTCTAACATGGTACCAGTATCTCGATAAAGAGCGGGTTGTAAATGGAAATCAGGACTTCCAGAAAGGTTCTTTTCTGGGCCCTTCATATACATCGGACGAGATTAAGGAATTCTTAAAGAAGAGAAATATCAACTACCAGGAACTAGCATATGATGAGATTCCTAACATTGTTGCTGACCTGATCGCTCAAGAGAAAGTGGTAGGATGGTTTCAAGGTCGGATGGAGTTTGGTCCTAGGGCATTAGGTTCTCGGAGTATAATCGGGGATGCCCGTTCTCCTAAGATGCAATCTGTGATGAATCTGAAAATCAAATTTCGCGAAAGCTTCCGACCCTTTGCCCCGTCAGTTCTCAACGAATATGTGTCTGATTACTTTGAAATCGATTACCCAAGCCCCTACATGCTCCTGGTCGCCTACGTAAGACCCGAAAAAAGGCGGAAAATGACAAAAGCAGAACAGCGGCTTTGGGGTATCGATAAGTTGAACATTGTTCGGTCAGAGGTCCCAGCCATCACGCATGTGGACTATTCCGCTCGGCTCCAAACCGTACATGAGAAGACCAATCCTATCTACCATAAGATGATAAAGGCCTTCCACGAACTGACACGGTGTCCGTTGATTGTGAACACCTCGTTTAATGTTCGAGGAGAGCCCATCGTTTGTTCACCGCTAGATGCATATACTTGTTTCATGCGAACCGAGATGGATTACCTGGTGATGGGGAATCATATCCTGGACAAAAGAGAGCAAAATCCCCTCGGGGGGGATATAGACTGGAGAAGGGAATTCGAATTGGATTGAGCCATAGGGATGGAAAAGGGAGAAATGATGATAAATAGCAACAGGGCAGATAAGGAACTTCGGACCTTCGCTTTCACCCTATTTTGTGCTTTGAGCATTCTTGGATGGGTTGTCCTCTGGCGAAAAGGAGAAACAGGATTTCTACTGTGGGGGATCGGTTTTGTGACCCTTTTGGTTGGATTGATTAGACCGACACTTCTGAAAGCAATTCAAAAGGGATGGATGAAACTGGCTTTTCTCATGGGTTTTTTCGTGACTCATCTCGTATTGGCGCTGATGTACTATCTCGTTTTTACCCCGGTGGCCCTCATCATGAGGGCTTTGGGTAAGGATCCGCTTCGGCTCACGCATGATCGGAACGCCAAATCGTATTGGTTAAAGAGGCCCCGGACGGAATTTACGAGGCAAAGCTATGAAAGAATGTTTTAGAGGGGAAGGAGACAAGGATGAGCAAGCTCTCCATTGCAGTAGAGTTCTGGCAGTTTTTGAAGGTAAGGAAAAAGTACTGGTTGGGCCCCATCGTTTTCATCATGCTTCTCCTAGGGGCGTTGATAATTATGACTGAAGGCAGCGCTCTTGCTCCGTTTATCTACGCCTTGTTCTAAGGAAGGTAGACGTCAAGGAACATGAGGCATATTTTTGTGCCCCTGTATCATACGGTTCATATTCAGTATGTTGATTTTGTGGAAATTTTCATGATTTTCTGTGTCCAGGGTGTAAAATATTACGCCTTCTCGATATTGTCATACAATATTAGATGCTTGAATATTTTACAACAGGAAAACATGGTTCATATCGAAAATGCGACGTAAGAAAGAGCAGAACTGTTTCTGTAGGCACCCATATCTTTCCAATCTGATACTGGTCCTCGTCACGACCGTTTTTACTCTTTTTGTTGCGGAATTGGCTCTGAGGCTTAGTGGAAGAATACCAGGTTATGTTCCTCGTTATTCAAATCGGGCATTCAGACCTGTCAATCAATTGGAGGTTCATCGGAGTTTCCTCACAGACAATGAGGGCGTATTCAGAGCAAACCCAAATTATGAGTGGTCGGAAGAGTATCAGATTAACTCAGATGGTTTTCGAAGTATTGACTTTAGGGAATACGATACCACACGAAGAAAAATACTATTTCTGGGAGATTCATTTACATGGGGCGGCGGCGCAAAGCCGATAACGAACGGCTTCGTCGACATAGTTACGAGAAGAGGTTATCTAACCTTTAATACCGGAATTCCAGGCGTGGCACCAACCCAATATACATATATAGCGGAAAAATATGTACCCTTGCTTAAGCCAGATATCGTTGCAGTTATCTTTTATATGGGAAATGATCTCAAACCTCCTGATCCCATGTTACCATACAAAAATCTGTATCATATCACGAACGCGGGATGGCTTTACGCATTTGATGAAAATGGCAATTATATGGTTCCCCAAGATGCTTATAATCTTTATTTTGCAAAATATAACGCGGCTTATCGGGCGGGGTATGCCAAGAATACACACAAGACGTTGAAGACCACAATTCGGCAAATTTTTGTGAAATCAGTCATAGGAACGTATTTCTGGGTCTGGTTATCGCGAGTCAAGTGGCAGCTTCTGAATTTCATCAATCAGAGTCTCACAAATCTTCCCCCCAGCGATAATGATCCTAATAACCCTACGAAGGAAAATAATAATGATCTCGGAAAATATTCGAGTGATGTTCAGAACTTCACGAAGAGATCTTTAGCGAGAATCAAGACAATTTCTGAAAAAAACGGTGGCAGATTTATGCTATTTCTTATACCAGCTCATCCAGGACTCAGAAACGAGAATAACAGCATACAGGATAATCTCCATATTTTTAAAGATTTCGTCCCTTTTATACCTGGTTCTTTAAATGGGCAAGACTATAGGAACCTACCAAACGACCACCTGAACAATTCCGGTCATCGGAAATACGCAGAATTTATTCTTAGATCTGTAGAATCCGGATCACAGTAGCTGTCAGAATCATAAGGTCTAATAGAGACGACATCTAACCCAGGACTCAAGCTGCTGTGGAAACGCTTGCGTTTTCCCAGAGCAGCTTAGCTTCATTCCGGAGAGGAACCGGGAACGCACCAATTCAAAAAGAGCTAGGAACATACCCTTTCGGCAATTCTCCTGGCCATTAGGTTGAGTTTTTTGTGTGGTTAATGTTGGCTTTTTGAGGGTCTTTTATCTTTTGGAGTGTAAAAAAGTATAGGATTTATGAGAGTATTTATCCCTGACATCCCAAACGTCTTTCTCAATACGGAAATTGGTGGTCCCAACGGGACTCGAACCCGTGTTTTCGGCGTGAGAGGCCGATGTCCTAGGCCACTAGACGATGGGACCTACCAAGGTATGATATGTGTTCACCACTACCCTTTGACTATTTTAGGGTAAAATCGGTAAAAAATCAACTAGACTATCCAGGATGTAACTTGCCAGGGTCGAAGGTGATCTTGCTTGGCCTCCAACCGTGTGCTATTTCGTCAACTCCAAAGGTCCTGAGCCGTCGGGAGCCAAGGTTGAAAGAGAATGTGATATTCAAAGATTGTAACCCATATGGCGCGAGTGAAAAGGAACACTCTTATTCGTGCAGGAGACAAACATGAAAGGGTTGGGTTCTTGGATAAATAAGAATAATTATATAATGAGATTCAGGAGGCTTTTTTCACAGATGTCCGATTATTATAGATATGGCATGGTCGGAAACACGATTGCGATTGAGACGTCAAGCATGTGTCAACTTAAATGTGTTGCATGCGCCAGAACATGCGATGGAAGCAAAGAGATTTTTGAAAAGGGAGTTGGGAAAGGTTATCTCCGATTTAAGAATTTCAAGAAACTTGTCGACGGTAATCCATGGATAAGAAATATCGAATTGGCAAACTGGGGTGAGATTTTTCTAAATCCAGAATTAAAAGATATAATTGAATATTCTTACGATAGAAATATTGCTTTGAGGGCAGGAAATGGGGTAAATCTGAATTGGGTAAGTGAGGAAATAATAGAATCCCTCGTTAGATGTCAAGTTAGGTTTGTTACTGTTTCCATTGATGGCGCAAGTAATGATACCTATAAGATCTACCGGAAGGGAGGGGACTTTAAAAAGGTTATAGAAAACGTGGGGAAAATCAATTTCTACAAGGAAAAGTACAATTCTATATACCCAAAGTTGAGATGGCAATTTATAGTATTTGGTCATAATGAACATGAGCTGCCTGCTGCAAGAAAGATGGCTGAAGAATTGAATATGACCCTCTATACAAAACTAAACGCGGAAAACTGGGATCCCTTGTATTCCCCCGTCAGAAATAAAGAATTTGTAATGAAGGAAACTGGGTTGCAGGTAACATCTGCAAAGGGATTTGAGGAAAAATATAAGAGAAACTATTCCACCGTATGTCATCAACTGTGGGATCAGCCCCAAATTAACTGGGATGGCAGGCTTTTAGGGTGTTGCATGAACATATATTCTGATTTTGGGAATGTCTTTGAGGTAGGTTTAATAGAATGCCTGAAGAGTGAAAAGTATGTCTATGCGAAAAAAATGTTGCTAAGCAAGAAAAAACCGAGGAATGATATTGCGTGCTCAAGATGCCATGTTTATAGAAACCGATTAGATCCCATAAAGTTAGAGGGATTTGGATTTTTTTTGAGTACAATTGACAGATTTTCTTAGTTCTTAAGAGCACCGACCGTTTTTTTCTGGATGGAAGGCGGCTTTCGCTACGCTCCGGACACGTCGGTTAGCTTGAACGTTACTCTGCACAACCGTAAGGTATCCCGAAGGGAAGGTGCAGCATCATGAATGCGTTGAAAAAAATCGCTTATCGAGCCCGAGGCTTTCTCATTAGGCCGCTTTTGGATCGAGGAAGTTTAACCACGCAATATTCTGACGCAGTTTCCCAGCTACAACTGAAATTCACTTATAAAGCGTTAGCCGATTCAGGAAACAGTCTTCCGGGATTAGGTGAGGTTGGTTTTAAAGCTTTTTCACAAGCGGATGAAGATGGTATCTTACTCTACATCTTTTCCCTAATCGGAACGAAGAATAAGAAGTCGGTTGAGATCTGTGCTGGAAACGGAATTGAGTGCAATACTGCAAACCTAATCATTAATCACGGATGGTCTGGATTACTGGTTGATGGTAATGAAGAATTAGTCAAACAGGGGCAAGCATTCTACCGGAATAATCGACTTACGTATGTATATCCCCCAATCTTTGTACATTCCTGGATAACCCGCGACAATGTCAACGAAGTGATAAGAGAAAATGGGTTCGAAGGAGAAATCGATCTCTTATCCATAGATATGGACGGTGTGGATTACTGGATATGGGAAGCCATAGAAGCCATTGAGCCACGCGGTGTAGTAGTTGAATACCAAGACATCATTGGTCCAGAAAAATCTCTAACAGTTCCATACAAGGATGATTTCAATGCCTACGATTATCCAACGACTCGCGGCATGCCGAACTTTTGTGGAGCTTCCCTCCTTGCTTTCGCAAAACTGGCAAGAAGAAGGGGTTATCGTTTAGTTGGCTGTAACCGATACGGCTACAACGCCTTTTTTATTAAAGATACCGTTGCTGAAAAGGAAATTCCAGAAATTTCAATTGAGGAGTGCTTCAAGCATCCCAAAGTCCTCTGGGGCATCAAAGAACGGTTTCCATCAGTAAAGGATTTTCCCTGGGTTGAGGTATAGTTCTTGCAAGCAACATACTAACAAGGCGGTGTACCTAAGCGCAATCCCGCTGCACTCCTTCAGCGGCAGGTTGACTTTGTCGTTAGACGTCTTTAAACAAGTAGATTGAAAGGAACCATCTCATGAGTATGAGCCAACTTATCCAAGGGGGGAAGAAATTAATCCAGCGGGGGCAGAGGGCCTTCGGCATAAAGACATTACCGCCACTTGACGAGAAATTGGCGAGATTGGAGCAAATATTTAGGGCTCCTCCTTTTACACAAGAATTGGTTGCATCAATAAAATTGATCTCTCCTCAGTTCGACTTAACTACAAGCGAAAAGTGCAGAGCGTTCTGGCAAGCAGATCAAAATGGAGCTTGCTGGGGTGAATATAATGCTCTTACCAGACTCTTGCATTCCATGCCACGACCAGCCAAAATCCTGGAGATCGGCCCGGGGCTAGGACGCTCCTTAGTATTCTTCAGCAAGAAGCTTGGCTGGGAGAGCAGCGAAATTCACACCTACGAAGGGGAAGGCGGTACCACCAAATATACACTCCTCGGACCGCGGTTCGAGGACTCCTTTTGCGGTAACATGATAATGTTGCGTTATGTGCTTGAGTACAACGCCATTCACAACGTCACTATCTTTAATGCCCGTGATATTCAGATGGCAGAACTACCTGGTCCCTACGATTTTCTTTACAGCTTCTACAGCATCGGTTTTCATTGGTCACTGGAGCATTTTTTGTCTGATTTATTATACTTAATGAATGACAAATCGGTGGCCGTTTTCACGATACCCAACGAATTCACCCCATTTCCCAAGTTGAAGGATCTTTCGTATAGGGTAATCGATTGGAAGACTGTTTGGCCTAAGGACGGAAGGTTAAAGATGCTTATCATTGGGAAGAAATCCATACCGAACTGGTATTAAATAGCATCACAGTGAGTGCGCCTAACCATGAATGCCTCCTTTGATTGCTAGATAGGAAAGTTCCGAAATTTGTGTAATACTAAGGTTACTATATGGATTCGAATATGGTTCGAGGTATTTTGCTGTGGTGTATCGTAAATCACAAATGAATAATCCGAATTGTGATGGATTTCTCTCTCCCGGTATTGAAGAATTTCGAATTGAGTGAACCACAAAATTATGAAAAGGGATCTTTGGTTTAATCTCTGCTAGGAATCGTTATTCAATTTGATTCAAAAGATTTTATACTGGGAACGAAAAAATGGTGATGAGTTTATTAATAATTGGAAAAAATGTGGCGCACTTTTTACCTTTTTACCATCAATATAATGCTTACTTGTTTGATCGAAGATACAAGAAGGACTTAGCTCCTTGGTCCGAAATTTCCGAAGGACTGTTTGACTGGCTGTCAAAACTGAGAGAGGAGGCCCTTACTTTAACCCCTGAAGGCAGGATTGTGGAGATCGGATGCGGCGCGATGGGGTATTGACTTTCCGCCTATCTGAAAACTCGAGGGAGGTTATTGGATTGGATATTTCCATGGAGGCGATCAAACGTGCAAAAGAATATGAAAGCAAGAATCTCACCTTCTCCGTTCACAATATTGAGCGAGATCCCTTGATGGGCTAAAATAGCCTCATTGATATGCGAAGACGTGCTCTACTATGTCCCCTTCGTTTCCATGAAGGAGATGGCAAAAAAGCTTTCGGACGCGCTTATGCCAGGAGGAATACTGCTCGTCATCGATTACCTTCCCGAGGATTAAGGATACGCGGCATTATTATCAACTACTATCCCGATTTTAACCCCCATTCGAATTGAACCCATTACATACGAACCGGAAAGCGCTCGGTTCATGATAGCCCTTTATAGAAGGACTTAGATAGGCCATAAAGGATTTGGGAGACTTCTTGGAGTGATTTAGCAAAAAAGCCGAGCACAAAGCCCGGCTTTTGTTTTCTCAGTTTGCTTACTTCAACTAACCCCTCCTCTTAATCGCCTCTGTAGCCTGATCCAGGTTGATTTCCTCCTGGACCTTCTTGCCCATATCCCTCAATATAGCCCTTCCCGTCTTCATTTCTTCTTCCCCTAGAATGAGCACATATCGAGAATTCAATTTATCTGCCCGCCGCATCTGTGCCTTTAGGCTCCTTCCCTCATAATCGATCTCCGTTTTGATCCCTTCCAGGTGAAGCCGGTTGGCCAGTTCGAAGGCCTTCAACTGAGCCTTCTCCCCCAAGGCAGCGATGAAGAGATCCAGGGATTGGACCACCCCCCTTTTTTCCGGAACCAAGAGGACAATTCGTTCGATGCCCATGGCAAACCCAATACCAGGAATATCGGGCCCGCCTATATCCCTCATCAAGTGGTCGTATCTTCCTCCGGCCGTCACGGCATTCTGTGCCCCGATTTTTGGGCTAACGGCTTCGAAGACCGTCCTCGTGTAGTAGTCCAATCCCCTCACCATCTTCGGGTTGAGGACAAATGGGGTATTGAGGAGTTTGAGGTATCCTCGAACCCTCTCGAAATGACCGGTGCATTGATCACAGATGAAATCTATGACCAGGGGAGCCCCAGCGACAACCTCTCGGCAGGTTTCAACCTTGCAGTCGAGGATTCGGAGCGGATTGGTTTCGATCCTTCTCTTGCAGTCGGAGCATAACTGTGCGACGTTCTTTGCGAGGAACTTGGTCAACTCCTCCCTGTATCGTGGCCTGCAATCCTCACACCCCAAGGTATTGATCTGAAGTTCTACACTGTCCAAGCCCACCTGGTTAAAGAATTCCATGAGCATAACCATGACTTCCGCATCGGCCATGGGGTGGGCTACGCCGAAGATTTCGACATCGATCTGATAAAACTGCCGATACCTGCCCTTTTGGGGGCGTTCGTGTCGGAACATAGGTCCGATGAAATAGAGTTTGGCCACGGGGTTTCGGGCATAGAGATGATGTTCAAGATAGGCCCTGGCCATGGAGGCGGTGGCCTCGGGACGAAGGGTGAGGGAATCGCCGCTCCGGTCCTGGAAGGTATACATCTCCTTTTCCACGATATCGGTTGACTCGCCGATGCTTCGCGAGAAGAGTTCCGTTTTCTCCAGGATGGGGATTTTAATCTCCGAGAATCCAAAGTTCTCGAAGACCGCTCGGGTCGTCTTTTCAATGAATTGCCACTTCTCTATTTCGCTCGGAAGGACGTCGTTGAATCCCCGTATGGCCTTGATGACCAAAGCTCAACCTCTGCAGGTATAGATGGAAGATTTAATAAGCACTTTCCCTAATTCCATGTAAATCTAAGCAATTATGGCCAGAAAGTCAAACCGAATACGGCTTGAATACCGCAAATTTTTGGGAAAATTGACAGAAATTCACGGTATTTTGAGACAATAAAACAGCATTAGTATAGGAAACTTAGTAAGCCCTCTAGGAAGATAACAATGGATTTTCATAAACATTAATAATTTTAATAATATAGATGATAACGGTCTCTTTAAGTAAGGGGCTCGCGTATGGTTCTTGAAGATGGAGGATTTGGTATGAATTTTGCCTATAAGATCATTGGAGAAGATTGTCAATTACCCGTCTTATGCGAACCCGAACATGACGATTATGGAAATAACCAGAAGATACACCCTTTTGGCGTTTTTCCTATTGTTGTCCCTGTATCTGCTCACCCCGAGTGTGAGGGCGGATACGCTAACCTACAGCATTTCGGGAACCCTGGGCGACGGGGATTCCCCTACCGAAATCACCGTTGGTGCCGACCAAAGCCGGCCAGCGATCCAGAATGAGAAAATGGAGAATGATCTCCTGGAGAGATCACTGGTCACTTCATATTACGGGCACAGTACTCTCTTTGCGGGCTCCACTAATCGGAGTGGGTTTCTTAGATGTATAACTTGCATAGGATTATCACCCCTGGTAGGAACAAGTCTCGTTTTTATCCGGATAACCCTGGCGGAAAGGTGGCCACTGTTGGTCACCATAGCGGTAATCCTGACCGTGCTCCTCTATATGGAGGTCCTCATCAGGAGAAATCGGGGCTTTACGACAAAGCCTGCTTACCCTGGAAGGGAACGCCACTTCTCCGGCGCATTACGGTCAGGGACAATGGAGTCCCCAAAAAAATCAGGAAATCCCAGGGATCCATCAGTAGACACGGCGGGTGAAATTCGATATCATAATCCTTAGATTTTCATTTTCTTAGCCATAAGCTTCTGCAAGTACTCGGAACTGAGTTGGATCTCCAAAAAGCCGGGTTTTCCATTGATTCATGAGCTGACCATTGAAGTGGCAGATCACCCAATTGCGTTGGAATTGGAGGGAGATGCCTTTTTGCATTCCATCGGGGAGGTTTATTATCGCTTCCTATCCGATAAGGATCCTGAGTGTCGCCTTCGAGTTTATCCCGACAATAGCCTGACGGTGGAAGACGAATCATCCGTGGGTTTGACATTCTCCAATGGCGGCTTTAAGGTTATCGAAGACTACTTCATGGGTTCTGTAGATTTAACGAGGAAAGAGGGGGAACTTCGGATAAACCCGATATGGTTCATCCCTTCCCTTGCTACATTTGTGAGGAATCTCTTTACCTTGATTCTCGTCCTCAAGGATAATGGGATAGCCCTTCATGCCTTAGGTGTGTTAAGAAATGGGGAAGTATACGTCTTCTTCGGTCCTTCGGGAAGCGGAAAGACTACCGTTGCCCAATTATCCCCAGAGTATGTCATTCTCAGCGACGATATCGTGTTCATAAAACCCTTGGGGAGCTCGTATGGCGTTTTCCCTACGCCCAGCTGGGGAGATATGCAGCTGGGAGATCGGGAGAAAAAGGGATACCCATTGAAAGGCATGTTTAAGCTCGTAAAAGATCGAGAGGTCTACGTGAAACCATACGGCCTCACCCATGGGATATCCGAGATCTTTACCGTTCCCCACATACCGCCAAACTCATTGCCCTTTGAAGATTTATTGGGGCGCTACCAAAGGCTCCTGAAAGAGGTGCCCTGTTTTGAGATGCACTTTACCAAGGACGGGCGGTTTTGGGAAGCAATAGAGGAGGGATGTTCGGACAGGGTCTTAAGGGAGGTTTAGGAGTTATGGAGAGGGAAAGGAAAGGGAGAAAATACGAGAAGCCAAAAGTGATCTATCGGAAGAGGATGGAAACTTTAGCGGCGGTCTGTGATTCAGCGAGGACCCCCACAAAGGTCTGTCGCAAAAGCGCGCCCGGTTGCGAGAAAACGAGAACATAACGAATATCCGGTGTTTCTCGATGTCAATGGGTTGAATAATAAAGGGATCGTCTTAACTTAATGTAGGCCAAGTGGTGAGATAGAATTGAAGTGAGCCCTCGAAAATGAGGGCTTTTTCATTGCCTATTGCACTCGAGTGTTTTAGGCTTCTTTTTCTTTTCTGTAGTAGTAATAATGGGTGTAGTAGTAACGGTAGTAGTGGCGCTTGAAGTCGATGCCGTTGAGGACTACACCAAGGATGGTAGTGTTGGCCAGGTCGAGCTGTTTTTTTGCCTCAAGGATGGTTTTTCGGTTAGTGGTGTCGGCTCGGGCGACCAAGATGACTCCGTCCACCAGGCTCGGTGAAAGAGATGTATGGGCAGCTCCCAGAACGGGGGAGGAGTCGATAATCAACAGGTCGAATTCCTCCTTGAGGGTTTTGATGAGCTCTGCCATACGTTTGGAGCCCATGAGTTCCACGGGGTTGGGAGGGAGCTTTCCGCAGGGACTGATGAAAAGCCCCGGGGTATCGGTTTCGACCACCGAGCGGGAGGCGATGCCCTTCAGCAGCGGGGATGAGTTTCCCGAAGTGAGGCCCTTAAAGAAATCCTTTTCCTGGGCGATTTCCCCGATATAGGGTTCTGTTTTCACCTCATCGGATTCCACAAACTGGAAGCTGGGCGCCTTGAGTAGCAGAAGCTCTTGGAGGCTTTTCTCCATTTGGAGTTTCAGGCATGCCTTGAGTTGGTCTTTGGCCACAAAACCCAGCTCCATGAGGAGTTCCCCGAGGAGTCGGCCGCTGGATTTTTGGATCCGAAGAGCCCGGTTCAGTTGGGATTTAGTGAGGGCTTTTTGCTTGAGCAGGAGTTGGCCCAATTTGGTAGGCTCATCTGCCCCTTTTTTGAGGATGCCGTGAATTCGACCTGATTTCACGAGAAGCTCCACGGTGGTGCCGTTTTTTCCCACCGAGAGTCGCCCGGTTTTGGATCGGGCCTTGAGTAGATAGAGGAGGTCCGAAAGGGCCAGGGGGCCAAGCTTTCCCGAGTTGAGGTTGATCTCGTAGATGGAATGGAGCGAGTCCATGAAGCCCTGGTCTCCGTTGAGGCCATAGACCTTGTGCAGGCTGGGCCTTCTGAGGTCTAGATCCACGAGGAGAACCTTTTTGCCTGACTGGGCCGCGGAGATTGCCAGGTTGATGGCGGTAAGGGTTTTCCCCTCCCCCATGGTTGCGCTGGTGATAAGCAGCGTTTTAATGGGCCTTTCGGTGGAGCTCATATCAAGGTTGACCGAGAGGGTATCGAAGGCCTCGGCGATGGAGCCCTCGCCCCGCATCCGGTCGACGAGGTTGAGGTAGTTCTTTTTGAGGGTGGTTTTTCGGCCCCTCCTGAGGGTGGGAATGATGCCCAGAGTGGGAAGCTTGAGGTATTGGTCCACCTCCTCGCGGGTCTTCAGCCCCATGTCCAGGTATTCCAGGAAGAAAGCACCTCCAACCCCCAAGGAAAGTCCCATCAGAAGGGCAATCAACAGGTTCAATGTCTTCTTAGATGGGAGGGGTCCACTGGGAAGCTTTGCCATCTCAACGATGGTTACCTCTTCGGCTTGGAGGTTTTGGGCGAGGTTGATCTGCTTGAGTTTTTCCACCAGGATATCGTACAGTTCCTGATTGGATTTGATTTCCCGTTCCAAAAGGGCATACTGGATCTGGTTTCCCTCGAACTGGATAGCCTTCTTCTTATAGTCATTCATGGCCGTCTGCAGGCTTTTTTCCTTGGTCAGAAGGACCCTTAGCTTGCTCTTTCTGCTCTGGGTGGCCTTTTGAAGGGAGTGGTTGAGCTCGGCTTGCAGGGATCGAATTTGTGTTTCGGTCTGGATGATCTTGGGGTGACGGGGGCCGTATTGTTTGCTCAGTTGCTTCAGTTGCAGGAAGGCGGAGACCAGTTGTCTGTTGAGGGAACGAAGCAGTTCCTCCCCGAGGAAGGCTGGAATATACGTGCCGTTGCCCTCGAGGACCTGTTCGATCTCCCGGATTTGGGCCTCCAGTTCCACCCTTTGGATGCGGGTCTTGTTATAGTTGGAGCGGATTTCGGAGAGCTCCCTGAGGTGGAGACTCTTTTCGCTTTTGAACGAGAGGATCTTGGATTTCTTCCTGTACTGGTGAAGGGCCTTCTCGGAGTTTTTCAGCTTATCTTTGAACTGATCGATTTCTCGGGTGAGCCATTGGACGTTGTCCCGGGTCTTGGCGACCCGTTTCTCGTTGGTGTACTCTTTGTAGGCCTGGGCGGTAGCGTTGGTCAAATCCGTGGCCACCTGGGCATCGGGGTGGACGGTCTCGATACGGATGAGGTTGGTCTCCTCTATAGCATTAGCGGTGATGGCCGATTGGGCAGCCAGGACCCGGGGGTCCGGTTGGTGAACATCTGGGGACTGGGCTGTGGGGCCCAGTGCTGCTTCAACTGCCCGTTGAACAATGGGGTAGCTTGTGATTGTTCGCAAATGGGTATTGATGGTTCTATCGGGGTCCCCGTAGTCGCCATACCTTATGGATTCGGGTACATAGGCGAAGGGGCTTTGGTTCCCCTCGACCTTTATGGTGGCCGTGGCCTGATAACGGGGGCGAACCCGATGGTTTTTCAGGAACGCCGCCCCCACCAAAATGGCCGAAAAGGCGAGGATCAACCACTTCCTCCTCAACAAAACCCCTATATAATCGCGGATGTGAGCTTCCTGATCAATCATGCCCTATATTCCATGACCTCTGAGATTGTCCCCGAATGCGAACGAGGACAAATTTGATTCTGTTACGGAAAGCCCGATCATCAAATTCACCTGGTACTGAGGCTTCTGCTGACAAGCTCCCTAATATCATCCCGGTTAAACCTCCATTGTCTGCCGATTTTTTTGCAGGGGATATCCCCATTCTTGGCCAATCGGTAGACCGTTCGGATGTCAACCCTGAGATAATTGGCAACCTCCTGTACCGTAAGCACCTCACTGTTCATTTGAGTCCTCCCAAAAAAAAGTACAATGAATTCCGTTCTTATTCACTCCTGGATGACAAAAGCAATATCTATACCACAAACACTGCAAATAGAAGAAGGTATTGTCTTTTATTTTACCTTCATGTCACTACAATCTTAAGTTATTGTAATTATTAAATAATTTATCTGAGAATGGTTAACTACTAAATTTGATGTTATTCTATTTTTTTTTAGTACTCACTTTTTATGGTGTAAATCAGCAAATTATGTACCCTTTAGTGAAAAAATTTCATGTTTTTGGTAATAAACACCCAATCTGTCATAAACGTCGGATCTTCACGTGGTGAGCCACATTGGATCCGCTCAATGCTTGCCTTTTTGGCTCCTTTTGGATACCCTATCGAAATTGTCCGACGAAGACCTTGTTCCTTTGGTGTATTGTGGAGATGAAAGCAATCCTGATTCTGATTTTCATCACCCTAATCCCCACCCTGGAGCTTCGCGCGAGTATTCCCTACGGGATACTCCGGGCAGATATGAACTGGTGGATCGTTGTCCTTGTTTGCGTGGTGACCAATATCGTGCTGGGCCCCTTGGTTTACCTATTTCTGGATAAAGGTATGGCCCTGCTGTTGAGGTTTGTATGGCTGAACCAGATCTACGGGCGGACCGTGACGAGAACTCAGCGGCGAATCCAAAAATCCGTTGATCGATACGGGGAGATGGGAGTGGCCCTGTTTATCGGGATCCCGCTGCCCGGAACAGGGTCATATTCCGGAGCCCTGGGTGCCTATCTCCTGGGGCTTGGCTACCGGAGATTTATCATTGCCAATGTCATCGGAGTCTTGATGGCTGGAACCATTGTAACCGCCGTTGTCCTCAGCGGCGTTGGGGCCTTTCGAATACTGATTAAGATACTATAGTATACTGGAAAATACCGAATCGAATCCTTCGGGAAAAGGGAGATACCACAATTCTTATTGAATCCATCATTCTGGGAATTATTCAGGGGGTTACGGAATTTCTCCCCGTTAGTAGTTCGGGACACCTGGTAGTCTTCCAGGGCCTCTTTGGCGTGGAAGAGCCAAGGCTTTTCTTCAACGTGATGCTTCACGTTGGGACCCTCATCGCCATCGTCCTCGTCTTCTGGAGGGATATTAGGGAAATCCCGAAGGGAATTCTTGCGGCCTTGGGCAAAAACCGTGGAACGAGTGGCCTCGCCTCGGCCCTTTGGAGATCCACCCAGGGGAGGTTGGCCATTTTGATCATTTTGGGATCAGTCCCTATAGCATTGATGGGATTTCTTTTCAGGGAGATCCTCTCTTACCTTTTTACCTCTCCGGTTTTTGCCGGCTTTATGCTCATGGTAACGGGAACCATTTTGTGGTTTACCAGGGGGAGGCCATCCGATTCCAAGGGAATGGATGAGATGGGGGTAATCGATGCCCTCATTGTGGGCCTGGCTCAGAGTTTTGCCCTCATTCCCGGGATTTCCCGCTCGGGCATCACCATCTCCTTTGGCCTCTTCAGGGGGATGGAGAGGGAATGGTCGGGGAGGTTTTCCTTCTTGTTAGCCATTCCGGCCATCCTTGGAGCCCTCCTCATGGAGTTTAAAATGCCATCGCAGTTGAGCAGCCAGGAGTGGTTTTCCATTTTTGGGGGCACAGTTGTGGCCGTCGGCCTGGGTTACCTCTCCCTGAGGACATTGATGCATGTGGTGAAAAGGGGAAGTCTGGCCGCCTTCTCCTACTACTGTTGGGGTGTGGGGGCGTTAACCATCTTTTTCTTTATGAGGTGGCCTTGGTAATAGTGGGAGCTTCCTGACCTTTTAGGGGTTTTCAGACCCATCTGTTGGTCGGATTCCCTGGAGCGCGAGGTTATTCGGTGCTGCAGTTGGAAAGGGGAAAGAGATTAGAGGGTAGAGGGTGGAGGCGGAAGGAGAAATGTCAAAGGAAAAAGGTGGAAGGCTAAGGTTGAGGTTGAGGTTAAGGAGAAGGCCGAGGCTGGGGGTTAGAGGTTTGAGGCGAAATGACAAGTGACCAATAACTGATAACGGGCATGGATCACAGACACGAAACACGAGCACGAACACGAACAACGGACACGCAACACGAACTCCGAGCGGATGGGAAGTTGGC
>Ga0209427_10002510_pt1 | contig 21608 bp, 22 predicted proteins | sample DeeMarSWOR136_30_FD_187465 | JGI IMG/M metagenome (GOLD analysis project Ga0209427, IMG submission 187465) | Marine sediment microbial communities from White Oak River estuary, North Carolina - WOR-1-36_30 (SPAdes) (version 2) | ecosystem: Environmental > Aquatic > Marine > Intertidal zone >...
CCTGATACCCTGATATCCTGGTACCCTGAAGCTTGTATCCATTGAGGTCATAACCAATGAAAACCTATCTCAACGAGATCAAAGAGAATGATCAAGTGGATTCTCTCTTCCTCGTCAGAGAAAAATCTTTCAGCCTCACCAAGAATGGAAATCCCTACCTGAAATTAATACTCGTTGACCGATCAGGGGGGATGGAAGGAAGGGTTTGGTCCTCCGTGGACCTCCTTTCAGCAACTTTTGAGAAAGATGATTTTGTCCGGGTGAAGGCAAAGGCAGTCTCCTTCCAGGACCATCTGCAGCTCAATGTCACTCATGTTGTACGAGTGGAGGAGGAAGAAATACATATTCCCGACTTCTTTCCCACGACAGAAAAGGACATCGATGGGATGTTCCAGGCTCTCATGGAAATTGGTCAGCAAATCAGGGACCCATCCCTTGGGCAACTTCTCCGCCTCTTCTGGGAAGATACATCCTTTGTAGAAAAATTCAAAATGGCTCCGGCTTCTACCCGTCTCCATCATACCTATATCGGTGGCCTTCTGGAGCACACCCTTTCATTGACACAGCTCATATTGAAAAACTCCGGACATTACAGCGGGTTAAACCTCGACCTTTTGATTGCTGCATCGATTCTTCATGACTTGGGGAAGGTGGATGAACTCTCCTACCGCCGATCCTTTGAATATTCAGATGAGGGACGGCTCCTGGGACATATCATCCTTGGATTGGAAAGACTAGAGAATAAATTACGCCAACTCGCTGATTTTCCAAAAGATCTTGCTGTGCAGTTAAAACATCTCCTCATCAGCCATCATGGGCAATACCAATGGGGTTCTCCGAGAAAACCGATGACTCTGGAAGCCGTCATGCTCCATTATCTCGACAATCTGGATGCCAAAATGAACGGGATCCAGCAATTTTTGGGAAAACAGAGTCCAGAGGGGTCCAGGTTTAGTCGATATCATCCCTTTTTTGACCAGTATTTTTATGTACCTGTCCACAAGATCGAAATGGAACCCAATAATATTATTGAAGAAAAAGAGTTAGAAGAAGAGTAGCCAATCCCGCATTTCTCTTGACAAACCGACACGCCATTATTATTTTAACAACAGGTTTTTGTACTTATTTTATATAAGGAATTTCTTATGGTTGCTGAAGTTTTCTTATCTGAGCGGATGAAACAGATTCTCCAAATGGTCATAGAAGATTATATTGCTACGGCTGAACCTGTAGGCTCGAGGACGATTTCCAGAAAATCGAACCTTCATCTCAGCCCTGCTACAATCCGGAATGTTATGTCGGAATTGGAAGCGTTGGGTCTCCTCTATCAACCCCATACGTCAGCAGGAAGGATACCCACGGAGAAGGGATTTCGACTCTATGTTGATTCTATTCTTGATGTCCATGAATTGAGCGATCAGGAGCAACGGGACATCCGATCTCGATATTCGCATTATCAGAGGGAGGGGACGGATCTTTTCCGGGAAACCTCCCGGATCCTTTCTCTATCCTCTCATTATCTGGGTGTGGTTTGGGCGCCCCGGATCAGTTCCGTCGTTCTTCAGCATACGGAATTTGTGAAGCTGAAAAAATACCTTGTTTTAGCGATCTTAGTCAGCACAACCGGATTGGTTTATCACCGGATCATCGAAGTGGAGGATGATTTCACCCAGTCCGTATTGGATCATCTCTCTAACTACTTAAATAGTTTTCTAAAGGGCTTAACCCTTTCCCAGGTGAGGGAGAAATTGATTGAACAAATGCGAATCGAAAAGGGTGCCTACGATCGAATGCTAGAACAGGCGCTCAAACTGGGGGAGAAGGCCTTATCCTCAATAGATGAAAGCGATGTCTTCATTGAGGGGAAAACCAATATTCTCCATGAGCCTGAGTTTAGCAATATCTCGAAAATGGTAGATCTGTTTAATGCCTTTGAAGAAAAAGCCACGATGGTGAAACTCCTAGACAAATTCATGGATCCCAAAGGGGTCCAAATTGCCATCGGCTCAGAGAGCCAGGTCCAAGAGATGGAAACATGCAGCCTGGTGACTTCGACCTACGGGTGTGAGGGAATAGTCTGGGGGGCTCTGGGCGTCATAGGACCTCGAAGGATGGACTATTCAAGAATTATACCCTTAGTGGACTATTCTGCAAAATTGCTAACAGAGATCCTGGAAATGCAATACCGTTTATACTGAGGAGCAAGGGGATGGAAGATTCGAGGAAAAAAGAGAAATCCGTTATATCGGAACCTGATTTGGAAGGAAATGGGGGAAGGACCACAGAAAGCCATGGAGAAATAAAACATCCAAAGAGGAAAAAAGAGGAAAAGGAGATTGAAGAACTGAAGAAGAAATTGGAGGAGAAGGAGAAAGAGGCAAAGGAATATTACGACCGGTTGCTCAGGGCGGCTGCCGATCTTGAGAATTTTAAAAAGAGGGCGGCTAAGGATAAGGAAGAGTGGACAAAATTCGCCAATGAGGATTTGCTCAAAGCCATTCTTCCGGTGATCGATAATCTCGAGAGAGCGGTGAACCATGCGGAAAAGGTAGTGGATACGGGAGTAATGATTGAGGGGGTGCGACTGACCATCAAACAGATTTTACAGACGCTCGATCGCTTTGGACTGGCTCCTTTTGAATCGGTGGGAAAACCTTTTGATCCGGCCATGCATGAAGCCATGATTGTTGTGGAATCGGACCAACACGAGCCCAACCATGTCGTTGAAGAGTTCCAGAAGGGCTATCTCTTGAACGACCGCCTTTTAAGGCCAGCCACCGTTTCAGTGTCAAAACTTCCCGAGAAGGAGATTCAACAAACGGAATAATTTTTCAAATCTTTTTAAGAAGGAGAAGAGCAATGGCAAAAACAATTGGAATTGATTTGGGAACAACAAACTCCGTAGTGGCCGTGATGGAAGGAGGGGATCCAATAGTGATCGCTAACCCGGAAGGGAGCCGAACCACCCCTTCTGTCGTTGCCTTTACAGATAAAGGGGAAAGGGTTGTAGGGCAAATTGCCAAACGTCAAGCAATCACGAACTCTGAAAATACGATCTTTTCCATCAAACGACTCATGGGAAGGAAATATAGCGATCGTGAAGTGCAAAAGGATCTGAAGATACTTCCCTATAAGATCATAGAAGCCAAAAACAACGATGCCTGGGTCCGGGTGAGGGACAAAGATTACAGCCCTCCTGAAATTTCAGCTTTCGTCCTTCAGAAGATGAAGGAGACGGCTGAGGCCTACCTCGGTGAGAAGGTGACCGATGCGGTCATTACCGTTCCTGCCTATTTTAACGATAGTCAGCGGCAGGCAACCAAGGATGCAGGAAGGATCGCTGGGCTGAACGTGATTCGAATCATCAACGAACCGACCGCCGCCTCGCTTGCTTACGGTCTCGAAAAGAAGAAAGATGAGAAGATCGCTGTCTTCGACCTCGGCGGAGGGACCTTCGATATCTCCATTCTGGAGTTGGGAGAGGGTGTCTTTGAAGTCAAATCAACGAATGGAAATACGCATCTGGGTGGAGATGATTTCGATCAGAGGGTCATCGACTATCTGGCCGACGAATTTCTGAAAGACCAGGGCATTGATTTGAGAAAGGATCGCATGGCCCTTCAACGGCTCAAGGAGGCTGCGGAAAAGGCGAAGGTCGAACTCTCCAATATGATGGAGACGGATATCAATCTTCCCTTCATCACCGCTGATGCCTCAGGGCCCAAACACCTGAACATGAAGCTGACCCGGGCCAAGTTGGAGAAACTGACGGAAGACCTGATCGAGATGGTCGAAGGCCCCTGTCGTCAAGCCCTTGCGGATGCTGGGCTGACGGCAAGGGACATCAATGAAGTGATCCTTGTGGGTGGGATGACCCGAATGCCTAAAGTGCAGGAGAAGGTAAAACAGATCTTTGGAAAGGAGCCCAACAAGAGTGTCAACCCGGATGAAGCCGTGGGGATTGGCGCAGCCATCCAGGCTGGCGTCTTAAAAGGTGAGGTGAAGGATGTTCTTCTCCTCGATGTCACCCCCCTCTCCCTCGGGATTGAGACGCTAGGAGCCGTTTTTACTAAACTTATTGAACGAAACACTACCATCCCGACGAAAAAGAGCCAGATCTTCTCAACGGCGTCTGATAATCAGCCGGCCGTAACGATCCATGTGCTTCAAGGAGAAAGGGAGATGGCCGCCGACAATAAGACCCTCGGCCAGTTTGAACTGGTTGGCATTCCGCCCGCCCCTAGGGGAATGCCTCAAATTGAGGTGACCTTCGATATCGATGCCAATGGGATCGTCCATGTCTCAGCGAAGGACCTTGGAACGGGCAAAGAACAATCCATCCGGATCACGGCTTCGAGCGGCCTTGCTGAAGAAGAGATAAAGAAAATGGTGAGGGATGCTGAAGCCCATGCCACTGAGGATAAGAAACGTCGGGAATTGGCAGAAGCAAGGAACCAGCTCGACACCCTCATCTATACGACAGAAAAATCCCTGAGAGAATTCGGCGACAAGGTCGAAGCAGGGGATAAACAGAATATCGAAGATGCCATGACCAGAGCGAAGAAGGCAATGGAAGCAAACGACGTCAGCGCTATCAAATCCGCACAGGATGATCTCACCCGCTCTTCTCATAAACTGGCAGAAGCTATGTATGCAAAGGCTTCCCAGGCCAGGGGGGCAGAAGCGGGTCCTGGGGCAGATGCGGGTGCCCAGGAAGGGCCTCGAAAACCCCAAGAGGATGTGGTCGATGCGGATTATGAGGATGTAAAGGATAAACAGTAAAAACAACTTGCAATCGATTTCAATAAAAAGGGCGAAATTTTCCTTCGCCCTTTTTTTATTGCTCAAATTTGATTTTACATCCAAGCGATGTTAGTATCCGAGTGACCTGAGAACGATTGAGGAGAAGTGGATGTGGGAATTTTTTGAAAAATTGAAAACAGGTCTTTCAAAAACCCATCAGGGTTTTGTGGAGAAGATCGATCAACTCTTGATGGGGAAGAAATCAATTGACCAAGACCTGTTGGATGAACTGGAAGGACTTCTCTTCTCAGCCGATCTGGGTGTGAAGACAGCGAGCCAGTTGATCGAAGGGGTCCAGAGAGGATTGAAAAGAGGAGAACTTCAAGAGCCAGAGAAGGTAAAGGTCTTCATTAAACAAGAGATCTTCCGCATTCTCAAAACAGGTGAGAGGCCCCTCTCCATTAATTTCTCGCAAACCAAACCTTTCCTTTTTATGGTTGTGGGGGTCAACGGGGTGGGGAAGACGACCACGATCGCAAAGATTGCTCATCAGTATTCCTCGCAGGGGAAGAAGGTTCTGGTGGGCGCAGCCGATACCTTTCGGGCCGCGGCAGTCGAACAGCTCGAGGTTTGGGCAAAAAGAGTAGGAGCAGATCTGATCAAACAGTCCAAAGGATCCGATCCTTCTGCAGTCGCCTTTGATTCGGTCCATGCGGCCAAGGCGAGAGACATGGACCTCGTCTTCATCGATACGGCGGGAAGGCTCCATACGAAAGTCAATTTGATGGAGGAATTAAAGAAGGTGAAACGGATCATTTCAAGGGAATACCCTGGAGCGCCCCATGAAATCCTTCTCGTCCTCGACGCCACCACCGGCCAGAACGCCATCTCTCAGGCGAAACTCTTCCACGAAGCGATTGGAGTGACCGGAATCGCTCTCACCAAATTAGACGGGACAGCAAAGGGAGGAATCATCGTGGGCATCACCGATGAATTGACCATTCCCGTCCGGTACATCGGTGTGGGCGAAGGAATGGATGATCTGAGGGAATTCAAAGCCACTGAATTCGTCGAGGCCTTGTTTTGAAAATCAGCTGCGCCGTCATCTAATGAGGGCGACAAGAAATATCTTTCAAATCGGCTCCATTTTTAATTTTAAATTTTTTCCAAAACATGGTAGAAATTAAGCGGAGTGGATTAAATGGCCCTGAAGAAGATCGTTTATCCAAAAACACTGAAAGATATTCCATTATGGCGTCAACGCCAACTCGCTCAGGATATTCGTTGGTTCTCAAGGTTTTCTCCTGTAGAGAGGCTGAAATATATCGACCGGGAATGGGAAGAAATCCAGATATTTATTAATAAGTTTGGGTTGATAAGACATGGAACCAGAAAAAGAAGTTAACTTTATTGACCTCCTTCGAGAATTCAATCGCCAGAACATCCGATATTTAATCATTGGCCGGCGAGCAGTCATCCTTTATGGTGGGCCCGTTCTCACTGCAGATAACGACCTTTGGATTCATCCCGCAGATAAAAAGAGAACGCTCTCCCTTCTCCTGGAAAAATTTGGCTTCGAACTCTCCTATCCTCCTAACACAAAAAAACCTATCGTAACGGGCTTCTCTGGAATGAAAAAATATGATCTATTTTTCCAGAAGAGTGTAAGAAATATGGAGAATGAAACGATCGAGTTTGAGGAATGTTATAAGAACTCCATAACGAAACAAGATGTGGGGGTGGACCTCTCCTTTCGAATTCCTTCCATAGATGATCTCATCCGTCTTAAGAAAATCAGGAAACCAAACGTAAAAGATGAACAGGACATCGAATATCTCTTGGAGGCAAAACGTTTCTTCAAGAAATCGAACCTGAAATAGAATGCCTCCTTCTTACTTATCCCCCACAGACAATCAAGAAGATGAAAATAGGTAGGATGATGAGATTCAAATCAACTATCTCGTTGATTATCTGCTTGACACTCTTAATGACCCCTCACCTCGGATTGGCCCAGTCTGATAAGGTTGACAAAACTGAGTATCTTTCCCCCTTAGAAAAGGCAGTGGTTAGCGAGATCAACCTGGTTCGAACCTCTCCGAAAAAGTATATCTCTTTTCTTGAACAGTTTAAGAAGTACTACGATGGAAAGGTCTCAAAACCCCCTGGAGAGATATCGATTCTGACCCAAGAGGGGACAGGGGCAGTGATTGAAGCCATCCGCTTCCTGCGATCTCAAAAACCGGTTCCCTCTCTGCGTCCATCCAAAGGGATGTCCTTAGGAGCAAAGGATCATATCAGGGATCAAGGAGCCCCTGGAGCTTCCGAGCATCAAGGGAGGGATGGAAGTCAGCCTTGGGAAAGGGTTAACCGTTATGGGACCTGGCAAAAAACAATAGGTGAAAACATATCTTTTGGCTATGATAAGGCTCGGTTTATTGTCATAGCCCTTCTGATTGATGATGGGGTTCCTCATCGAGGACACAGAAAGAATATTTTCAACCCAGATTTTCGTGTGATCGGTGTGGCTTGCGGCGAACACCGCACCTACAGGACGATTTGCGTCATCACCTTTGCGGGGGGATATCAGGAGAAAGATTAAGGCAGGACCATCTTTTCGAGGGCTTTGACCCTCGTTTCCAATGCAGCCAACTTCTTCTCCAGATCCGAGGAGGAGAACTTGATCATGGAACCCAATTCATCCTTGACTCCAGTAAAACCTTCTTTGATCTTTTCGTCGAGGGAGACCATATCGTCTCCTATCTTTTTCATCTGACCCTGAAACTTCTCCATCCCTTCTTTCAATTGATCCATAGTCGATTTGGTTTCTTCTTTTGAGCGAAAGGCTTGAACTTCCCCTGCCTCTTTCAACCGTTGAAGGGATGACTCCATGGTCTGCTTTAATTGATCGAGGGCAGACTGGGTTTCTACTCGGATCTTCATTAATCCCTCTTTCATTGTCTCCTGGATCGAATCGGGCTCCAGGCTCTTGCTCTTTACCAACTGCTCCAGGTCTCCCTTGATCTCTTGTTTCCATTCCGTAGCCTGGCTCTTACTCTCCTCTTTCAATTTACGGAAGTTGGCATTCGCCTCCTGCCTTATTTTTTCGATGTCATCTTTCGTGGCCAGAATGGTCAGTCTTCGATCCAAATATTCCTTCATCTCCTGGTCCATTTCGATCTTCACCCCCTTTGTGATGTAAGTCCTCAATACCATAAAGTGTTTGAAATATCAAGCACTTTTTCCTTCCTATCTAAGAATAGAATAAAATCCCAGTCCATTCATTTTTCACTTGACAAAAAAATTCTTTGTGGTATCTTTCACAAGAATTTAGTCAATATTATGCCTCTAAATCAAGCTTGCCAGTTTTTTCGAATGACTCAGTGGGGGGAAAATATCGAAAAGTTGGGAATCACAGATTTTCCCTACCTTATCTAAGTTGAAAGGGGGTGAATTCGACTCTCGTTCCAAAAATCTTAAGAAAGGAAGGTGAAAAATACCTATGAAGATCACCCGAAGAACCTTCTTAAAAGTTTCGGGAGCCACAGCGGCAGGTACGGTTTTGAGTGGTTTAGGGTTTGACCTGACACCTGCGGAAGTTTACGCTCAGCAGCTCCGAATTAAGGGGGCTAAGGAAACCACCACCATTTGCTGTTTCTGCTCGGTCGGCTGTGGCATCATCGTTTATACCGACCCAAAAGGAAAAGTGATCAATGCGGAGGGAGACCCTGACCATCCCATTAGCGAAGGAGCCCTCTGTGCCAAGGGGGCATCGAGTTACCAGATTGCGGTGAACTCGAACCGGCTCCAAAAGGTACGTTACCGCGGACCTAACAGCACCACTTGGAAAGAAGTCAGCTGGGAATGGGCCTTAAATAAGATTGCTGCGAATATTAAGAAGAGTCGAGACGCAAGTTTCATCGAAAAAAATGCTGCGGGACAGGTGGTCAACAGGACCAATGGAATCGCCTCCGTTGGCAGCGCAGCCTTGGACAACGAGGAATGCTGGCTCTTCCAGAAGTTTCTCAGATCCCTGGGCATCATCTACATTGAACACCAGGCCCGTATCTGACACAGCGCAACTGTAGCGGCTCTGGGAGAGTCGTTCGGACGCGGTGCCATGACCAATCATTATGTTGATTTTCGAAATGCAGATGTGATTTTGAATATGGGCGGCAATGTGGCTGAAAACCATCCCGTCTCCTTCAAATGGGTGCAGGCAGCCAAAGATAAAGGCGCCATTTTCATCCACGCAGACCCCCGGTTCACCCGCACCTCGTCAAAGGCGGATATCTTTGTTCGACTTCGCTCAGGAACGGATATCGCCTTTTTGGGCGGGATGATCAAATATATTCTGGACAACAACCTGTACGATGAATTTTATGTCAAAAACTACACCAATGCCTCTTTTATGGTGAATCCCAAGTATAGCTTCGACGATGGGCTGTTCTCTGGCTATAATCCTGGCAAAAGGGCTTACGACAAATCCACCTGGGCCTTAGAGAAGGATGACCAGGGGATTCCAAAAAGGGATATGACCCTACAAGACCCAAGATGCGCCTTCCAACTTCTCAAGAAACATTATTCCCGGTATACCCTTCAAAAGGTTTCGGAGATCACCGGTACACCAACGGGGGATTTGGAAAAAGTGTATAAGGTTTACGGTTCTACCGGAACCCCTGATAAAGCCGGGACGGTATTGTACGCCATGGGTTGGACCCAGCACACCGTAGGAGTCCAGAATATTCGGACCATGTCCATCATCCAGTTACTTCTGGGCAATATGGGGATTGCTGGCGGAGGAGTCAATGCCCTGCGAGGGGAGTCGAATGTGCAGGGGTCGACGGACCATGCCTTGCTCTACCACATCATCCCTGCCTATATGCCAACACCGAGAGCAACGTGGGCAACGCTTGAGGATTACAACAAGACAACCCCAGCTTCCAAAGATCCAAGAAGCGCCAATTGGTGGAAAAATCGCCCCAAGTATATTGTCAGTCTCCTGAAAGCGATGTATGGAGATAAGGCGACCAAGGAGAACGATTTTGGATATGCATGGATGCCGAAACTGGACGCCGGCCAGGATGCCTCTTGGTTGAATCTGTTCGACGAGATGTATAAAGGAGCCTTCACAGGTTTCTTTGCCTGGGGCATGAATCCAGCCTGTTCGAGTGCCCATGCAGGAAAAGTTCGCCAGGCGTTAACTAAGCTCGACTGGATGGTTAATGTAAATGTTTTTGACAATGAGACTGGATCTTTCTGGAAAGGCCCGGGCATGAATCCCAAAAAGATCAAAACCGAGGTCTTCCAGCTACCTGCAGCTGCTTTCCTGGAAAAAGAGGGAAGCATTACCAACAGCGGTCGCTGGAGTCAATGGCGTTACAAGGCGACCAATCCCCCAGGAGTGGCCAAACCGGATACGGACATCATGTATGAGTTGTTTAAAAAGGTGAAAGCTCTTTACGAGAAGGATAAAGGGGCTTTTCCAGAACCAATCTTAAATCTGAAGTGGGATTACGAAACCAATGGTCATCCTGATGTCCATAAGATCGCCAAAGAGATCAACGGGTATGACCTCACAACAGGTAAATTGGTCCCCAGTTTCGGTGCCCTTAAGGACGACGGTACCACTTCCTGTGGTAACTGGCTCTTCGCTGGGAGTTATACCGAAGCCGGGAACATGGCTGCCAGAAGAAAGAAGGATGACCCAACGGGATTAGGCCTCTTTCCAGCATGGTCATGGTGCTGGCCGGTCAATCGACGGATCATTTATAACCGCGCTTCCGTTGATCTGGATGGGAATCCCAGGAATCCAAATAGAGCAGTCGTCAAATGGGACGGGGCTGCAAAGAAATGGGGTGGAGATGTTCCAGATGGAGGATGGCCACCCATGGGTACGGAAGGATTCTATCCCTTCATTATGAAGCCTGACGGAGTGGCGTCCATCTTTGGTCCTGGCCTTAATGATGGCCCCTTCCCAGAACACTATGAACCTCTGGAATGCCCGATCGAGAAGAATTTGATGTCCAATCAAAGGATCAACCCGGTCGTCAAGATTTTTGAAGGCGGCCCGGACACTTTCCTCACATGTGATCCCAAATATCCGTTTGTGTGTACAACGTATCGCGTCACCGAGCACTGGCAAACCGGTGTTCTGACTCGGTGGCTCCCATGGCTCATTGAGGCAGAACCTCAGCTGTTCTGCGAGTTGAGTTTGGAGCTCGCCAAACTGAGAGGAATTAAGAACGGTGACCGAGTCGTTGTAGCAACCTCGAGGGGTAAAGTAGAAGCTGCGGCAATTGTGACTGCCCGCTTAAAACCTTTTAACGTCGCCGGGCAAACGGTTCACCAGATCGGCGTGCCCTGGCACTTTGGCTGGCTCCAACCCAAGGATGGCGGGGAGAGTGCAAACTTATTGACCCCGACCATTGGGGATCCGAATACCATGATTCCGGAATCGAAGGCCTTCATGGCCAATGTGAGTAAATTGACCAGAGGACCGGCCAAAAAGGCAACCAAGAGTTAAAGGAGGTGAAAATAAATGGCAGATAAATCCTTTTTCATAGATACAACGAAATGTACAGCCTGCCGGGGATGCCAGATCGCCTGCAAACAGTGGAATAGGAACCCTGGGACCAAAACCCTTCAACGAGGGAACCATCAGAATCCAGCTGACCTCTCCATCTTCACATACAAATTGGTGAGGTTCAGTGAAGTGGAAGTTCCAGGAGGGGAACCTAAATGGTACTTCTTTCCCGATCAATGCAGACATTGCATCGAACCGCCTTGCAAGGATACAGCGGAATCGTTAGGTTCCAAAGCCATCATCAAGGATGACGCCACGGGGGCAGTCATCTTCAAAACCAATGTAAAAGTGAAGGCAGCCGATTTCAAGACCATCCGAGAATCTTGTCCCTATGACATTCCTCGATGGAATGAGAAGACGGGTGTGATGGCAAAGTGCACCATGTGCATTGACCGGATCAAAGAGGGGATGCTTCCGGCCTGTGTGAAGACCTGTCCCACAGGGGCAATGAACTTTGGTGATCGAAAGGCCATGCTTGAGATGGCCGATAAGAGGTTGGCACAGGTCAAGGCTGTCTATAAAGATGCCATGCTAACCAATCCCGGTGATATTCGAGCCATCTATCTACTGATCGACGATCCCAAGAAGTATTACAAATTTGCAGTCGCGGAGAATGAGATCGGGATCACGAGAAAGATGGCATTGAATCGTCTCTTCAGACCCCTGAAACGTTTAACCCCGATGACTGGATAACACCACAAAAAGGGGGGTATTTAGACTGGGCTTGTTTCGATCTGGGAGTCTCGAAACAAGCCCGTTTTTTTCAGACAAAGGTCACGAATTGGAACGAATAACCACGAATAATGCCGAATGAAAGAGATAAATATTCGCGTAATTCGCCGTCATTCGTTACCTTTGGGCTTTGATTTCGGGAGGCACGAATCATGCCGAATTAGATACATAAATATTCGTATCATTCGGTGTCATTCGTGATATTCGTTTACCCATGGAAACCCTAAGAAAACGCATTCAACAGATCAAAAAGAAAAGACCTGGCTATAAAGCGATGCTGGACTTCTACCAGAAGGTCAGGGAAGAACAAAGAAAGATTAAATCCTCCTTAACCCTGGAACCCATCCCCCTCAAGAAGGAGTGGAAAGATCTTTTAATGAAAGAGGGTTTCCCCCTCTTTGAGAGGAAAGATTTTCCACTCGATGTCGAAGCCTCCCTCTCCCTCTTTCAAACCCTTTGTCAGCTTGGAAAAGAGGCAAATCCTCACATGGCGGAAGAGGTAGCAAAGATTGAAGGGGCGATCAACAGTAAGAGGATTGATTTGAGGACATTATTTAAAGAGGGCGTCGATGAACAGAAGGTGGAGGGGATCGCTAAGGAAAGTGATTTGGATAGGAGGATCTTGCTATTCTTCATTCTCAAGAGCCTGAAACCCTCTATCGAAACAGAAGTCGAACAACTTTCTCAAGAGATCCATACCGAAACCTGGATGAAGGGTTACTGTCCCATTTGTGGATCCCTTCCTGATGTAAGCCTTCTGAAGGAAGAGGTGGGAAAACGATTTCTCCTTTGCTCTCTTTGTGGGTACGAGTGGAGAGTGGATCGGGTCTCCTGCCCCTTCTGCAACAATAGGGATCAGGAATCTCTTCAACATTTTTATGCTGAAGAGGAAAAAACTCATCGCATCGACCTCTGCGATAAGTGCCGTCAGTACATCAAAACGATTGATCTGAGAACCCTAGGAGAAACAGACCCCCTTTTAGAAGACCTCGCCACCCTTCATCTCGATATCATAGCTTCCCAAAAAGGGTATAGAAGACCGGTTTCCAATCCCTGGTTGGATTAAAACCTCTTTCGGCTTTATAACTACTTGTTTTTAAAGGTTTGATAAGGTATAAATATGTATTTTGGAGGTTGATCCAATGAAGGGCAAAACGTTTTGGATCTTCTTTTTTCTTGTGGGCTTTTTTGCGGTATTGTCCCACTTTCCCTCCCATGCCCAAGAACCGACAAGGACGCTCACCGTCCTTTACAGCAATAATTTGAACGGTGAGATCGATTCCTGTCCGACCTGAGACAAGACGATCCGGATTGGCGGTCTGGCCAAGAGAGGGGCATGGGTCAAGGGAATAAAGGAGAATCGAAAGGAAGTCCTCGTTCTGGATGCAGGGGATCTCCTTTTCAAGAAATTTACCAAACCCATTCCAGAAAGCGAACTGAAGAAGGTGAGTGACAAAGCCCAACTGATTCTCGAAAGCTTCAATCTCATGGGGTACGATGCCCTGGGGATCGGGGACGATGATCTGAGTCTCGGAAAAGATTTCCTCATAAAGATGTCGACGAAGGCCCAATTCCCGTTCCTATCCTCAAATATCCTCCGCGAGGATTCAGGAGAAGTACTCTTTCAGCCCTATCTATTAAAAGAGAGGGCAGGATTGCGGATCGGCATTTTCAGCCTCCTCTCCCCTGACCTGTTTTCAGGGGCATCCGATCCTAGAAGAAAAGGCTTGATCTTCCGAGACCCTTTAGAAACGGCCCAGGCCATAATTAAGGAACTTCAACCTAAAACGGATCTCATCATTCTTCTCAGTCATCTCAGTTATCCCAAGGATGTGGAACTGGCTCAGAATGTTTCGGGCATCCACTTGATCATCGGCGGCCACACAGGGGCCAATCTCCTTTATCCCCCGATCGTCAAAAACATATACCTCCTCCAGACCGCCTCGAAGGGATTGTACGGGGCAAGGATCGATTTCAACTTCAATAACAATACGTTCTCCTTCTACAATTCTACTGAGAAACGCTCTCTCGAAAGCCGACTCAACTATATTAAACACCGGCTCAATGCTAAGGAAACCCCGGAGTGGGAGAAGGCTCAATGGCTGAAAGCCAAGGGAGACACCGAGAGAGCCCTCACAAATTTTCAGGGCAAGAATGAATTCACAAACATTATCTTCCCTCTTCGGGAAGGAATGCCAGACCACCCCGATATTCTGAAAATGGTCGATCAATATAAATCAAAATATCCGGAAACGGAAAAGCCCGCATCTCCCAAATAAACCAAAATGGCAACCCTTGATTTGATCCTTCTCCATCCCCCCAGTCTTTACGATTTCAGGAAGCTTCCCGGGCTCCATGGTCCGATCAGCGATGTCGTTCCTTCCACTCCCATTTTCGAGATGTATCCCATCGGGTTCGCAAGCCTATCCGAATATCTGGAGCGTCACGGCCTAAAAGTAAGAATTGTTAATGTGGCCTTGAAAATGCTAAAGGACGAAGGCTTCGATGTAGAACGATTCCTCTTCAAACAGAACCCGGTGGCCTTTGGCATTGACTTACATTGGATGGCGCATGTTCAGGGTGCTCTGGCCTTGGCAGAGATCATTAAGCGGTATCACCCCAAGACGCCTGTCATCTTGGGGGGTCTCTCCGCCACTTATTATCATGAAGAGATCCTCCGCCACTATCCCTTTATCGATTTTGTGGTCAGGGGGGATTCTACGGAGAAGCCCCTTCTCCAGCTTCTCCAGACGCTCAAAGGAAACGGAGAATTCCAAACCATCCCCAACCTAACCTGGAGAAACAGGGGAAATGGAATTCAGGTCAATCCCCTCACCTATGTTCCAGAAAATCTCGATGATATCGCCATTGATTACCGACACATCATGAAAAAAGTGGTGAGGTATGTCGATCCCACAGGCTACCAGCCCTTCATCGACTGGTATACGTATCCGGTCACAGCCGTCTTCACTTGTCGCGGATGTCTTTATCAATGCAAAACCTGTGGGGGATCGTCTCCCACCTTTCGGTCGATGGCCAATCGCCAAAGGCCTGCCTTCCGGAATCCGAAATTGCTGGCCAAGGATATCTTTAACATCTCAGACCATCTTCATGCACCCATCATGATCATTGGCGATATTTTCCAGCCTGGAGAAGCGTATGCCTATTCTTTTCTCCAGGAGATGAAACGAAAGCCCATCACCAATCATGTGGCTTTTGAATTTTTTGTTCCTCCTTCTAGGGACCATCTCAAAAGAATTGCGGAGTCCATCCTCAATTTCAATATCGAAATCTCCCCGGAGTCTCATGATGAAGAAGTGCGGAAGGCCTTTGGAAGGCCCTACAACAACTTGGCCCTAGAAAGGATGATAGCCGATGCCATTGACCTCGGTTCGAAACGGATCGATCTCTTTTTCATGATCGGCCTGCCAAAGCAGACCTATCCCTCGGTTCTGGAGACCGTTGATTATTGCCATTCTCTCCTGAAACGATTCCAATCGTATGGGAAACTCATCCCTTTCATTTCCCCACTTGCCCCTTTCCTGGATCCAGGGAGCATGGTATTCGAAGAACCGGAAAGATATGGATATCGCCTTCTCTATCGTACGGTAGAAGAGCATCGTCAAGCCCTGATGGCTCCCAGTTGGAAATATATCCTGAATTATGAAACAGAATGGATGACCCGGGATGATATCGTCTACAGCACCTATGAAGCCGGGAAGAGGCTGAATCGCCTGAAGGTGGAATTTAATCTCATTGACCAGAAGACTGCCGAGTCTGTGGAGAGGCGGATTGAAGCGGCGGTTCGGATGATGAGAGAGATCGACCGGATGATGAATCTTCCCGATGCCGTAGAAAGGAAGGCGGCATTGGAATCCTATCTGTGCGGACGCGATGCCCTTCAAACTTATAGCATGTCTACGGTATGTGAAAAAAGAGAACTGGAGTGGCCCACACGGTTTATTCGAATGAACTTCATCAAGATCATTAAGACACTTCTGATGAGGAGGAAGAGCCAGTTTAGCCAAGAATTGAAGGGCTAAACTGCATTGTGGAGCCCCACGGGCAATGCCCGCGGCACCATACTTGACGCCCCAGTGGGGCGATATCCCGGCCAAACGCTCGCGCATTCATCCACGGCCAAAGGCCGTGGCCTTCTGCTGCCGGGGCAAAATGCAAAATGCAAAGTGAAGATTGCAAAATCAGTAAGATTTTTTCTCAACTTTGCATTTTTCATTTTTCAATTTACAATTTTCAATGGGGTTTAAGAGATGTCTCTTCATCAACAGGTTCTTCGTAAGATCCCCAGTGTGGATGAAATCCTCTCGAAACCAGAGATGGTTGATCTCTTGAATGCTCATCCCAGAGCGATTGTGGTGGACGCCATCCGGAAGGGATTGAACGGACTCCGCGAGGCACTCCTAAACCAAGACCCTTCTAAAATCGATGACGCCATCTTCTCCTTCGACCATCTCTATCCCATCATTCAGAGGGAGATCGATCTTCAGTTACGAACCCGGCTTCGCCGGGTCATCAATGCCACGGGCGTTGTGATTCATACCAATTTGGGGAGATCCCCCCTCCCTCCCCAGGCCCTTCAGCATATGACGAACATTTCCAGGACCTATTCCAATCTGGAGTATGATCTTGAACTGGGCGAACGGGGAGATCGCTATAGCCACGTGGAAGGAATCCTCTGCCGCCTGTCAGGCGCGGAATCGGCGTTGGTGGTGAATAACAATGCGGGGGCAGTCCTTCTGGTACTCAACACCATGGCTGAGGGGAAAGAGGTCATCGTTTCGAGAGGAGAACTGGTTGAAATTGGTGGCGCCTTTCGAATTCCTGATGTGATGAAACGAAGCGGTGCCCTGCTCAAAGAGATTGGGACGACCAATCGAACTCACCTGAGCGATTATGAAAAGGCCGTTGGTTCTCAGACGGCCCTGTTCCTGAAGGTCCATACGAGCAACTTCCGGATCATGGGTTTCACCTCCAGTGTCTCCCTTCAAGAATTGGTTCAACTCGGGAAGCAATATGATCTCCCTGTCATGGAAGATTTGGGAAGCGGCTGTCTCCTGGACCTTACGGCTTACGGTTTAGAAAAGGAACCGACCGTACCAGAGGTCATCGGAGCCGGAGTAGATGTTGTCACCTTTAGCGGGGATAAACTTCTGGGAGGTCCTCAGGCGGGCCTCATTTTGGGAAAGAAGAAATTCATGGATCCAATCAAAGTCAATCCCCTGACTCGGGCTCTCCGAATTGACAAACTCACCTTAGCGGCCCTCGAATCAACTCTCCTTCTCTATCTCGATGAGAAAAGAGCCACGAGGGAGATTCCAACTCTCAGGATGTTGAGTTTGGACATGGGCAAATTGAAAAGGAGAGGAAGGCGTCTCTTGAAAAGATTGTCAGGGGTTGCCCAGGGAGGAATCGAATTCATCCTCAAGGAAGATATTTCACAGGTGGGCGGAGGAGCCTATCCCCTTCAAGAACTTCCAACGATTGTCCTCACCATCAAACCCCTTAGCCTCTCCGTCAACAGACTTCAAGAAAATCTGAGAAAGGATGAACCTCCCATTATTTCTCGAATCAGCCAAGATGAATTGATCTTGGATATGAGGACGGTCTTTGATGATGAGATTCCCCTGTTAGCCGCTGGCATCGAGAGGGCCCTGAGGTCCGTTCAGGAAGCACATCCTATATAAAAGTATGAGGAACCCGGGATATCAGAGTACCAGGCGATGGTTATCAGGGTAACGGGATATCAGGAAAAACTCGGGGTCGTCTGGTGGCCTGACACCCCGGTATTCTTCATTCTGATCCCCTGATGACTTGATCACCTTCCCGTTATTGGAATGACGGTCAATCTGACAGGAAACAAGATTCTTAATCCCCCCACCCCCCCCTCAGTAAAGGAGGACGAAGGGGGATTCTCTTTCTCTATTCGGGCGACGGAAAAAGATGGCGGAAAGCGCCTTGATCAGTTCCTCTCCCAGACGGACTTCAACCTCTCACGGTCACAGGCGAAGAAGCTGATCGAAGAAAAGAGGGTCCTTCTTAATCGGAAATTGGCCAAACCCAGTGTCCGCATAAAACCGGGAGATCTCATCTCAGGAGCCCTCCCCAAGCCCAAACCTCTTGCATTGAAACCCGAGCCCATTCCGCTCACTGTCCTCTATGAGGATCCTTCCATCATTGTCGTCGATAAACCTGCGAGAATGGTCGTCCATCCTGCAGCTGGAAATCTTTCGGGCACATTGGTGAATGCCCTCCTTTACCACTGTAAAGATCTCAGTGGAATTAATGGCGTCTTGAGACCCGGGATCGTCCATCGTCTCGATAAGGATACCTCAGGGGTGATGGTCGTGGCTAAAAATGACGAGGCCTACCTTCATCTGACGAAACAATTCAAAAATCGGATTGTGGAAAAGGTCTACTTGGCCATCGCCTACGGTAGGTTTCATCAGGATGACGGACTGATCAACGCAGTCATTGGAAGGCATCCAAAGGAGAGAAAACGAATGTCTACCCGAACGAAGAAGGGCAGAATGGCGATCACTCGCTGGAAAAGGATCGAAGATCTGGTAGGTTTCTCTCTCCTCGAGGTCTCTCCACAGACAGGACGAACGCATCAAATCCGGGTTCACCTTTCCTCGATGGGCCATCCTCTTTTAGGAGATCCTCTATACGGAAGAAGGGGAAAGCCGGGATCAATACAAGACCCTTTTTTAAAGGAGTGTATAAAAAGGATGAATCGCCAGGCCCTCCATGCTCATCGATTAGTATTTGACCATCCTCGAACAGGGGAAAGAATCCAATTCGAGTCCCCGATTCCCAAAGATATGCAAGAGGTGCTGGTGTGGTTGCGATCTCAAACGAAAGATAGGGGATAAGGAATGAATATTTTGGATCGATCTGCTATGAAGACCAAGAAGGGTCTTCCCTACTTTGAAATTCCTAAGATGGCTCAATTGGAATGGGTTCAGCACGGGTTCCTCACCCGAAAAGGAGGAATCAGCTCCTCTCCGTTTGATACCCTCAATCTGAGCAAAAACAACGGAGACCACGATCAATGTGTCCTCCGGAATAAGAACTTGATCGCCACCACCTTTGAGTTTGACCCAAACCAGTTGATCCTGCTTCATCAGGTTCATCAAGATCGGATCTTTCTGGTCAAAGAGCCAAACCACCAACTTCCTTCCATTTTAGAATATGATGCGATGATCACAAATGTCCCAGATACCTATCTGGGCATCCTTACGGCCGATTGTGTGCCGATCTTTATGGTAGACCAGAAGAAGAAAATCATTGCAGCAGCCCATGCGGGAAGAAAAGGAACAGAACTCCATATCACAGCAAAAGTGTTAAAGACGTTGAAAGAGGAATTGGGGTGTTCGCCTGAAGACCTTCTGATTGCCTTAGGCCCTTCCATCGGATTTTGCTGTTATGAAATTGATGAAATGGTTTTTTCTCCAGAATGGGAACCCTTCTCTATTTCGGTGGGGGATGGAAAGAGGATGCTCGATCTGGCTCGCATCAATATCGCCCAGATCGAGAAAGAGGGAGTCAAGGAAGAGCAGATCTTTTGGATCGATCTCTGTACGGGTTGTCATCAAGATCTTTTTTTCTCGAATCGAAAAGAAAGACAGACGGGTAGACAGCTTTCGTTCATCGGAATCATGGAGTGATGAAATAATGGAATATCGGGTTTTAGAAAGCCTTTGACTTTGTTCAAATTTTGTTGATCATTATTCTATTATTCCTAGTAACCAGCTGACACGAGTGGGTAGTGGGAAATGGCAGAAACTGTCTTGAAAATATATCTTCAACCCAGGTCTTCTAGAAATGAAATTGTCGGCCCCTATCGAGACGGAATCAAAGTTAAGGTGACTGCACCACCCGCGGAGGGAAAGGCCAATAAAGCCTTGATCCGGTTCTTTGCCAGGGAACTGGGGATTTTGCCCTCATCGATCGAGATCCTTAAAGGGCATCGATTTCGCGAAAAGACACTTAGGATTTCACATTCTAAACCCCTTGACTTTAAAAAGAAAATCCTTTAGGGTATAATTTGGAAGTGGTTAGGTCCTGGTGGGCCTCCTGGACTTCAAATCCAGTGGCGGGCAGAAGATGTCCGCGGTGGGTTCGATTCCCATGCACTTCCGCCAAACTGTACCTTGTTGCCACCCTGCCCTGAACCTGAAGGAGTAAGGGCAGGCACATTTAAACCCTCAAAAGGAGAAAAGGATGTTTGGTATTGGAATGCCGGAGTTGATCGTCATCCTGGTCATCGTCATGATTATCTTTGGGGCCGGAAAACTCCCTCAGATCGGTGAAGGAATTGGAAAAGGGATTCGAAATTTCAGAAAGGCGACCAAAGAAAAAGAGGAAATTGACGTCACTCCCAACAAAACAGACGAGATCCCAGAGAAAAAGTAAAGCCTCGAAGACTTCTCCATACCAAGTAGAATGCGACATATTGTCTACATCGGGATCGGTTCGAACCTTGGCGATAAGATTGGCCAGTGTGAAAGAGCGATAGCGGAGATCCTGAGAGTCGATCAGCATAAGCTCCTTGCAAAGTCATCCCTTTTCAAGACGAAGCCCATCGGTGACACATCCCAGGACTGGTTTGTCAACGGCGTCATAAAAATCGAGACGGATTTAGAACCTCTAGAGCTACTTCAAGTGCTGCAAGAGGTTGAATCTCGGTTGGGACGGAGAAAAACTTCCCGCTGGGGTCCTAGAACCATAGATCTGGACATCCTCTTCTATGATGGTGAGGAGGTACAGATGGAGAACCTCCAGATTCCACATCCTCTTCTTCACGAACGACAATTCGTTCTCATTCCTCTGGCTGAGATCGATCGAGGCTTCGTTCATCCCGTTTTGAAAAGGAGCATAGGAGAACTCTTGGAGGATTTGAAAGAGAATCAAGGGGTGAAGAAACTTAAACCCTCCTATTGAAAACTGGAAGAAAAGTAAACCTATGTGGCGATTAATTTTATTCATTATCTCCATAACGATTCTTTATTATGTTCTTCAGTTGCTAATGAAAAGTGTGCTTTCTTTGAGAAGAAAGACGAAGAGGGATAATAATGAGCCAGAAGAGCTGATCCAAGATCCTTACTGCCAGACCTATATCCCGAAAGGATCGGCAGTGAAGAAAAGGATTGCCGGGAAGGACTATTACTTCTGCAATCCGGAATGCCTAAGAAAATACCTAGAGAAATCATAATGTTAGCCGACTTCTAACTTAATATCCAAAGTAAAAAAATACATAGTCTGTCCTTAAAAAATACATAGTTTGCCCCATTTACTGTCCTTGTCTGATTTTGTATATAAAGGACAAGAAGTTAGAAAAACGAGAAGTGGAAAAAAAAAGAAAAAAGATTTGACAAATAAAGCTGTATTATATAAATTAAAGCATCAGGGTGAAAAAACGAAAGGAGGTAACGCTATGAAGAAGATGTATGCCGTTTTAGTGATCCTCATTCTTTTCTCCTTCCTCCTCTCTGGTTGTTATTATTTTTCAGCCAAGAATGAAATCAAG
>Ga0209427_10002515_pt1 | contig 21593 bp, 29 predicted proteins | sample DeeMarSWOR136_30_FD_187465 | JGI IMG/M metagenome (GOLD analysis project Ga0209427, IMG submission 187465) | Marine sediment microbial communities from White Oak River estuary, North Carolina - WOR-1-36_30 (SPAdes) (version 2) | ecosystem: Environmental > Aquatic > Marine > Intertidal zone >...
CAGGATAATCGGGCAGGAGCCATTGAAGGAACATCCGATAAATGAAGGAACCAACTGCCCCAAGGGCAAAAATGCCTATCAGTTCCTCTATAGCGAAGACAGGCTGAAGATGCCACTGGTTAGAAAGAATGGTAAGCTACAGGAAACAAGCTGGGATGAAGCCCTTGACCTGATCGCCTCTAAATTCAAAGAGGCAACTCCTGAGACGTTTGGTGCGCTAGGCTCGGGGAAGACCTCAAACGAAGAAAGCTACGTGCTGCAGAAGTTTGTCCGGGTAGTGATGGGCACTAACACAGTGGAGTATGTGGGTAGACTGTGCCACTCTTCGGCAGTAGCAGCTCTGGTTCCCGCGGTTGGTTCGGGAGTTATGCAGACCTCTCAGCCTGAGATTGAGCTTGCTGATTGCATATTTCTAGCTGGAGTTAACCTCAGAGAGACCTTTCCCATGATAGCTCGGAGGGTGCTGCGGGCTAAAGCCAAGGGCGCGAAAGTTATTTACACAGACCCAAGAAAAACCACAACCGCTAGGGAACTGGCTGATATACATCTGCAGCTCAAAGCCGGCACCGATGTAGCCCTGGTAAATGCCATGATGAGCATTATACTGACCGAGGGGCTGGAGGATAAGGAGTTTATCGCCTCAAGAACAGCCGGAATCGATGAGTTACGCGAGTTCCTCTCAAAGGTAGACTTGAACGAGGCGGAAGAGATTACCGGTATTCCCCAACAAAAGATACGGGAGGCGGCAATTGCTTATGCCAAGGCAGAAAGGAGTTGCATACTATATGACCAGGGCATATGTCAGCACACCGTTGGTGCCGACAATGTCAAAGTTCACGCTGACCTTGCTCTTCTCACGGGTAACATCGGCAAACCAGGGACAGGGGTGAACTCCATGAGAGGGCAGATAAGTGGTGAGGGCACTGGAGATATGGGCTGTCTCGCCGTCTTCTATCCCGGCTTCAAACGCGTCGGCGAGGAGTCAGCCAAATTCTTTGAAGAAGCCTGGGAGGTGAGTAACTTGCCCACAAAGCCTGGCTTCCTCTATATGGATATGCTGTATAAATGTCCTTACCTGTATATCGTGGGAACAGACCCGATGATGGCAGTACCTGATGTTAATAACCTCAGAGAGGCTTTGAAGAATTCCAGTTTCCTCGTGGTTCAGGACATATTTCTTACAGAAATAGCCAAACTTGCCCATGTGGTACTGCCAGCAGCAACCTGGGTTGAAAGAGAAGGCACCCACACCTATGTAGATAGGAGAGTGCAAAAGATACAAAAGGTTATCGAGCCGCCGGGTGAAGCCAAGCCTGACTGGTGGATTATATGCCAGCTAGCTGAGAGGATGGGCCATAAGGACAAATTCAACTACACCTCTGCCAGCGAAATATTTGAGGAGATAAGGAGCTGTGTCCCTCAGTACAAGGGAATAACTTACGAGAGGCTAAAGAAAACAATAGGCGGAATTCACTGGCCCTGTCCTTCAGAAGACCATCCAGGTACACCAACAATGTTCTTACAGAAGTTTAACACTCCGGACGGTCTAGGGCATTTTCAGATAGTTGACTTTAAGCCTCCTGCTGAATTACCCGATGACGAATATCCTTACGTGCTGACCACGGGCAGGAGCATATTCCATTACCATACAGGAACAATGACCCTGAGAACGCCAAAGCTAAATGACGAGGTTCGCCACGGCTATGTTGAGGTTAACCCAGAGGACGCTCACAAGGCGGAGGTAAAAGATAAAGACCTGATCACCCTGAAGACACGGCGGGGCAGCATAGAAGCTGAGGTCAGGGTAACTGATGATGTACCGTCGGGACTGCTGTTTGTTCCATTCCATTTCCCTGATTCCTGTGCTAATGTGCTGACCAACCCGGCACTAGACCCAAGCTGCAAGTGCGCTGAAACCAAAGTATGCGCCGTTAAGATGGAGGTAAAGTCATGAAAGGGAAAATGTATATCGCCCGTTCTTCAGACAAGGAGATACTGGAGAATGCTGAGTGTGGTGGTGTGGTCACTTCGCTGCTCAAATTTGCTCTGGAGAGCAAAACAGTAGATGCTGTGGTTGCGGTAAAGGCGAGAGATGGCAACAGATATGATGGCATACCGGTCTTAATTACTGAGCCGGAGCAGTTGAAAGAAACCGCAGGGTCATTGCACTGTGCATCTCCCAACCTTGCCCGCTTTGTTAAAGAGTACCTGGATGGTGCTTCCAGCTTGAAAATAGCCATCGCTGTCAAGCCCTGTGATGCCAAGTCGATTATTGAACTCGCTAAAAGAAGCCAAATTAGCCTGGATAACCTGCTCCTGGTCGGGCTTAATTGCACCGGTACCTTGCCCTCGGCAAAAGCTAAGAGCATGATGAAGGATGAATTTGAAGTGAACCCAGCTGATGTTGCTAGCGAAGATATCGAGGACAATGAATTGGTAATCAGGTTAAAGGACGGCGGTGAGAAGAAGAAAGACTTAGCCGAATTGGAGGTGAAAGGGTATGGAAGGCGTGAGAATTGCCGCCGATGCGAGACGAATATTCCAATTATGGCTGACATAGCTTGTGGCAAATGGGGAACCACAGACAAAAAATCGACCTTTATTGAGGCATACTCTGAGAAAGGAACAAAGTTTTTTGAGGCCGCAATCGAGGCTGGTTGCATAAAGGTAGAGCAGCCAAGTGCCGACTCAATAGATACCAGAAAGAAAAAGGACCAGGCAGCAATAGAATTAGCCCGGCAGTGGCAGGAGAAGGACTTTGCCAGCTTGGAGAAAATGAGCAGCGATGAGAGATTCGACTACTGGTTCGGGCAATTCAACCTGTGCATCAAGTGTTACGGTTGTCGGGATGCCTGCCCTATATGTTACTGCAAGGACTGCTTTCTGGAGGCAGACAGGGGCTTCATATCGCCGGGTGAGGTTCCACCAGATGTAATGTTCCCAATGATAAGAATTACTCATGTCATGGATTCTTGCGTCAATTGTGGGCAATGCCAGGATGCCTGTACCATGGAGCTGCCTCTCTCCAGCCTCATATTTCTACTCAGTAAGAAAATCGATGCCATTTTTAAATACGAACCAGGAATGGATGTAACCAAGCTTCCTCCACTGAGGACGGTCACTGACGAGGAATTGGGTCTCAGCAGTGTCGAGGTCGCTTTTTAGCCTTTGCGAGCGCATCAGCCCATAGGCATTCCAGTGTGAGATTAGTGAGACAAGGATTAAAAGCTGGTGAGTTTACCATAAACCAAGCATCTTCACATACCGAATTTTAAACAAAGGCGTTTAACCGAGATGGTACCCCATTTTTGACATTATACCTATAATGTGTAATAATATTTATGGGCATATGACAATAAATATTGAAGAGACAACCAAAAATCCTGTTGGCAGGCCGGTCAAGTGGCGACGCGTAGCTTCGCTACCGCAGGTATTACATTTCAAGCCAGCGGCAGTACCATTAAATATGCTGGAGGAGGTATGTTTATCCGTCGAAGAAATTGAAGCGCTCCGGCTTAAAGACGTGGAGGGGTTTGAACAAGAGGCATGTGCTAAAGAGATGAATGTTTCTCGTCCCACATTCCAGCGCATACTGGGCTCAGGAAGACAGAAGGTAGCTGATGCCCTGGTTAATGGGAAAGCCATCAAGGTTGAGGGGGGTAATTTCGAGATGGCTTCTCAGCGATTCAAATGCAATGATGGACATGAGTGGGACGTTCCTTTTGAAGTTATGGTAAAGTCTCCTCCACTACTGTGTCCTACCTGCCACACACCGAGTATTACGCCCCTCTGGCCACAAGGATTGATCAGGGCAAGAGGTGGGTGGGGAAGATGTCGCAGAAGAAGGAGAGGATGGTAACAAAGTTAATTACAATCCAAGTTAGCCATTGGGGAGCGTTAATTAATCGAATTAAATAAGGAATGTAATAGTTGGTAGATTAACGATGATGGTACAGGATGTTATAGATAGCAAGTTGAACCGGCGTAACACAAAACAGCGTCAGCTGATTTTGGAGATCATTCAACAGGCTGACGAGCATCTCGATGCCGAGCAGATCTATGAGCGAGTTCGCCAAATGTCACCAGGCATTAGCTTATCCACAGTGTATCGAAACCTGCAGTTGTTCACAAAGGCGGGACTGTTAGCAGAGCATCAATTTGATGGCTTGCGTCGCCGCTATGAAATTGCTACTCGCTCCAGTCATCATCATTTGATGTGCACGGGCTGTGGCCGGATATTTGAGTTTAGCTGCCCTTCCTCGGACGGTCTTAAAACCAGAATCACCAGAGAGAAGGGCTTTAAGGTTACTGATGCTGAAGTACGTCTTGTGGGCTATTGCCCCGAATGCCAGCGGCGGTTATTAGACAGCGCCGATGGTGGATCGGAAAGGAGGTGAGCAACATGCCATTTGGAATGGGGCCTGCTGGCTGGGCCTACATGCCTAACTATGCCTACCCTTACTTCGGCGTATCCTACCCCATGTGGCCTTGGTGGGGTGGATGGGGACGAGGCAGAGGCAGAGGTCGCGGGTTTGGCCGGCGGTGTTTTACACCCTATTGGTACCCGTGGTGGTAGAGCTAGGAACTAAAACTTTGCAAGGAGGTGACAAAATGCCAAACGGATTTGGTAGAGGATTCGGCTTTGGGAGAGGTATGGGCTTCGGCTTTCGCGGAAGCTCTCCTCCTTGGCCTTATGTAGGACGGGGTAGAGGTGGTTTGCCTAGGTGCGGCTACTTTTTCGGTGGGGCTGTCACGCCGCCAGCTTGGTCATATCCCCAAACCCCACAACCCTACTACGGGCCACAATATGCCTCTGCTTACACACCTTTCAATACGCCGATGAGCAAGGAGGAGGAACTTGGTTATCTGAAGGATCAGGCAGAGACGATAAAGGGTGAACTTGAGCATATTGAGGCCAGAGTGCATGAGCTTGAAGGCGAGGAGTGAACCAGAACTATATAGTGGCACTCGATGAACATGAGAGCGCCGGATGAAAAGAGTTAAGGAGGTGAATTATGCCAGGGTTTGATGGTACTGGCCCTATGGGAATGGGGCCGATGACAGGTGGTGGCAGGGGCTTTTGTAGCCCTTGGGGAATAGGGGCTGGCCGGCGAGTTTATGGTATTCCTCGATGGGGAGGCTATCGTTATCCTTATTATGCAACGGGGTCACTCGTTCCAGGTGCTATGCCCTATGCTACTCAGATGAGTCGCGAGCAGGAGCTTGGTTTTTTGAAGCAACAAGCTGACGCCTTTAGATCTCAACTCAAGGAAATCGAAGGCAGAATACAAGAACTGGCAAAATAGATAAAATAAGGAGGAGTAATGAAGATTGCAATTTCGGCTACAGGGCCCACGCTCGATGCTGAAGTAGATCCCCGCTTCGGGCGTTGTCAGTATTTTATCATCGCCGACCCGGATACGCTTCAATTTGAGGCTGTGGAGAACTCGAGTGCTGCCGCTTCCGGCGGAGCCGGGATCTCCGCCGCCCAGATGATTACTGGCAAGGGAGTAGAGGCAGTACTCACCGGCAATTGCGGTCCGAATGCCTACCAGGTGTTGTCTTCCGCCGGAATTCAGGTCATGGCCGGCGTTTCTGGAAAGGTCAAGGACGCAATCGAGGGCTATAAGTCGGGTAATTTCAAGGCCAACACTCAGCCAAACGTGGGCGATCATTTTGGCGCCGGGGCTGACTTTGGCACTGGTGCGGGCATGGGTATGGGCCGTGGTATGGGTCGTGGCATGGGTAGAGGAATGGGGATGGGACGAGGCATGGGGTCTGGCATGACTCCACCCGTGAGGCCAGTGCCCGAGCCACAAAGTCCAGAGCAGGAACTGGGGACCCTCAAAGTCCAGTCACAAGCATTAGCACAGCAGCTATCCGAGGTTCAGCGCCGCATCGAGGAGTTGGAAAAGAAAGGCAAACATTAAGGGGATTAATGTGAGAGTAGCAATAGTTCCACACTTCGAACAATTGAGGGTGGTAGTTAATCCTGACAGCAAGTTGACTCCAGAGGTTAGTTCTCCTTCCCTATCTACGCTATATGCACCATGGCCAGATATTAGAGAGACAGGATTTACGGAAATAGATGTAGAAGGTGACACGCTGCGAGCACTACTCGCCGAGATAGGAACTCGTTACAAGCAAGCGGGTGTTGATTTCGAGCCGATTTGCCCCATAACCAGCGATTTGAAATTAGATTTCGACGTGTTTGTTAACGGCAAGAATTATGTACTCTTAACTCATGGTCTTGAGGTAAAGCTAAAGGACGGAGACGAGGTAAAGATACTAGAAGATACACTGGGCCATTGTTAATGGTCAGTATTGCTCCATTGGTAGGAAACTCGAAGAAGATGTAAAAGCAATGCCAATTTATGAATGCCAGTGTACTCAATGCGGGGAGGAATATTATCATGCCAGTATGGAAGTATGCTAATGACAAGGAGATAACTCTGGAAGAGCTTGAAAGGGTTCTAACCAATCTTATTTGTTTCAAGTGCGGCAAGGAGCTTCATTCCGATAATTGCCCTTTTGCTAAACTAAGGGTTGAGCTAAACGCACTGAAGAGATCTGAAAACCAAAAAAAGGAGGTGTAATTATGCCTAGAGGAGACGGAATGGGACCTCCATGGGGTAGTGGTCCGGGTACGGGCAGAGGTTCAGGCAAAGGCGGGGGTGCTGGCAGGATGGGTGGTAACCGTCCGGGAGCTGGTCCTGGCGGAGATTGTATCTGTCCGAATTGCGGGGAGAGACTAGCGCATCAGGCAGGCATCCCCTGCTATAACGTGAGCTGTCCTAAGTGTGGAGTCAAGATGGCGAGGGCATGATTATTTCTGTAGCCAGTGGCAAAGGTGGTACAGGTAAGACCTTAGTAGCTACCAGCCTTGCTCTTTCCCTAAAGGGAAGGGTAAAGGTGCAACTCCTTGACTGTGATGTCGAGGAGCCAAATGCGCATTTGTTCTTAAGGCCTGTAATTACTCAAATTGAGCCAGTGTGCATCTCTGTCCCAACGGTAGATATGAAAACCTGCAATTATTGTGGTAAATGTGCTGAGGTTTGTGTCTACCATGCCATTGCTGTTGTCCCAAAGCATGTGCTAACTTTCTTAGAACTTTGCCATGGCTGTGGTGCCTGTAGTTATCTCTGTCCTGAGAAAGCTATAGCCGAGGAGGGGAGAGAAATCGGCATCGTGGAGTCGGGACACTCAGATGGGATGAATTTTGCCCACGGCAAACTGAATGTCGGCGAGGCTATGGCTCCGCCGGTAATCAGGAAAGTTAAAGAGTTCGCCAATAATGATGGTGCGGTCATAATCGATGTGCCTCCAGGGACGTCCTGCCCGGTGGTAGAATCAGTTAAAGATAGCGATTTCTGTGTGCTGGTAACTGAGCCCACTCCCTTCGGGCTGAACGACTTAGTTTTGGCTGTGGAGACGGTAAGACAACTTAAAATACCATGCGGTGTGCTCGTTAACCGTGCCGGTGTTGGGGATGGGAAAGTAGAAGAGTATTGTCAGAAAGAAGGCATTCCGATTCTACTTACAATTCCCCTGGATACCGAGATTGCCCGTCTCTATTCTAGGGGAATCACTCTGGTTGCTGGCATACCCACTTGGAAGGACGATTTTACAAGGCTGTTTGAAAAGATTGGAGACATAGTACATGAAAGAGCTGGTGGTCCTAAGCGGTAAGGGGGGAACAGGAAAGACTAGCATAGTTGCCTCATTTGCTGCCCTAGCTCAAAGCAAGGTGCTGGCCGACTGTGATGTGGATGCCGCTGACCTACAGCTTGTACTTCAACCGAATATGCGGGTGAATCACGAGTTCTGGAGTGGCCAGGTTGCCGTTATTGATGAGGAGAAATGCACGCAGTGTGGACTGTGCCAAGACCTATGCCGCTTCGGGGCGATTAATGATTTTAGGGTTGACCCTGTCTCTTGTGAAGGTTGCGGCTTCTGTTTCCATATCTGCCCTGACGAAGCTATAATTATGAAGGAAAACATGTCTGGACACTGGTTTGTTTCCGATACTAAATATGGTTCCCTGGTCCATGCCAGGCTGGGAATCGCGCAGGAGAACTCGGGCAAGCTGGTAGCCTTGGTCAGACAGCAAGCCAGAGGGATTGCCGAAGGCGACCGGCTTGATTACATCATAAGTGATGGACCGCCGGGCATTGGCTGCCCTGTAATTTCTTCCCTATCTGGAGCTGACTTAGCCCTCCTGGTTACCGAGCCGACACAATCAGGTATACATGACCTAGAGAGGGTGCTCGACGTATGCCGTCACTTTGGCATTCCTGCGCTAGTCTGTATTAACAAGTATGACATCAATGAGGATAACAGCCGTGAAATCGAAGACTACTGCCTTGGACAGGGGCTAGCGGTTGTTGCTAAGATACCTTTCGACAACGTTTTTACCGAGGCAATAGTAAATGGAGTGCCTGTGGTCGAGCATGGTCAAGATAGAGTCACCAAGGAGATAGAATCGCTGTGGCATCGCATCAGCCAAGCGTTAAGATGATATAGGGAGGTAAGGTCTTATTCCAATTTACGAGTATGAATGTGTGAAGTGCCAGGAGAAATTTGAGCTCCGCCGGCGCATAGCTGACAGCGACAGCAACGTAAGATGCCCTAAGTGTGGGGCCGAAGATCCAACGCGGGTCATATCTGCTTTTGCCACGGGGGCTAACAAGGGGACTTGTGCCCCTAGCAGCCCAACCTGAAGTGTAAGTTCATGAGGCAGGCTGCCTCAGCAGATTAAATTTGAAAGGAGACAAGGAAGCAGTGCCAATTTATGATTTTAGGTGTCGAGAGTGCGGCAAAGTATCTGAAATACTTCTTCACCAGGTGGGTGAGTCAGCTTGCTGCCCCGGATGTGGCAGTAGAGATATGGATAGGCTTATATCAGCTTCATACATGGTAAAGACGGGGACGAGAGCTCCGGGTACTACTTGCTGTGGCAGAAACGAGCGTTGTGACACGCCTCCATGCTCCACAGGAGATGCATGTAACAGAGACCGAAGGAGGTAAAATCGGGCAATGGAACCTATCAAACTTGACCCCAGGTATTCTACGAAAGAGATTCCAGGAAAGTGTATTAAATGCTTGGCTGAGCAAGAACTAAATAACTGCCTACTTGAGCTCTTAAGGGGTAGTGAAGAGGAGGGGGAGGGGGAGTTAGCGCAGAGATTTGAGGCGCTTGTGTCCTTCCTGAAATCCCATGAAGCAAAAGAACTGCTAGATGAATCAGAGAGGTATCTTTCCCAAGGGAAAAAGGTGACGGTCGATATCCATTTTGAGGCAGGGAAACCTGTATATGAGCTTAAGGTGAATTAGATAATTATGGAGGTGTCTTAATGAGATTTGCCATACCAGTAAGCGGCGGTGTGATGTCGCCGCATTTTGGACATTGTGAACAATTTGCTTTGATTGATGTCGATGAGGCAACAAAGGCCATCGTTCGGAAACAGCTTGTGGCTTCACCGGGACACCAGCCGGGACTGCTACCAGTGTGGCTGGCAGAGGAGGGAGTGTCGGCAGTCTTAGCCGGCGGCATGGGCTCCAGAGCCCAAGCACTGTTCCAAGAAAATCATATAGATGTCGTCGTCGGTGTAATGGAAAGCGACCCGGAGAAAGCCGTCCTGAATTACTTAAGCGGCAATCTTGCCACGGGTGGCAATGTGTGTGACCACTAGTAAAAGAGATGGCGAATTGAAAGTTTGTATAGTCGGTGGTGGTGGCGGCGCTAGCAACGCCGCCAATGTTATTCGAAGCCTAGATAGACAAGTTCATATCGACGTATTCACTAATCGGGGTGAGATAGGAAACCTACCCTGCGAAATACCATTCGTACTCAAAGGTACGCTCCCTTCCTGGGAAAGCAGTTTCGCTTTTAGGGACAAATTCTACGAGGACAGAAGCATTCAAGTTCACCTTAATACTGAGGTGACTGAAATAGCCAGGCAGGAAAAGCGTTTAACGGCTGGGGGAGAAAGCCATAACTACGATAAGGCGATTTTAGATCTAGGGGCTAGTCCTGTTACCCCTCCCATCCCAGGACTGGATGGGCATAAAGAGTTTGTCTTGAGCACAGGCTTAAATCTGGCTAGAGCCTTTGAGGATGCAATTCCAAAGTATTCGAAGGCAGCCATAATAGGCGTCGGGCAAATTGCGCTTGAAGTCACTGCTATCCTAAAGTCAAAGTCATACTCTCAGATATGCCTCGTGGGAAGGTCCGACCGTATTCTCCGTGCCTACCTTGACAAAGACATGGCTGAAATGGTCGAAGACAGAATAAAGGGAAATGGTATAGAGCTGATCCTATCAGCGCAAATCGTAAAGATAGCGAGCAAGGGGAATGAAAAGCTATTGTCGCTAGCAGACAAAGATTTAGAAGTCAACCTTGTGTTCTTCGGTACCGGGGTCAAACCGAACACCAGTTTGGCACAAAAGGCAGGTATCAGAATAGGAGAGACTGGGACTATTGCCGTTAATGAGTACCTCCAGACTAGCGACCATGATATTTATGCTATTGGAGACTGCATGGAGAATTGGGAGAGAATCACAGGTACCAAGATGCGCTATCAAACGGCAACGAACGCAGCCCGGACAGGAAGAATAGCGGGTAGAAATCTGATCTTGGGCAACGTGGTTCGCTATCCCGGCACGGTAATGCCTTTTGTTACGGAAATCTTTGGATATCAGGTAGGCACAGTTGGCTTCACTGAGACGTATGCTCAAGAGCGAGGGTTTGACGTTGTCTCTAGTATCACCACCACTTCGACAAGGCGACGGCTGTTTGGAGGCAAGCCAATCCGCATAAAGCTTGTCGCAGACCGTAAGACGCGGACTTTGCTTGGAGCCCAGCTTATTAGTGAGGAGCTGGTGGCAGGGAAAATAGATAAACTTGCCGTTGCCGTGGCTAATAAAATCCCAGTTGAGCAGCTATCTCTGATCGATACCTGCTATTCACCTACAGTAAGTGCAGGATACGAAGCAGTGACCATGGCACTGGATGAACTTACAGCAAAACTTGGTTAGCCATTGGCTGGAAAGCATGTTTGAAGAAAACATAAGGAGGAATGCATGTTAACTGAAAAAAAGGTAAGAGAAAGCTTGGAAGAGGTGCTTGTTCCTGGAGTGATGCGCAGCCTGACAAGGCTTAACCTAGTTAGACAGGTGGCTATCTCTGATGAAAAGATAGATATCAACCTTGCCTCAGCGGCGCTGGGTCAAGAAACTCAAGCCTGGCTCAAAACCAGGGTGGAGGATGTCGTCAAGAAACTGCCTGGTGTCAATGAAGTGAAAATAGATTTTAGCGAAGTGAAGCCTAAAGACGTCAATGAAATCGGAAGTGTGATCGCCGTAATGAGTGGTAAGGGTGGAGTGGGAAAGTCTCTGGTGACATCTTTGATTGGCATCGCTTTGGCTCGTGATGGCAAAGATGTCGGCATTCTTGACGCTGATATTACTGGCCCAAGCATTCCTAAAATGTTTGGCCTGACCAGTGCCAGGCCGAGCGGAAGTGAGAATGGTATCATGCCGGTTCTGTCTAAAATGGGGATTGAGATCATGTCTATTAATTTGATGCTGGAGCACGAGGACGATGCAGTAATTTGGCGGGGTCCGTTAATAGGCAAAGCCATAACGCAGTTCTGGGAGGAGGTTCTCTGGGGCCGGTTGGATTTCCTGATGGTAGATCTGCCGCCTGGTACGGCGGACGCGCCGCTCACTGTTATGCAGTCTCTGCCCCTATCAGGCGTAGTCATAGTCTTCAGTCCTCAGGAGCTGGCAGCAATGGTGGTACGCAAGGCGGTCAAAATGGCTCGAGAGGCAATGCGTATTCCTATCCTGGGCGTTGTAGAGAATATGAGCTATTTTATTCTGCCTGATACAGAGAAGAAAATGGAAATTTTTGGTAAAAGCAGGGCTGAAGAGATGGCAAAAGCTGCCGGGGCACCTTTGCTGGCACAGATACCCATTGATCCACGGCTAGCCCAGCTCTGCGATCAAGGCAATATCGAGCAATATGACGCTGAATTCATCAGTGCTTTTGCCGATGCACTCGTTAAAGATCCGACAGCCGATAAAAAGCAAAAAGGAGAGGGCAAAGGGCATTGAAAATATCAGTTTGTGGGAAAGGTGGCAGCGGAAAAAGCGTAATTACCACCATGCTGGCAAATGAATTCAAAACTAGAGGCTATCGCGTTCTCGTAGTGGATTCAGATGAGTCAAACTCCGGGCTTTACCGGATGCTTGGCTTCGCCCATCCGCCGCTCCCACTCATGGAGCTTGTGGGCGGCAAAAAAGGTTTTAAAGAAAGGATGTCGGCTAAATTCTCGTCAGGCGAATCAGAGCACAAGATTGAAGTTCTGACCCAGGACAAAATCATGGTTAAGGATATCCCACCCCAGCACATAAAAGATAGCGACGGACTCAGGCTGGTGAATATCGGAAAAATCCTTCATTCGCTGGAAGGATGTGCTTGTCCTATGGGAGTTTTGAGCCGGGAGTTTCTGGCAAAACTTCATATTGATGAAGATGAGGTAGTGATTGTCGATATGGAGGCAGGAGTTGAGCACTTTGGCAGAGGTATTGAAACGAGCATAGACCAGGTGTTGGTAGTAGTTGAACCGTCATTTGAATCTTTGGAGCTGGCTCTGAAAGTGAAGGAGCTGGCTATTGATGCTGGCGTAAGCAAGACTTGGGCCGTACTCAATAAAGTAAATTCAGATGAGATAGCAACCAGGTTGAAGGGCGAGCTGGAGAGAAGAAGTATTGAGGTCATTGGCATTGTCCACTATATTCCACAGGTCTTCGAAGCCTGCTTGGAAGGGCGCAAGCTGGGTGATGGAGTGGCATCAGACGAAATCAGAACGGTGGTGGATACCCTGCTCTAAAAAACAGTAAGTCAAAACCACGGAGGATGTAATGTGTATAGCTACCGTATACCTTGATACTGGTGGTGAACTTGAGGAAGCAATGAGCGATGTGGTCTACATCGAAGCCGAAAACAGTCGATTTCGCCTTGTTAACCTTATCGGAGAGGAAAAATACCTCAATGGTAAACTTAAGCGCATTGATTTCTGGGAGGAGCACTGTGTGGTCATCGAACAAGGCGACTAGGACACTATTTCAGAGCAATTCATTTCACCAAAACTGGTCGGAGGGCCTAAAATGGCTTCAGAGATGGATAAGATAGCGGAAGAGCTACAGAAAGAAATGTGGGCAGGCTATACTGAGGTAGTTATCGACCACGCGCAGAATCCTAGGAATGTCGGCAGTATTCCAGATGCAGATGGCTTCGCAAGTGTCACCGGCCCCTGCGGCGACACCATGAATATATGGCTGAAGGTTCGGAATGATGAAATCAAACAGGCTGCTTTCTTGACTGACGGCTGTGGTACTACGATTGCAGCTGGGAGTATGGTAACCGAGTTGGTGAAAGGGAAAACTGTTGTCAATGCTTTAAGAACAACTCAGCAAGGCGTGCTCGATGCCCTAGGAGGGCTGCCTGATGAAAGTGTGCACTGCGCTCTTCTGGCGGCTAACACAGTGAAAGAGGCGGCTAAGGATTATCTCGCTACTAAGAACGAGCCCTGGAAAAGGGCTTACAGAAAGACATGACGGCTATGAACAGGAAGGCGCTGGTGACCATGATAGAAGACCCATTTACAAGACGGCAACTGGAAACGGAGTCCGTCGGCTCTGAAGATTCGCCTTTTGACGCCCTGGCTTCAGGCTATGATGCCTGGTTTGAAGGCGAAGGAAAGCTTATCTTTGCCACAGAGGTCAAATCATTTCAGAAGGTATTGCCTTTGCTGCCTAAACCCTGGCTTGAAGTGGGAGTGGGCAGTGGCCGCTTTGCTAAGGCACTGGGCATAAAAGCAGGTATTGACCCATCGGCAAAGATCCTGGCGATAGCCAGGAAGCGAGGTATAAAAGTTTTTCAAGCCAAAGGAGAGGAGCGGCTTTTCGGCGAAGAGACCTTTGGAACCGTTTTTTTGATTGTGACCCTGTGCTTTGTCGACTCGCCTATTGCTGTCCTGCAGGAAGCTTACCGCATACTAAAACCAGGGGGCAAAATAGTGCTTGGTCTGGTATTACGTGACAGCACCTGGGGCCAATTCTATCTGACGAAGAAACAGGAAGGGCATCGCTTCTACAAGCACGCTACTTTCTATAGCTACCAGCGAGTGACAGAATTTCTAGAGCACACGGGATTAGCTGTTGAGAAGGTTGTTTCAACGTTATTTCAGAAGCCCGACGAAATGGATGAGGTGGAGATACCACGAGAAGGGTTTTTCCCCCATGCTGGATTTACAATTGTCGTTGCCAGGAAGCTACTTAAAGAGGACGTAAAAGCAAATAGAGAGGGGCTCGTGCGAACATGAGGGACTATGCTGTCGCCGATGGTGGGTGGCTATGAGATCAACCATCTATGGTCCAGTATCGTCCTGGCGTCTGGGTAGTTCGCTGGGTATAGATTTGCTTTCTACCAGAAGGAAGACGTGTTCCTACGATTGTGTTTATTGCCAGTTGGGTAGAACAGCAAACCTGATGACTGAGCGGAGGGAATTTGTATCGACCAAGGAGCTGGAGATGGCTTTGGAAAAAATGAGGGGCGTAAGTGCTAATTACGCAACCTTCTCCGGCATGGGCGAGCCCACGTTAGCCAGCAATTTAGGACAGGCAATAGAGTTAACAAGAGCTATTCTCCACCTGCCGATTGCCGTCCTAACAAACTCATCGCTCATGTCCAGAGAAGATGTGCGCCAAGAGCTTGCCCTAGCCGATATAGTGGTGGCCAAAGTAGATGCCCCAACCGAAGACCTATTTCATCAAATCAACAGACCCCACATTAAGTACACCCTCCACGAAATTCTACAGGCTATCGAATCCTTCAGAACGGCCTATGGAGGAAAGCTGGCTCTTCAGATGATGTTTTTCGAGGCGAACACGGGTTGCGCAGCAGAAATGGCAAGGCTTGCAAAGACGCTCTCTCCGGATGAAATACAGATAAATACCCCACTACGCCCCTGTCCTGTAAGGCCTCTGTCTCCGGACGAGATAGCTTCTGTACGGGGGCAGTTTGTGGAGTTCCATGGTGTGATGACAGTGTATGAAGCAAAAAGGCTTGAGGTGACTCCTTTGGATTTAGAGGCAACTTTGCGGCGGAGGCCCAAGCTATAAATGCATGATTCTTCGGGAGAAGAAGTTGTTCTGGAAAGTGCTTATCTGGCCGGCTATGGCAATCGGAGTTCTTTTATCGGCCTGTGTGGTTGAACAACCGGAAGCTGGTTTGGTTCCTGTGGAAAATGAACGTATGGAAAACAGAATAACTATAACCATTGTCTATGATAACAATTATTATGATAGTAAGCTCACGACAGCATGGGGATTCTCATGCCTGGTAAGGCTTCCACAACAGGTTATCCTGTTTGATACCGGGGGAGACGGCGCCATTCTGCTACAGAATATGGAAAAACTTAAAATCGACCCTGGGGAAATTGACGCAGTGATTCTGTCACATATACATGGCGACCATGTGGGTGGCCTCACGAGCTTCCTCGCACATAACAGTAATGTGACGGTTTACATGCCCTTTTCCTTCCCCCAGAGCCTGAAAGACGAGGTCAGAATCACTGGGGCGAAGCTTGAGGAAGTAGATAAGGCCAGAGAGCTTTTTGACAGCGTATTCACCACTGGTGAGCTCGACGGTGGCATAAGAGAGCAATCGCTTGTACTGAGGACTTCAAAGGGCTTGGTAGTGATAACGGGTTGCGCTCACCCTGGCATAGTTAATGTCGCCAAAAAGGCCGGGGAAATTACGAGGGAGAAAATCTTTTTGATGACTGGTGGTTTTCATCTTGACGGTGCATCGCCATCCCAGATCATTTATGTAGCGGAAAGCTTGCTCCAGCTTGGGGTGGAGGAGGTGGCACCGTGCCATTGCAGCGGCGAGCGGGCAAGAAGATTGTTTAGTGACTACTTCGGCGAAGACTATATCGACTGCGGAGTGGGCAAAGAGATAGTTATCGAATAATGGAGAAACAGGATAGATGGCAAAAGTTACTTTGATTATCGACGGCGTTGAGGTCAAGGCCGGCAAGGGGGAGAAGCTGCTCTGGGCAGTCTTGGACAACGGCTTTTACATCCCTAATTTATGTGCCATTAGGAGAGCAGACCCCCCACTAGCCTCTTGTCGCCTTTGCTTTGTTGAAATCGAAGGCAAAGATGCCCCTCTAACGGCTTGCACTGAGCCAGTCGACGATGGCATGGTGGTGCACCTCAATACGCCCAAGGTTAATAGGCTGAGAACCACTGCATTTGAGCTTCTACTTTCCCATTGCAAGCTCGATTGTCGCAATTGCGCCAAAAATGGGAATTGTGAATTGCAGAGCATTGCCTCCCGCCTCGCTTTGAAACTGAAGCTCAAAAGATTGAAACGCATTCCACGGGATCTTCCCGTGGACTCAAGCCATCCCATGTTTACCTATGATCCCAATAAGTGTGTTTTATGTGGCAAATGCGTCTGGGTATGTCATGAGCAGGGCACTGGCATCCTGGATTTCGCCTTCAGGGGCATCGAGACCAAGGTTAGCACAATAGGGGGTATTCCTCTGGCTGAGGCCGGGTGCAATTCCTGTCTCGCCTGTGTCGCTGTTTGCCCGGTAGGTGCCCTGGTAGCTAAATCAGGCGTCTCCGTGGAAGATGCCAAAACTGTGGTAGCTCAGCTAACAGGAGTCAGCCCTTCGACTTGACGATAGTAACTCAGGATATGGTCAACTTTGGAAGCCAAGATATTTGTAGGAGTAAAATGATGCTCAAAATAAGAAGAGACCTGTGCCGTGGATGCGGCCTGTGTGCTGAAAATTGTCCCTCAGGAGCTATTTATATTAGCTGGGGCCAGGCAGTGATAGACCAGAGCCGGTGCAATAATTGCTGCTTTTGTCTTGAAGTCTGCCAACAGGAGGCAATAGTAGAACTAATTCCAGCATCAAAAATAGAGCTACAAACTAGTGTTGCGTCACTAAAACAGAAGACGAGCGACATTATAGAAAGAATCGAGAGCCTTAAAAAGCAATCTTGGTAGAGATAAACAGAAGGCAGATACTATAATTATATCGATTTTCCAAGCCAAGAATATAAATTAAGGTGTGTAATTATGATTGAACTTAAAAGGCCGAAAGAGGAGATCATTAAGAAAGCAGGAGACTTAGGGGCAGAATACGAATCGAAATACAGGGGCTGCGCACAGTGTACGTTCTCGGCAACAGTTGATGCCCTGAGATGGGGGGGCGTAGAAATTATCCCACCGGATATGGAAGAGCCACTGTTTTCTGGGCTAGCCCTTTTGTCTGGCGGTGTTGGCATGACAGGAGATGGTTCATGCGGTGCTGTAACCGGCGGTATCTTAGCAATTGGTATAGCTTTGGGACTTTCTCGGGAGAAGCTGATGGATAGCGGAGTCAGGCGTATGGCTTATAACACCATCCAAAATGCTATTCTGGACAAGTATTATGCAAAATATAATTCTATACTCTGCAAGGATGTACAGAGGAAACATTTCGGGAAGGCTTGGGACTTGACAGTTCCCGAGATGAGCGAGGAGTTTCTGAAAGAATCAGGCGGGTGCACTATCACACAAACCGCTATGTGGGCTACTGAATGTATATTAGATGAATTTGAAGAAGGCATCTGGTAGGCTAGGATAAGTTCTTGTAAATTACTAATATGTCCTACCAGCAAGCAATGTCATCACCATATTCCAATTCCTTTCTCAAAAAGTGCACATAAGTCAACACATTGACATTCTAGCACGGATATTCTATTCTCCCTACGAAAGTTAGAGTCGTTCGATACAGACGCATTGTGTGAAAAGCCGATAAAAATAAAGAGAGGGGTATAAAAATGATCATCGATATATTCTCTCATCATATCTCGGCATCAGTCGGAAAACTGATAGAAAAAGGTAAATATTTTGGTGAAGGTAAGCAATATCTTGCCCCTATCCAAAACGCGGACCCCGAAGTTCGCCTGAACCTGATGGAAAAGTACGGGATTGATATACAGGCTCTCACCCAAACAACGCCGGTCCTGATGGGATTTAGTCCCGAGGAGGCAGCCGAGATATGCAGACTTTCAAATGACGACAATTATGCCCTTTGCAAGACATACCCTAACAGATTTGTGAACATCTGTATCATTTCTCTTCTCGATATGGGCAGCGCCATGAAAGAGCTCGACCGTTCGATAAATGAGCTCGACTGTCGCGGAGTCACCGTTTCATCAAACCAGAATGGCAAAGGGCTTGACTCTCCTGAGTATTTTCAGTTTTATGAGAAATTGGTACAGCATGACTTACCTCTTCTTATCCACCCCACCCACTGGGAGTCTTATCCGCTGGTCGATATGGATACAGCATGGCGAATGATGCATGTTTTTGGATGGCCTTTTGATACCACTCAGGCTGTATGGAGACTTATTTTGGGTGGTGTTATTGACCGTTATCCTTCTTTAAAGGTAGTTACACATCATATGGGAGCAATGCTTCCCTATTTCGTTCGGAGAATTGAATCAACCTTTGATCTGCATCTGAAAGACAAATTACCACGGCACATCTCTCAATACTGGGGCAATATTTATGGCGATACAGCCGTAGATGGAACGGTTGCCGCCTATCCCTGTGGTTATGCTTTTTTTGGACCTGACCGTTTGATGTACGGCTCAGACTATCCATTCGGCCCCCAAGTAGGCGAGGCTTATATCAGAGATAATCTGGCTGGTATTAAGGCTATGGATATACCATCTCAAGATATGGAGAAAATACTTTGGGGAAATGCAAAAAAACTACTGAAAATCAAGTAACTCGCCGCCTGAAGTTAATTTTGGTTACCACCATTAACCGCCGAAAATAGGTGGCAGAAAAACCACCGTATCTCCATCCTTTAGCGGTGCCTCCATGCCACCTAAAAAAGTGTGTTGTTGACCGTTTATCAAGATTTGCAAATGCCGAATATTATTTGCCTCATGGCGAAAGGCATCACCATATTTCCCACCCAGATGCTCAATCAAATCAACGAGCCTGGCACCATCTTTCATGACAAAAGTCGTCTGGCGAACAGCGGCTAACTCCCTAAGCTGACCGAAAAAGAGTACTTCAACATTCACTGTTTCTATTTACCTGTGGTAAAGCCAAGCCCCAGCTCATTTAGCTTGGCTTTAGTGGGAATTCCGGTCTTGCCATCCCATCCGCGTACCTGATAATAATCTGTCAGCAGAGGCTCAGCTTCAAAAATCTGGCCCGCTGATGGCCCAGCAGGCATTGATTCCTCTGTAAGCCGCTTGGGGAAGACATCGTCTTTAATATCAAACCCCTCTCGCACATTAAACATACGTTCCAGGTTGAATATCCTCTCCCCTACTTGCCACAGGTAGGCCGGGTCTGAGAAATCGGCAACTCCGGTCGCTGCCGAGAGGAGCCTGCCGTACACCTCCTCTCGAAGCATGTCCATTGATGGTGCGAAGCTACATAGAATGCCTGTTTCGAAGAGTGCAGTTAAGTCCTGATTCCACTTGGTCAATTCGCCCTTCCCCTCGATGGCAAAACGGTTGACCTTCCTGGGGACGGGGGCACCGAATATTTCTTGAGGGGCATAGCCGGTATTGTGGTCCGCACCGATGTTCGATGTTAGCAGATTCAGTCCATGGGACTTGGCGCCACGAGGGTCGTAGGCAGGCAGTTCGAGCCCTTTCACTTGTATCGCATATTGCTCGGCACCATGGCCAATGCGTCGGGCTGCCTCACGAGTGCCCTCAGCCAGTATGTCGCCCAGACCCTGCCGATAGGCAATCTGTCTGATTAGCAGCATAACTGGCTCATTATTACCGTAAGTAAGCTCCAGACCGCCGGTGTCCTTCTTGGTAATTAACCCTCGCTCATACAGTTCATAAGCAAAGCCGATAGCGTTGCCGGTAGAGATGGTATCCAATCCCAGGTCGTCGCACAGCTTATCGGCAGCGATGGTCAGACCGATATCGGCCTGCGCCACAGGCCCCGTAAAAGCCCAGATAGTCTCGTACTCCGGCCCTTCAGACCATGCTCCAGCATAATTGCCTGTACCCATCTTGGTGATGCTCCCACAATGAAGCATGCAGCTGTAACACCTTGTCTTGCGCACGCGCAACTTATTGTATTCGGTGCGCTCTAGCTGCTCCCAGTTTGGTAAGACACCCTCCCGGAAGTTCTTGGTGGGGAAAATGCCTATGACGTTGGTAAACTCTGAATTCTGTGTTCCCGATTCGGAAAAGGTTGCGAATTCGCGATTAGTCTGGTAACCCTTTATTTGCTCTTTTACCGCGGCGGCAAAGGCCTCACGGTCGGCTAGCTCAACCGGCTGGTGACCCCGGACTGCAATAGCCTTGAGTTTTTTACTACCCATAACTGTGCCACCACCACCCCGACCGCAGGCACGTCGGTCGCTGAATATGCCGGCATATTTCACCCCCCGCTCACCAGCCGGACCAATACAAGCGATTCGAATATTCGGGTCACTCAGTTCCTCACGAATCAGTGTATGAGTATCATCACAATCAAGCCCCCATAGGTACGTGGCATCTCGCAGTTCATATTTACCATCATGAACCCAAAGAGAAACCGGCTTATCAGCGATTCCCTTTATGACGATGATGTCCAAGCCAGAGAACTTCATCTCTGACGCCACATACCCCCCGCTGCTAGACTTGAAATAACTACCGGTAAGAGGTGACTTAAAGAAAACCTTATAGCGGCCGAAGGATTGAGCGTTTGTTCCCGCGAGAGGTCCGGAGATAAATATCAGTTCGCTTTCTTCGCCCAGAGGGTCAACACCAGGTTTTAGCTCATCATATAGTAGTTTGGCGCCAAAGCCACGTCCACCAACAAAGTTATGGATGAGCTCTTTATTTAGTGATTCCTCAGAGAAGGTACGCTCTGTCAGGTTCACCCGAAGAATGCGGTTTTTATAACCTGCCATGCTTTATTCCTCCAATCTCGCAAAATCTATACGATAGTATCAAGAAGGCCAGCTGTTTTTCAAATAATGTTCGCTATTTCGCTGATATTTATTTCTAGCATCTTAACACTTGCCAGAATACGGTCAACATTCCTGTCTACGGCTTGGATACCACCCGATATGTGCTTTAGCTCGGTTGCCGCATCTTTAATTGCCTGAATTTTTTCGATCATCACTTTTATGTTATATTCTTGCCCCATACTACTACTCCTTGTGCCGAAGGTCCCTGAACCTCTTGCTCTTAACATCATATCTAGGAAGGGCATTATATTGATGAAACTCCAGGTTATACCCTAAATTCGTCTTTAGTCTAAGCTGGTCAACTAATTTAGTTTTAACCAAATCAGTTTTGCTCTCCTGCCCAGGGAGCAGCTCTACTTTTAGCGTGATGTCATCTATATCACCTTTTTTGGCTACTACCACTTCATATTCATCGCCAAGTTCTGGGATGCTTCTGACCACTTCCTCAATAGAAGTCGGAGCCAGTAAAACCCCCTTCACCTTGGTAATATCATCAGCCCTGCTGATAACCCCCCCCCT
>Ga0209427_10002516_pt1 | contig 21587 bp, 26 predicted proteins | sample DeeMarSWOR136_30_FD_187465 | JGI IMG/M metagenome (GOLD analysis project Ga0209427, IMG submission 187465) | Marine sediment microbial communities from White Oak River estuary, North Carolina - WOR-1-36_30 (SPAdes) (version 2) | ecosystem: Environmental > Aquatic > Marine > Intertidal zone >...
AAATCCGAGAAATGGAATATATGATAAAAAATATGATCGATCCGATCCTTTATTTCGTAGATTCTATGCAAGATTTGTTTAACAAACTTGGGATTAAATGGGCTACCGATAAGGACGGTCGTTTTGAAGAAGAAGACGAATACGAAGAAGATGAAGAATTGGTTTTTCCAAAAAAAACCACAAAAGAAATCACGAAAAAAACTCCAAAACCAAAAAAGGAGAAATTAGATTTTAACGACATGTATTTATGATTAAAAAATGATTAAATGTCCTTATTGTAATAAAATTCAAACCGAAATAATAGAAGACGAGAAATTAAAATCTCCTATATTAAAATGTTGTAAGTGTAATAAAAGTTTTGTGTATCAATCGTACAATTTTTCGCAATATAACCCGTATTGGTTAAAAATAATCGAGGGAATTAAGATGGAAGAAATACCTGTTTTATGGGGAAACGATCCAAAAGCAATGAAATTATATAAGAAATTTAAAGAGGTTATCTGAATGATAGAAAAAGAACAATTTTGTCCATTTATCGAAATCTGTAATCGATACGATAGTAATTGCTCTCAGTTTTATAATAAAAAATGGTTTAGTTGTTTAAATTATCAAAAAATAAAAGATCTCATTTTTAGGTTTGCTAATAATGTGGAATAGATTTAAGAGAAAGTTACGATTGTGGTTTAAGTGGAAACGATGCCTCCATTGTGGTTGTAAACGAATGGAGAAAATAGAGAAAAATTATAAGTGTTCCCGTTGCGGGAGCAGGTATCCTAAGTGGATATTAAAAGCCGTGTAATCTGATGTACAAAAACAAACAAGGGTACAAGCTTCGGTTTAAACTCCGATGTCCGAGATGTAAAAAATGGTTTAGTATTAGGAGATCGAGTTTATCCGATTTTTACTTTTGTAAAAGTTGCTGGTTAATATTTTTAAAAAATTGAAAAGGGTTGAGAAAAACGAACATTTGCGAAAAATGTATTTACGAGTACCGAAAGGGTTATTATTGTTCTAAGGGACACGATCAATACAGTCTGTTTAACGAGTTTACGGAGTGTCCCGACTTCGTTTTAAAACGAGAGTTTAATTCTAAATCGGTATTCGAAGATTTCGTATCCGATTTAAGAGAATTAATTAAAGAATACAAAAAGAAATTGAAAAAATGTGAGGTATAATGATAGATAAAGAATTTTTAGAAAAACTAAAATGCAATTTAACTCCAGATAACGTAGATAATTGGACGCGAGACGACCAGAAAAAATATATTAAACTAAAGTATGTTTTTATGAGAAAATACCCGTTAGAAATGCATTTATTCGATGGCATTGATTGGGTAATTACGAGATTTCAAGCGTTTATACCGTACCTTTACGGGAAACTATTTCGTAAAGAACAAGTGTGGAGTCGGGAACTTAGAGATTACGTTTGGGTTGATAAGGAATGAAACAAATCGAAATATTAAACGAAATGTTTAACGAGATAACTAAATTAGTAGATTTATTAGAAAGGATTTTAGAATTAATGTCTAAGACGAGAGAACAACCGTTTATCGTAGAGAAGGTCGAAAAACATTGAAATTCTATTGGGAATGTCCGTTTTGCAAGTACAGGATTTATACGAAAAAGGTTAACCCGCATTTTCTCAAACAAACGAAAATCTGCGAGGTATGTGGGGAAACGAGAACGTTTAACCTAAAGGTCGTGTTAGAAGAATGAGTTTGTTGTTAGCGTTAAGAAAGTTGTTAAACTGGGTTCAGAAAAAACTGAGGGTTGAGATATAATTAGTTATTTCGAAATCGAACGGGAACGGGTACGAAGGCAAAGGAAAATTGCAGAATCTATGAAAAACGAGTTAGAAAAAAGAAATTTGTTCGAAAAGTTAAATCGAATGCGGAGGAAAAATAGACTATGAGCGAAGAGAAAAAGAGTAAGACGAAAACTGACATTTTGAAACAGTTATCTAATCTAATAATTACTCTTGATGAGTCAATACCATTACTAACAGCAATTTATCAAGCATTATCACCAGATACAGAAAAGGAGGAAAAATAAAATGGCTTGGTGTTTTCCAGAATTAAACAAACCAAAAACAAGCGTAGTTGATATACACAAGAAGAATGGGGAAAGACCAGAGTTTGATATTTATATTGGTCGTAAAGTCAGATATACCGAATTTACCAAAGATTCTAAGTGGTGTAATCCAAGATTAACTCTGGAAGAATACGAGTTATATATTAGAGATTGTATTGATAAATTTCCAGAGTATTACGATTTAAACGAATTAAAAGGAAAACGATTGGGTTGCTGGTGTATTACAACTTCCGAAATACCCGATAAAATCGAGGATATGGTATGTCACGGACAGGTTTTAATGAAATTAATTAGAGAAAAATCTAAATAATTTGTTATCGAAATAAAAACGTATGGAGAAAAAAATAGAAATGATCGAAATAAAATTAAACGAGTTACAAGAATTAAGAGACCAAAAACGAGAAGAATTAAACGAGATAAACAAACTTATCGAAACGAAAACGAATAGAACGAACGAAATAAAAGAGTTAAGCAATAGACTAACGAAAACACAAGTAGAAATTAAAGATTTAACGGATCAATTAGAAGAATTAATAGAAGAAGTCCGAGACATTAAAAAAAGGTTAAAGAACGAGTAATTCTTACGATTCTTCTTTATCGATTTGTTCTTTTAACTCTTCGATTTCCTTTTTAAACAAAACCATAAGAGTACTCATTCTTTTTAATTCGTTTTCGGTTTCTTGGTGTTTTTCTCTAAGAACTTTTATTTCCTCGTTATCTTCTCGTAATTGTTCTATTTCTTTTACGAGTTTTTTCGTATTCCCGATAACGACTGCAGGTTGTATTTTATTGTCTTTAAAATAATCGATCATTTTCTCGATTTTGTTTGTTATGTAATGTCTCGAAACCATACCAATTTTGTGTTGAGACCACAGATCGAAAATGTCTTTATCCTCTAACGAAAATACTTTTTGTAATCGAGTAAAACATAGCCTTCTAATGTGTTGTGGGTTCAAATCCCGATTTAGTCCGTTTGTTTCTACGTGATATTTTATTCTCTCGCTTACCGTAGGAGAACTAATGTTCCCGAAAAGGTTTAATTTTTTGTCTTTGTTCCAATCGTACCTCCCTTCGAAATCTACGTAATTTTCTCCCTCGTAAATTATCCGAAAATGCTTATTTTCGGTTAATTCGTTAATCTTTTCCGTGTTTTCTGGAGTCTTTTGTATTCTTCTTACGATTTTCCTTTCAAAATATTCTTTTAATTCGTTTACGAACTCTGGTTCGAATGCGTTTAAATAATACACGTCTTTACCTGTCGTTTTAATCCGTTTTTTAAACAAATAGTAGTATTTCGTGTTATCGTATCGTTTAAAATCTTCGGGTTTCAAATCTACGATATCAATCGGGTTTAATCCGTTATACATCATTATTTTTACGATTAACTTGTATTTTTTATTCGGGATTATGTCGTATAATTCGCAGATTTCTTCGAAGGTAATGTCTTGGGTTAAATTCAGAGTTGTTTCCATATCTTTAATCATATTTTTCGGATTTCCTCCGTATAATGCTCCCATTTTCGAGAACAATCCCTGTATTTGCCAAACGTAATTTACATAGCTCCCTTTTTTCGTACTCTCGTTTTTTTCTCCGTATTCAACAACCCATTTGTTAAACAAATCCGATTTTTTATTCGAATCTAATTTTGTCCACAAATTGAATAAATTGTTATGTACGTCGTTTTTTTCCCATTCTTGCGTTATTGGGTTCTTTTTTACTCCTACGATAGATTCGTACTCGTCTAAATCAAACTCGATTCCCAATTCTTCTTTAAACCGATTTAAGAGAAAAGGAAAAAACTTGTTTAACGCTTGAATTTTAGATTTAACCGATTTTTCTGACAAAGGAGAATCCTTAAGGTATTCTTTTATCGGGATTATGCTCGTTAAATAATCGAGGTATATTGTTTTTCTTCCTTTTGCCATTTATCTCAACCCAATTCCTTTAAAATTATAATTTCCTTTTCTAATTTCTGCTTCGTCAGCTTTTCTTGCCTTTTCGTAATCCGATCTTTTCTGTTCTTTTTTAGAACATTCTAAACAAATCAATTGAGTATTAAACATACTCATTATGAATCCATTTGTTTTTTTATAACATCTTTGACAAAACCCGTTCCAATTCTCCATTTTTTATCCCTCCAAATGTTCGCTTTTAGGATGTCTTTTCTCTATATGAGACAATAAATATCTTATGTTGCTAAATTGTTGATTACAATGAGGGCATTTTATATACCCTTTTTTTAGTTTTGCCATATTTTATCACTCCTTTTTTATTTTTTTATTTTTACCATTTTGTATTAAAATATTATAAAAGATTTGCTCCAAATTGAATTCCAATGTTTATACCATGAAAATAACAATAAATCTCAGAGTTTTTTCCTTCAGAAATAATTGTTCGTCCGTTCTCGGTAATTGTCCATTTACCAGAGTCTTTATTATATCCATAACGATTATTTAATACTTCATTAATTAAATCAATCGTATCCATAACATCTTTATTGGTTATTTTCCCATCTTTATAATTTATTTGCATTTTTTTTCTCACTTTTTATTATTTTTTGTTTTTATTATTTTTTATTTGACACGATTTGTGTCCCTAAGTTACCAAAGGTAACTTAAGTATTTAAATGTTTGTATTTTTTCAAGTAAAAAAAGGTATAATACTATGGTTAAACTACTTTAAATAGGGTATTATACCTAAATTTACTTAATTTTTACCATAACATTTTGACAAAAATCTTCTTTTTTACTTAATTTGTGGTGTTAATTTTTTAATAATCTTTCTCTTGGAATTACATGTCTAACTATTTTTTATTTGTCAATCTCCGATTGTCAATTAAAGGTTTATAAACTCTTCGTGACAATTATATGGATATAGTATATTTTTGAAAAAAATAGAAACAAAAAATTCAAATATTTGAAAAAAAAACAATAGGAGAAAAAACTATGGGTATGAAAGATTATTTTGCACTTCCAGATAACGCCTATGGTTGGACATCTTTACTCTTAGGAGTAATCGGTTCGATTCTTTACGCAACTCAACTTTTATTCGGTTGGTTTGGAGTCGATACAACCGATCGAACGCTTTTCTCCCTAATCTGTTTGATAATGCTCGTTATGGCTATATCTTGCGCGTACGTAGCTAATAACGTAAAGGACTTAAAAAACCCATTAATGACCACGCTAAAAATCTTCGGAACTCTGTTCGTTATTGCGTTTATTTTTATAATCGTAGGGAATGGAGTAGGTATGATGTTAGATACTGGATTTCTCGAACACACTAACACCCACGGTGGATTTTTGTTTGGGATACCACAACTAACATATATTACCGAAGCTGATGTAAACTCAATAACTCAATGGGCTTTAGGAGTTCAAATGATTATCAAAGCTTTCTTCTTAGTCATACCTTTCCTTATCGCGTGTTGGGGAGGGTTATCCGTGTTAACTGCGGATTCGATTGACGAGGCAGAAGGTGGGATTTTGGCTATTGTAGCCGCGTTCGTAGTCGTTTTAGTCGTATGGATGTTCAGACTTGTCGGAGTTATTTTGGGTACAGAATAAATTAAAAAACGGTTGATGTAAATTGAAGCATTGGCACGGACTTCTCAGTTCGTTTTTTATAATCCTAATAGCCTTCAATTTCTGTTTTGCGTTCGTAGTTGCAGTTTCGATTCAAGTTGGTACTGATCCCACAGACGATATCAAATGTGGGAATCGAGACGTAATCGGAGATTGGTGGGAAGATTTCGATCCAGACAATATGCCTACAGCAGAGGAATGGCAAGAATTATTCGAACGAGGGTTCGAGTTTTCTACGAGACCAGATTATATAGATGTTATAGCATACGGAGTAGAACACGATTCCGAATGTAACCTTTGGGTTCAAGTCCAAAACGAAAACGATATACCTTCGTGTAGTCACCCTATATTTTTTGCGATTATCGTATACAACGACACTTTTTACAACGAACAATTCGTTACTCTCGGATTATTCGATCCGACAAATTTCTTAGGAACGAATATGGAATATTTATCAAACTTTAACGGTTCGAATCATTACGATAACATAACTTTAGATTCAACAAATAACAAATACGAGTTCCCTGTTCCGTGTGGTTGGATTACCGAAACCGATCCGAATGACATCGACGATTTTCTATACGGTATTTTACTTTCAGTTTGTATAGACGATTCGGGAGTTATTGTTTCTTTGTGTTTTGATGTATTCCCTAATTCGATTTGGAATCAAAATTTTGGAGACGGTTCGGATACGTTTGGTGGGAGTACGGGAGGGAGTTATACGGGAGGAGATACGAACATTTTCAATTACGATTGGACTACGTTATATCAAGGATTTATGGATACGCTATGGTTATGGATTATATTGATTCTATTATTTATCGGATTGTTAATTTATGCAGTCGCGAAGAGTAGAAAATCTAAATAAACATTTTTTTAAAATTTTTTATTAAAAACCAAAAACAAAAAAGAGGTATAAAAATATGGTAGAAGGTAAAGAACGACGCTTTGGAAAGCATTACAAGGAAAAGGAAGGAATTCACAGAGGGAGAAAATCGGGAAGGCGTAAAGCTGGAAGAACGAAATCTCCACAGCCTCCCGAAGCAAAAAGGTTTGGTGGGAAGGAGTACGAGTTAGAAGGTTCGTTCCCTAAATATCGAAGAGCGAAACAAGTTGCGAAGAAAATCAGAAAAGAGGGAGGACAAGCAAGAGTAACCGAGTTCAAAAAACATAGAAAAAAGGTATATACGGTTTATAGTAGATATTAAATTTTAAAAGGTACGAAAATATGGGAAAAGAAATAAGAAAAAAGAAAATCGGAAAACATCGTACCGTATTTATTCAATTTCTTCCTAAAGGTTCAGCGAGTACTGGTTCTGCAAGAATATGGATCGATAATATTAAAGAAAGAAAATCTTATCATTTCGATTTGGATAAAAAAGAAAAATCTTTAAAACTGTATAATAGAATGAATTCGGTTAAGGCAATGAACGATATAATCAAATCTGAAAAACCTTATTCAGAATCTTTTTAATTTCATTTTTTAAAATAGGTAACAGATATGGGTAGAAAAAAGAAAGACAATAAAGAATTCAAGAAAGCAACGAAAAGATCTGTTAAAATTCATAAATCTATGAAAAAAGAAGAGAAAAAATACAGAAAAGAACAAGAAGCAAAGAAAAATCCCAAAAAAAGGGCTAAAATGGAGAAAAAAGCGAGAAAATTCGATACGAAAATGGAGAAAAAATTAAAGAAAAACCAGAGTTTGTTTTACGAACCTGCAAAGTACAAGAAATATTCCAAATTAATAGATACTACGAAACCGACTCGAACCCGAAAAAAACTACTCGAAGAGTTTAACGAAGCGAAGCAGTTAGAAAAGAAAAAGAGAATAGCTAAAATCGCTACTCTTACGGCTAACAGGTTAAACGCTACGAAAAAACGAAGGGATTTAACCGTAGAAACGAAAAAACGAATTAACTATTCCGCAGACCATTTCGAGAAAACGAGTCAAATGCTTTGGAATAAATACAATCTGGAGAAAAAGAAAAAACAAACTAAAAATGGAAGAAAAAAGGGTTAAATTAAATAAAACCAATCTAAAGAAATTTATGGATTGGTCTCCTTCTCGTTTTAACGAGTGGAGAAAAGACGAAGCAATTGATTATATTATAGAATTATCCAAAAAAGGAGAAAATACTACTCAAAAATTTAGTATCGGATCATGGAGTGCTACTTACGGGAGTCAATCTCAATTTAATTACATTTTTAAAATAAAAAACGGGAAAAAAACCCTCGTAAAAGATTTAGGAAGATCGAGAAAAGAAAAAATTAGATTAATTTAGGTATGAAATTCAATTTTTCGCAATTATGTATTACGGGATTAGTATTATCCCTATTCGCATTTAGTTTTATATCGATTTTATTAGTTTCAGATCTGGAAATCGTTAAAAGTTTGGGAATTCCCCGACTTGCAGATACCGACAGTAAAAATTGGACTTTCACCGATTCGGTAAATTACACTTACGATCCAGATGTGATTACCGTAAGTAGTGGAGAAGCGAAATTAAATTCGATGTTTCCCTTAGATAATATGACGTTTTACGCGAATTATAATTCAGACATTAACGGGACTTGGGGACTTGGGGACTTAACGGGAACTCCAACGGGAGGGGCTGATGTAAGTAGTGGAGTATTAGATTTAGCACACGATGATAATAGATACCTCGATTATGACGCGGATCAAAACGCAGATTCGCAACAAAAAGGATGCGTGAGATTTAATGTAGTTCCAAGTTATTCTGGTACACCATCAGCTCTCAGATATTTTTTTGCTATTTCTAAAGCACATTCCGATATGAAAAATTGCATTAACATACATCATAGAACATTATCGGGGAATATTGTTATATATATATACGACAGCACGGGTTCTACTATAATAAATAATGTTTATCTTGGAGTATGGTCTCCAACATCGGGACAATCTTACGAGTTCGAATTTAATTGGGATATAACTAACGGGGAGACGAGAGTTTTTATAGACGGAACTCAACACGGGAGTACCCAAACAGATACGGGAACGAGAGATGGGAATATAGGTCTTCTCCGAATCGGTGTTTCTGTTAGTGCCTCCCAAGATTCTTACTTTAAAATAGATAATTTTACTTATTTTAACGACGTTCAACACACTTCGAACTATTCTCCCGAACCCATTCCAGAAAACGATTACGATACGAACAACCCAACGATAGTTCCAACCGAAGAGTTTCCGTACGTTGGAAACCTTACATGCTTTAACGAAACTGCTACGAAACCCGAAGGTACGGACGTAAAATATCATTGTTCTATCGATAACGGTTCTACATGGTTGTATTGGAACGGGACTGGTTGGGATACTACGGACGAATCTTACGATCAATCGAATAATGCAACCGTAATAAACGCAAACATCGGGACTATTGGAGAAAACGGTACTTTTTTGTTTAGAGCGTTGCTAAGTTCGGAAGGAGACAATACTCCAACCTTAGACGATATCGTAGTGGGTTCGAGTTATACTCCTCCCGAAGAACCTCCCGAAGAACCTCCAGACGATGACAATGACGATAACGGGGATACTCCTCCAGACGATTCGGGAAACGGAGATGATAACGGAACTCCAGACGAAGAACCTCCCGAAGAACCAGAACCCGAATCTGAAATTAATTGGTATTACGTGTTTTTCATAGTTCCTGTGGTTTATTTTAGTCTTGCAATATTGTTTTTCGTTATATACGACAGAATAGAGAAATTTGTGAAAAGATAATGGAGAAAAAATCGAAAGAAGTAATATATATTATTGGATTAACGGGGATATTTCTCCTTATATTATGTTTCTTCTTATTTTTCGGAGAAAAATTAGGTTTAATCGAATTACGAGTAGGAGAATCGATTTTAGGATTGTCTCCGTTAGATGTATGGTTAATCATTATACTCGTTGTGTTTGCTCCTGCGATTTTCATTACGTTATATTTATTAAATCAATACAGGTTGTTAGAAACTTAAAATGAGCACGAAAACGAAACGAAAAAGGTCGTTTGCAAAATCGAGCGTGGAATACCTTAACGATTTTTTGTCCGATAAATTAAAATTAGGGTTTATTAACGACAAGATTTTTCGGATCGGAAAATGGAGCAAGGTATCTCAGATATTTTTCGATTTGTTTGTTATCGGGATTATTTTGGTTTTATTAGTTTTTTTTGGAGTTATCCATTGGATCGTTATGTGGATTTATTTCGTAATAGGTATTATTGTTTGCGGATTTGTATTTACAAAACCAAATAAAAAATATAACATTTTACTTGTTATCGGATTTTTCTTCGTATTAATGTTCATACCATCCCGTTCGGGACAAATAATGTTATTAAGTATTTCTCCCGAAAAACCGATTAATCCGTATGCCGAAGATACTCTCGAATATACCGCATGGAACGAGGGTTGGAACGGATATATAGGAGGTTTGAATCGAGAAGAAAATAAATATGCAGGTCAAGCTTCTACCGTTCCAAGTGGTATGCGTTGTCGAGATGCGTGGTGGAGTGGATGGGATAAATGTAAAGAATATACCGAAAAAATACAATCGGGAGAAATTGCAAATGGAACTATATTAAACAAACCAGATTCAATAAATCCGTATAGAGAAGGAGTAGATCAATATGATGCGTGGGAGGAAGGTTATATTGCCGAGAGTTTAGAAGATAATCCATACAGTCAAATTACTCAACCGAGGTTATTTCACGCTTTCGAAGACGGATATCGTGCAAAACACGGTTATAAGGATTTGGGTTACGTCGATATGTCCGAAGTATTCAATTTAGAAACTTTTACCGATAATCCTCTCGAAAATTTAAATGTTACCGTAACAAACATAATAAATATCGGGAATTGGATACTTTTTCTTTGTATTATCGGTTTCGGGATTGCAGGTGTTGGAGATGTAATATCGTTTAATTGGGGAGATCTTATAAAAAAGATTGCGATAATAGCTATGGCTATTCTCATTTTAACTACTGTTTATGTATTATTTCAAATGGTAGGAGTACCTGTAATTACCGTATGGGATACGGTTGGAAACGCTTGGAACGATATGTCAAAAAATCTTGGTTTTGCTCAGTTAAACGTAATTACTGGAGAGATTGATAGTTCTCCTCAAGTTGTTATAAACAACATTTTCAAATGGATTCCATTATTTTTCGTTATCGGGATGTTAAGTTTCTCTCTTTATTTCAGAAAACGGGACTTAAAATCGATACTCTTTGCTCGTAATTTAACGGACGATTATACGATCGAGGTGAAAAGAACTTCGTGGTCTATACCCGTTTTAGTATTATTAATCGTAATGGTCATATATATCGTTGGTTATTTCTTGGTATCTGCCGAACCAACATTAACGATAAACCCGATAATTACTCTCGTATTTTACATAAGCGCAATAGTAATTATCGTTCTTCTTGGAAGTAAAGTTTTGATAATAAATAGACATAAAGGAGTATCGGGTTTGGAAAATACCTTTGAGTTCGTAAAATCGTGTTTGTTATGGACTATTTACGGGATTTGTGGGTTGTTTTTGTGGTTTCAAGTGATGCAACCCGTGTTTTATAACTTAAATCTTACAGATTCTCCGAGTTATTTAACTCAAATGGCACAAGGATTCGAGCTTCTCGAATCTAATTACTTAGAACAAATATTTCTCGTTGCTACTCCCGAAACGTTAATTTTTCAAGTAGGAATCGTGGGGATCGGAAATAGAATTTATTATACAGTTAGAAAGGGAAAATTAATCGAACGCGAACGCGAACGCTTGATTAATCGTAAACAGAGGTTAATTAATCAACTATCCGAATTTCGATTAACCGAAGATATATCTCGGAAAAATCTCCGAAGAATAGCTAAAATGGCAATAATTCAGAAAGAAATCAGTTCTATCGATTTTAAATTAGAGAGTGGGAAAATACAAAAACTCCCGTATTCGTATTTTGTAATCCCTACAATCGTTTTTGCATTATTAGGTTCGTTCGTATTCAGCTCTTACCACGCAATTAGACGGGGATACGATTTTGGGGTATGGTGGCAACATCCAGAGTTAGGAATGAATTATTTTGGCGCAGGATTTTTCTTGAGTTTCATATCGTTCTTTTCGTGGATTGCAGGAATTTTAACACACGCATTGAACAATATCATAGCAATAATTATTATGGGTGGGTAAACGGAAATAATGAAAAAAAAGATATTCCTAAAAAACGATTTAAAATGGATTTTACGCTTTGTTTATGTTTGTTTATCTATTTATTTGTGGTTGTTTATATGGCGTTGTTGTTTGTATGGAATATCATTCGGAGGAGAAAAAGGACAATCTGTTATATTATGGAATTGTTATGGTGAAATGTATTTTGAGGGATTTGTTTTAATTCCTATCATAATTACATTTCTAATTTTTGGTTATTTCTTTTTATTCAAAAACAAAAATAAGGGGAAGGATATAAAATGAAAAAGAAAAAAGGAGCATTATTATTCGTTATTTTTCTCGTTCAAATTCTGATTTTCGTTCCTAATATTCTTTCCGAGATACAGAATAACGACGATCTCGAAATTGTACTCTCCTCCGAGTTGGAAACCAATTCTGAAGAGATTCATAGTAATTTAATGCCAATTGGTATGTATTCGTTTTGGGATGTTCCAGAACTTGATATCGGTTCGTTTTCTCACGATATTACATCAATAAATATAAAGGAACTTCAATATCCAACGTTTAACACAACAGGAATTTCAAATTTAAATTTTTCGAGTTCTGGAAATCAAACGGGGAATACGACAGAGGGAATGAGCGAATATACAACATCCGCGAATTTTGATACAATAATTAGAATAAACGCTAATTTTTCTGCAAATTATACTGCATACGATCAAGATATTTATCAACACGATGTTATATTTAACGATGACATAAATAGTGGTTATTGGGATTTATATGGCGTATTACAGAGATATTTTACTGTTGAGGCATCGCTTACAGGGGATTCGTGCGTTGATTGGAGTTTTGGTAATACAAATTATGGCTCTGAACCTGTTATTTGGGCACAAGAAGGATCGGGGCAACGAGCATATATATATTTCTCATGGGATTCATCTTCTGAAGATGGTATAGGGGGGTATCTAAGCGATAATCAAACAGGAGTTGGGAGTCCTGATCTATACATAAGGATTAATAATGCGGGGAGTGGAGGTAAGCAATATTATCTATATCACACAACCTCTTTTGACGAAGGAACAATAACATGGAACAATCAACCTGGAGCAACGGATTTAGTAAATGAATTCTCAATAACATCTACGGGATGGAAAACGCTCGAATTAGGAGATAATTTCGATTATTATGTTATTCAATCAAAAAGTTCTTCGAATTACTTAGCAGTATATACTAAAGAATCTTCTGAAGTTCCTCATATACTCTGTTATAAAGTAAAGAACTATTATGGCTCGGGTTATATGTACATGCAAACAAGTACTACTGAAACGCTCTCGTTAAAGTCTCCAATTTATTCTGACACTACTTGCTTAATTGGAGATTATCTTAGAATACAATTTAAAACTACGACATCGAAAGAAGTAAAACTCAAAATGCTTAATAATGGTGTGGAAGTTAACCAGATTGTAATATTAGAAAGTGGAAATACGGATTATAATGTTCAAACCGTAAATATAGACATTAATAAATCAGTTACATTCGATCAGCTCGTTATTACAGGGGAGTTTGATAACACAAAATATTTTAAATGTTACGACATCGAGATTAGACGACCTACATTAATATCAGACTTATGGGTTGAGAATTTCGATTATTCGATTTTAGGATTAAATTATTCTGAATCGTTAGAATTAGTTTTAGAGAATTATACTATAAACGAAACGGATTGTAGAAAAGGATCAATAGAATACAAATTCGATTCTACAATGCTAAGTCATTATAATCACACGTCAGATTTAACGATTTACGCTCAGAATCTCACGTTTATCTTTAATATATCGTTTTCAATGGATATAAATTTCAGTCTTTACATTTCGTACTCGTCTAATGAGTGGAAAGTTCCAACGGAAGTTAATTTACGAATAAACGGAATAGATGTCGTGGATTCTACATATAATAGTGGATTTGTTTCTCTGAATATTTTCCCGACCTCGTTAATCATAACCGCAGATGTATTAGTTTATTTTAAATTAAATATTTCGATAGGTTTTACGTTTACATTTAATTTAGATATCGTTTCGAAAACATATTTACATCAAACATTTAGTCTATTAAGTGATCATAAAATAACAATCGAGACAATCGATTTTAACGACAATTTAAAACTGAAAAAGGTCTATATGAATTCTATCGAATACATGGCTTCAGATCCGTGTACCATTAATATTGATATGGAAACTGGAAATACATTTTATTTAGATGTAATACTCTCTGAATCTATATACCAACCTTTAACCCAAGTTATGAACAATTTGGGTTTGGGAAATTATAGAGCCTACATTTCTGGAACTACAAATACCTTATCTTACAACGATTACACACGATTTAACGATTTTAGTTTTACCTTACCTTCAAATTTCGATTTAAACAACGCGAATTTAAGTTTCTCGGACATAAGATACAAACCAAATTATATTTCAAACGATTCGTATAATACATTTAATTCTTACGAGGAATCTCAATCGTGGATTGACGAGACTATTACGATAGAAAACAGCACTACCGAATCGGAATTGTATAACATTTCGTACCAAGCGCAAGTACCTTCGAACGATTCTTTTACTATGTATAACGGAACGCATACAGCAAACGGGACTTTAGGTCTCTTGGATTACGATTCAAGTGCCTTTAACTCGACAGAGGCGGGACATTATCCTGCAACATATAGTTTCGAAGGGGAATCTGGCGATACGGGAACTAATTCTTGGATAGATTCTGATACATCGGGATCTGGATGTAGTATTTCGGTAATCGATTATTTAGACGGACATTCAGAGGTTTGTTATTTTCAAGACGGGAGTAGTTCCACATCGTTTACAGGAATAGATAATTTCGATTCTCAATCGTACGGAACTTTCGAATTTTGGATACGAGTTACAGCTATAGACAAATACATTCAAATTCGCCCAATGGATTCTTCGTCAAATCCCCAAATCCCAATTGCCATTCGAGTTAATGCTTGGTATTATTACGATGCAGGATGGCATGCGATTCCTAATGTAGCCAATCCCGTTGTTAATACGTGGATTCATTTTAGATACGATTTTGAAACGACTGGAGGAGGATATTTGGGATTGTCTCAAAACAAATGTGATATAACAATAAATGGAACGAGCTCGGGAGAGATTACAATAGGGGCGTATCAATTAGCCAAGCTTCAGATAAGCTCCGATAACGCATTAACGGGATTCTCTACGTATATAGATGCAGTTGGCTATTCTTGGGAATCGTACAATGTTGGAACTAATCTAATTCCTAACGAGCCAACATTAAACTTTACTATAACGGAACAATTAACGCAAACGAACGGTATAATCGAAGGATTAAACATTACCTACGGTTTTAATACGACCTCTTATCAAATCGTTAATTTCTACATTTGGGATTTTACGAATACCCAATGGTATTTAATCGAGTCTTGTGAATCTTATTGCGATATTTCGCTAAAGAACTGGACAATAATAAATTACGCATACGAGCAAATAGATTTCGTAAATTCTACGAAACACTTTATACTTAACATCGTTGCAACTAATTACACTACGGAATTTACGCTTAACTTGGATTACCTCGTAATAGAAACGAAATTAGCGAATGGATCTACTTATAGGTTTTGTCCGAGTTTAAATATCGTTTTCAAAAATCCCGTGTTTGTAAGCGAAGCGTTTAACATTACCACAAATGCAATTCAAACGAGCAATTACAGTATAGCCAATATCACTTTTTGGGATAATGTTTCGAATACGGTTCAATCGATTGGAAATTCCGAAGGGCAATACAATATTACGCTCAATTTTACATCGAGTACATACTACGATATTTCGGTTTTCTGCAACGATTCTTCGGGAGCTTGGATCAGAATTAACGTTTCCAATTTGTTCGTTCGGAAAATGGCTTGTTTTATCGATGTGTTAAATTTAAAAAGTTATTACGACCACAACCAAACGATATCGTTTAACGCAAGTCTAAGGGATTGTTCTAATACTCCCTTAAATAACCAAATAATTAATTATTCTCTTACGAATCAGTCCGATTCGATTATAAATCAATCGACATTAACGACTAACGCTTTAGGAGACGCAATATTCTATTTTGAATCAGATTATACTCATCTTGGTTTCTTTCACATTAATTTCTCTTTTTACTCGAATATTTACTTAAATTATTCCAAATTAATGAGTTTCGAATTACTCCCGATTCAAAGATCGGTTAATTCTACCGATGTTAATCTACAAGTAAATTCGAACAACGTAATAAATAACGCAATTCAGATAAACGGAACGAGTTCTATTTCAATTAACTCTCTCGACAATACGACATTTGATTTATCAATTTCGATTTTTATCGAATATAATCAAAGTTTTTCGTATTCCGATTATTTAAGTTATACATTTACCTTCTCTGCTTCTACGGATTTAACGAGAATAACGATAATTAACGCTAATTTGAGTAATATCCCGATTAATTTTACGAACTATTATTTCGATTCCCTTTCGAGTTCGAATTATGTATTATCTGGAACGAATTTAGAAATATCCGAAGCAATCGGGGAGATATATTATAATAGTAACTCGTTTTCGGTTCAATTGAGATATTACACGAATTCGGTAAGACGGGTACAATTAACATCTAACCCAATAACAAGCGTAAATTCCGTATCTTTTACGGAATACTATTTAACAAATTCTTCGTTTTCGTATTGGTATTTGGTTAATTCTTACACGATTAACGGGTTAGAATTGTATCACACAAGAACGGGAACATCAATTGAGTACTCAGAATTTACGAAAGAAGGGAGTTTCTATTATTTCGAAGAATCGTCCCTACAAAATGACCAATTTACGGGAACGATAGATTATAATCCCAATTGGGATATTTCGTATTCCGTTATTTCGGATACAGGAACTTATGCTAAACTTAAAATTGATTATAAAGCAGACTTAGAAATAAGTAACGTAAATATGTTAATAGATACCTCGACATATAATCTTTACGCTGAAAATTGGACTTGTTCTGCAACTCAATCCTCTACAACGTTTATAATCGATATTCCTAATGTAAATTTTACGACATCGTATCAAACTCTGTATCTCGAAGGGTATTCCTCGATACCTCATTTTACCTATTACAAATACGAATCCGATACGAATTATAACCGAATTAACATGGATACTGAAGTAGATTACGCGTTTTACCTAAACTTTACAAAATATACCCAAACCTTCGATTATATAAAAGACAGTTCGGATACGATATATAGTATGTATTACGGAAATAAAAACTATTCGGTACAAACCATTTCGAATACCGAAATTCGAGTTGTTGGTACGGGATTTGATCCAAGCGTAAACGATTCGTATTTTCACGTAAGAACAAAACCTTTTACTCTCGTTAATTTTGAATACGAGAACGATACCATTACCATTTCTATTGATTGTAAATACAACACGACAAATGTATACTTTGCGTATCCGTTCCAACCTTCGGGAGCACACGATTTATCGACTAATAACGAGAGTATAGAAGGACTATCGGATTTGGAAATTTCGGGATATTTAACCTTTACTATGGACGAATTACCTGTAGGAACAACGGTATTAATAATTAACGTAAATTTTGCGACTCCGTTAGAAATGTTCTTACAAGCGTTATTAATTTTCGGTGTTGGTGGAGGATTTATAGGCGTGTATTATTATTTAAAACGAAGCGAATCGGCACAATCGAAACTAAGAGAATGGGGTAAGAAAATCCAAGAAAAACTCTCTCGAAAGCGAAAAGAAAAGGGATTTGACAAAATAGAGCTCTCTGTAAAGGGAGATAAAATGTATCTTAAAAAAACAGATTAGGGTTAATTTAACGTTTAAAAATTGATCGTTTCAATTATAAAGGTAATAATTATAATAAAAAAACTAACAATAGGTGAAAAAAATGAATGTTTTTGATATATTTGCATTTGTTTGGGGAATTTTAGACGCGATGTTTCGATTCGTAGAAAACGGATTCTCGGCAATGTTCCCGTATTTACCTCCATCTTCGATGCCGTTCGTAATTGCGATTTTTTGCTATTCCGTATTAGCAGGGTTAGTTTGGGCTATAAACCAAACCGATAAATCGGTTAAACGGGTTGGGTTAAAAATCGTATATTATACATTTACGGTTTTAATAATATTAATGTTTATCTGGAGGATGGGATTGATTGCAATGATACCGAGTGGAGATATTGTTTCGAATGTTTCCGAATTCTTTATTACGTTGTTTTATGTAGTATTCGGAATTTTCTTGGTATATTCGTTCCTAAAAAAGGTAACTTGGTTAAAACGGGGTATTTTGATATTTACGTGGACGGTTTTTCTCTTCGATGTATTTTTGATCGCACCTGCGTTCGGTGAAATGGCTTTAAACGAAAATACGATAACTTCGGTGTTAATCTTATCGATAATATTTGCGATTCCAAACGGGTTAAACCGTTGGCAAAAGGTTAAAGAATCGGGAGTATAAATGTCGATAGAGTGGTCTGGTTGGGCATTCGGGATAATTATATCGTTAATTATTCTGATATATAACTCGGTTAAGGATTTTTCCAAGAAAATATACCTCGAATGTTACAAAGAAGTAGACATCGATGGTATGAAATCGTTTTCCGAATCCATAAAGTCTCTCGGAGAGTATAAAGATTTCGAGTTAGATCCATCGAGAGAAGGGTATCTTTTATCGTTCCGAAAAGGAAGGAAAACTACGAGGTATTATTGTCCCGTAAATATCGAAGATTTAATGTCTCATTGGATGGTTAGAAGGTATTTAATTGTCCGATATATTATTGACGCATTTGTATACGAAAGGAAATTACCTCCTACACAACAATACGAAAAAGAGTTAAAACTAAAAACGAAATGGGTTATATACAATTTTCTAACTACGTTTTTTCTCGGATTTCATATTACTCCCGTGTTAATTCATACATTTATACAATGGTTAGTTTTAGGAATTATTTTCGGAGGACATATACTCGTTTTACCGATCGGTTTTTGTATAGTATTAACAATCAATTATCTTAACGAGTATATGTTGCGAAACGGGATATTAAAACCCGAAAAAGAAAAGGTTTTAATCGTTTCGGAATCTTTCCTTATGCCAATTAACCCAACGGAATTAGTTTTAGATGTATATAATGTAGATTACATCCGACGAGAACAGATCGTAAAAGAAGATGGCGCAGAAGAAATAGAGGAAATCGAATACGAAAACGAAGAGATCGTTGGATATGCCGAACTTCAAGATTTTATATCTCAAAAAAATATAAAAATGGTTGGCGATCCTCGAATCGTTGGACAGGTAATTCAAAAAATATCCGTTCCAGAAATGAAATCGGAGAGAAGGGATTTCTTGTCAAAACTCCGTGCATTATACGAAGAAACCCAAAACAAATCGATTGCTGTGTATAGATTACAAGAAGAAATTAGGAGATTACACGAAGACATAAGTTATATCGAAGAAACGAAAGATCGGGAAATACAAGATATGGCTATGAAATTTATGGAAGAACGGGACAAAAATAGGCAAACGCTAAAACAGGTATTCAAACGATTATATACGGGACAATTAATCGAAGAGAATTGGGAAGACTCTTTAAAACGAGCATTAAGGGAAATCGACGAGGAAAATCAACGAGCAAAATTAGAGGAATATAAACAACAGTCGACGATTTTAGCAAAAATCTTGGAGTTATTGGAGAAAAAAGTAGGTTCGGAGATAGATTTTACGGAATTAAAGCGAAAATTATTAACTTTTAACGAAACTGCGAAACCCGAAAATGAGCAACAAAAAGAGTAAAAAGGTTTATCTGGAATTAGATCAGAAAATCGAATTTGATTGCGTAAACAAAGAACGGGAAATGGATTGTTATTCTAACGGGATACCGTGTTATAAGAGTCCGTGTCCGTTAAATATGTTTGATTTCGGATTACACGAACGGATAATCGAGGATTATCTAAAAAAAGAGGACTTTACGAACGCGTATTATTACTTTCAAAACTTAATGCCTTTATTCTCGTTTGATTGTGATATAAACAAATTAGAGGAGTATAAACAAAATCGACTCGAAAATCCTCCCGTTGGATGTAAATTGTTTATGGAAAACGCAGAACTTCGGAGTTTAAAAAACAAATTAGAAACCTTAGAAAATCCAGATTCGGAGAGAGGTAAAAAAGAACGAACGAAACATAGGGTTCAATTTCGGAAAACTTTAATGGACAATTTCGAGAGGTTAAAACATTTAGCAATATCGAAACGGGAAGAACGGAGACAAGATGTTTTGAAAATGAAATACAATATTGCGATTACTTCGGCACAAATCGGGGATTTGAAAGCAGAAGCTGTCAAGTTACCGATACACAAAGACGTAAAAGACGCGATGGAAAAACCAGAAAAAACCGAACCGAAGGGATTTTAACAATGAGAAAACGAATACGACAAAGAGGAAAAGATTACAAATACCTTACATCCAGAGTTTCCAAGCGAAAAGCAAACAAAGTAAAATCCGAACTCGAAGAACGAGGTTGGTCAGTTGTTCTGCAAAAATCGGGAGATAAAAAATCTGGTTATTATTACAACGTGTTTGGGAAAATACCGACCAAATAAATGAGCTCTTCTAAAACCTTCAAACCTTTAATACCACAGGCTCGTAAAACGAAGAAACCTTTTACGATGTATTACGGAGTTAACCCTCCAGACGCGATTAGAGCTATTGCGAGGGATACTACCATTCCGATTAACAAAAAAGGAGTGTGTGTAGAGTTATATCACGGGTACGAACCAATTCAAAACAAATGTAATTTAATCGAATCTCTCGGTATGAAAGTAATGGTTGATAATAGTAGTTTCAAGTACTCTCAACAATGTTCCGCGTTTAACAAGAAGGGAAAAATGTCCCCTCAAGACTATTTTAACTATTATAACGCGGAAAAACACTTCGATCGAATCGTTAACGATTACGAAAAAACTCTCAAAAACAGTAAAAATTCGAGGAATATCGTAGTAATCGTTCCCGAACTAATCGGATCGGGAGAAATTACCCAAAGATTACAAGAGAAATACGTAAAAACTTATAAGGATTTCCAGAAAAAATACGGTTGCGAAGTATGGATTAGCCTCCAATTTAATCCGAATTCTAAAGAATGGAGAAAAGAAGCTCAAGATTCGGCACGGTTCATTCGAGGGTTAAATGTTCCTAAATCGTGGAAAATAGGAGTTCCATACGGCAAAGACTTTAAAATGTTATGGGGATACAAAGATTCTCCAGAAAAAAATCGGGATTTGTTTAACACGATAAAACGAGAATTACGAGGTCACAACGTTCACTTGTACGGGTGTGGAACTTTAGACAAAATAAAAACGGGAGCAATTCCACATCGAGACATAATTAACTCGGTTGACGCGAGCTCGGTTTTATATTGGTCTAAATCGGCACATTATTTAAATCCCGATCCGAAAATGTCAGCTCCGCAAGACATTCGCGTATTAAACGGTTCGAGGTACGTAAAGTCTAAGGAAAAATTGGATAACCAACTAAAAAAGAAAGAAATTACCCAATCTCAATATAATTCGAGGTTAAAAAGGATAGAAACGAATTACAAAAAACATTTGACAAAATTCGGGTTGTCGACTAACATTCCGTTATCTATGTGGATTCGGGAA
>Ga0209427_10002518_pt1 | contig 21583 bp, 27 predicted proteins | sample DeeMarSWOR136_30_FD_187465 | JGI IMG/M metagenome (GOLD analysis project Ga0209427, IMG submission 187465) | Marine sediment microbial communities from White Oak River estuary, North Carolina - WOR-1-36_30 (SPAdes) (version 2) | ecosystem: Environmental > Aquatic > Marine > Intertidal zone >...
GGAGGACCCGGCAACAACGCCGGAACCTTCCTGGGGTGTGCTCTGGTAGTGGCCATGCGCAGGGTGATCATCGTGAACAAGTGGTTCCTGCAGGAGGTCTTCTTCTTCCCGATCGCCTACTTCGAGGCTATACTCCTAGGCGTGCTCCTAGTGGTGGTCATCATATTCCGTCCAAACGGACTGATCCCAGAGAAGCTGCTATACATCCCGGGAGTAAACTACCGGAAGCTAGTGGACGAAGAAGTCATAGTTGACTGGAGAGGCGCACCGAAGGCTCGCGGAGCCTCAAGCGGTATATCAGGCATCTTCAGGACGCTAGGCGGTAAGAAAGAGGAGGCAGGGGACTAATGGACTGGGACTCGATCCTGTTCTGGGTAATGATCGCCATCTGGGTGATCATGCCTGCCTTCATCGTCTACGAGGAGATAAGGGAAAGAAGAGCCCTCGCAGAGAGTGAGGCAGCGACTGAGGAGATTGAAGCCGTCAACGAGTAAATCCATCCCTTTTATATTTTTTTTTAAAAAAAAGCTGATTTGAAACAGACTTCGATTTAAAAATGGTTTCTACTCGGTTGTGAGCGAGTAGTAGACGCCCAGGTCACCCAGAGCTCCATCGATCTTCTCGATGAGGCCTTGAATGTTCTTCATCGTAGGCTTTTCGGTCCACTCGAACATGAAGTCGTACTCTCCCAAGGTAATGCTGGCGTCGCTGATTATCTTCTGCGGTTCGTAGCAGTCTTTGTACGTGTTCTGCATGTTCTTCAAGTAGTTGTTCCAGTCTCTCTTGTCGCTCTGAAGCCTAGTCGGGTAAGGTACGCACTTATGGCTGAACTTTACCTCTGTAGCCTTCGACATGTCTACGGCGACGCCCTCCAGAGTCTTGATGGCTTTAAGAAGCGGCGGGCCATAGATTCGAACATAAGTCTTTGTCATGGTGATCGCAAAAACAAGGGGAACTGGACGATAAAAAGCCTTTCCAAGTGACAAATATCTTCAAACGAGTCTGCGTCACTGCGACTGCGGTTTCCTCTCTGCCATCCTCTTCATGAGGATGCGGTACCTGCGGTACTTGTCGTCGAGGGAGAACTTCGCTGGGTGTGGCGACTCCGCGGCGCCTCCGCACCGTGGGCAACTGTCTTTAAGCGTGTATTGGCTGCAACTGGTGCATCGCCTCAGAAGCCACACCATCGGCGCTACTCCCTCGTGAACGAGATGTTGCCGTCGATGGCCGCCCAAGCCTCTTCGGCGAACTTGACGACCTTGTCGAGTGCGTACTCGGCTTTCTTATAGTCCTCCGCCATTAGCTGGATCCTGTACTTGGGAGCGCCCAGGGTGAATATGTTGATGGTGGCGTCGTTATCCTGGGCGACCTCCTCGGCCTTCTGGAACGTGTCCTTTATCTCCTGTATTCCGTAGCTGGACATAGTCGACGCCTCGAGGACACCCTGTATCGTGACGCCTCTTATGACTATCTTATCCTTAGCGATCTCGCTGAGCAGCTCTGCGGCCTTGGGCTCGACGCCAGCCTCCTTGAGGGCGTCAGCGCCCTTCTTGGCGGCTTCTTCCAGTCCCTCGTACAGACTACCGTATTGGTCCACCAGCTTAGCCCCCTCCCTCTCGAAGAGGGCCTCGGTGTCCATGTTGAGCTGCTGGGCTGCCTGCGTGAGAAGGGTTTCCGCTTTCCGCTCCTTCTTCCAGGACTCGATCTTTTTACGTTTCTCATCCTTGCTCACCCTTCTTAGGCTGAGGTCAACCTGCCCCTTCCCCGGGTCAGTCCTGAGTACCTGTAGGACGACCTTCTGGTTTTGCCGCACGTGGTTCCGGATGTTCCTCACCCATCTGCTGCTTATCTCAGAGATGTGTAGGAGGCCCTCCTTGTCCGCGTACTCGTCGAGGCCGACGTAGGCACCGTAGCTCTCTACTCGCAGCACCGTCGCAACGACGAGTTCGCCGACCTCCGGCCACTCGGTTCGCCCCAGACTCATCTAGATCACCCTAAAACAGATATTATGGCGGCGTTGATCTTGGCCTTACCGCCCGTTGGCTCCGCGAGCACCTCTCCGCAGGTCTGGCACTGGACCTGGGTGCTGCTGTGGCTGAATAATATCTGCTCAGATTCGCAGCTTATGCACCGTACGCGCAGGAACCGTGACGTTGGTCGAGGTATGAGGTGCTCCCATTCGGCCAAGCTATACTACCTCCAGCTTCTTGAGCCGCATCCCTTTACGCTGTAACTCGTAGCTGCACTCCTTACACTTGAGCATGAGGGACTGTTTCTTCGTAACTTTGGCCTGGTTGTGCTGCTCCGGGAACTTCTGGCCACCGTAGCCCTTCTTGCGGACGGCCTGCCTGCGCTCACCCTTCTTAGCGCCCATCCTCTTCCCCGCCTTGTAGATGGAGACGGCGAACTCTGTGTGTGTCTTGCACTTGGGGCAGTAGGTCCGGATGGTTCTCGGTACTTTCATGGCTCTATATCCACCAGCTTAGCTATACCTCTCCTTATTAGGTTTACCGCATTCTGGCGAGGGATGTTGGCCACGTCCTCAGGGTCGAAAGGGCCGTAAGCCTTCATGTCCACACCCATGATCGCGGGCAGGGGCTTCAGGAACCTGACCACCACCAGGTCACCCTCAGACACTTCCCGGGGAGCGTCGCCGCTGGGCCTCTGAGTCTGGGCCGGTCTGGGCAACCGAACAGTTGGCGGCGCCTCGGGCTCGGGGATGTCTGCCCCCTGCCTGTAGCCTAACAGTAGTTGCCTTAGGTTTGCGTGGAGCCTCTGCTCCTCGGGCGTCATGGCTTGGGCGTCGATGGGCTCGCCTCTAAGCTCCTTGGTTACTATCTTCCGGAGCCGGGTCTCTGTGAGCTCCCTCAGCATCTGGCCCACGAACCGCCTCTCCTTCTTGGTTATGGAGCCTGTGAGGGTCCCGGGGTCTGTAGGGGTCTTGTTTAGCTCCTCAGAATAGCGGCGCATCTCGTGGATGAACTCGTCGGATATGTTCTGGAGCTCAGGCTTCTCGTTCTCTCTCTCCCACGCTTTGTGAAGTCTCTCGTATCTATCGCTCATCGTTTCAGCCTGGCTCCTTTCTTACATAGGTAGAAGAGGGCGGCGCCTAGGGGGAGCTCAGCCTCCTCGTCCTCGTATGGTCCGTATACCACGTCGTTTATCTTTATTTTGGGAGCCCACCTAAAATCAAGCCTCACGGGGTCTCCCGTTATTACAGTCGCCTTGGTGAGGGGATCGTAGTCGGGCAGGGAGCCATAAGGTATGGCCTGGACCTGCCACCCCGTCTTGCCGTGGAGAGTACTGGGCAGCCTGATGAGGCGGTGGACGTCGGTGGTGACGACGGTGTCGATCTCTGACGCCTGGAGCTTCACGGCCTTCTCCAGCACCGTCTGCAGGCTCTTGGGGTCTATGAGGCTGGTGACGTTGCTGGGATGCTTCTGCATGAGGGTGTTGAGCACCTTCTCCTTGTTCTCTATGATGGTCTTCGTGGCCTTCCGGCTGAGCTTCATGGCCTTCACCTCATCGGGCTCGACCTCCTGGATGTAGTCGTATAGGGCTCGGCCTGTTCTGCCTCTCCACCCCCCCTCGGCGAGGGTGGGGCGTGTCCCCCTGTTCCTCTGGCTAAAGCCCTGGTACTCGGCCCCGAGCCCTGTAGCCATAATGTAGTCCACTATCTCGCGACGGGCCTGCTGGTCGAGGGGGATCATGCCGTCGCTATGGACGTGGACGTGGTAGCCCCTGTTGCCGCTGAAGTTGTTGGAGAACTCGTCGGTACCTACACCGAAGTCCTGTATGAGTATGTCGAGGAGCTTCTGGGTCTCATGTTTGGCAGCCTGGAGGCATCGCTCGCAGAGCCATGTCTCCGTCTCGAACTGGGCCTTGCCGCACTCGCATATCTCTGGGGGGTGGCCTGTTCCGTGGTGGTCGCAGTTCCTGCACCACCACCTGTCGTGCTCCCTCTGGCAGGGGAGGTCGAAGTGGTCGGCGTCTATGTCGAAGACCAAGTCCGCGCCCCTCCATCCCTTGCGGGCCATGTCGGCGGTGGGGTCGTCGTAGTAGCCGCTGCTGTGGTAGCTGTGGGCGGGAGCGTTGGCCCCGAGGTATCGTCGAAGCTCGTCGACGGTGGGAAGCCTTATGTGGCGGTACATGGTTCGTCCGCGGAAGGTGAGGAAAGCGAACTCCCTGTGCGCTATGTCTATGGGGGCCGGTACAGTGTCGCTGTTCCGGGCATACCACCGCCTGAACTGGTCCTCCACGAACCCGGGGCTTCCCCAGTCCTCATCCATGTCTATTGAATAGTCCCAAGGGTTTTAAAACAGGTTACCTCGGGGGGCGGGTGCAGTGGCGACATTTTCCGCACATAGGTGCGTTGAAGCGTACGACGTTTTCGTAGTGCCTGCAGTAGTGGAGCCCTATGCTTTTGAGCATACGCTTCTTCTCCTCGGTGAGTTCCCGCATTCCGGTCTCTGTTATTGTTGGGCGGTGGTATTTGAGGGTTCAGCTTCCCGCTGCTCTTTCTGCCGCTCTAGGCGCCGCACCTTTTTTCTGTAGTAGCTGAGGGGGTGGCTTACTGTCTCGCATATGCTGTCCATGTTGCGGCAGATGCCGTGGGTCCTGAGGGTGCTGCACGTGGGCGGCGTGTACTTGGTACGGTGGCCTTTGAGGCCGGCGATGTGCTCTATCTGGTAGCGGGTGAGGCTCTCGTCGAAGTCGGTGACGCTTGTGTAGAGCTGCACCATGTCGTCTATGGGCATCCCTACGTTCACGAGGAATGAGGTGAGGCCGAACCTCTCCATGTGGCTGGCCCGTCTCCCCGCGAGGAGCCCCTCCAGGCAGTACCTCATGCACGGCGGGAACGCCTCGTCGATGACCTCGTCTGGGAGCTGGCTGCCGCCCAGCCTCACCCGGTTCTCCTCGAAGACCCTCTTCACGTCGTCGAGCCTCTTTTGCAGGGGCTCTGGTAGGGAGAAGCTGGATGGCGTCGACACCCGCTCCCGTACCCACCGCTCTACCTCCACCTGTAGGAGCCGTGCGGCCTCGACGCCCGTGAGGCAGACGAGGCCGTTCTCCATCTTCCTGTTCACCAGCTTCCACTTTGCCTCGTGGAAAGAGGAGGCGGTCCTCAGGTAGTCAGGGTATGCCAGCTTGAGGGTGTGGGGTACGCCGTCGATGTTCTCCGGGTCGCGTCTGACGTCCCAGCCGAACTCGTCCACCGCTATCTGGGTGATCTTCTCCTCGTACTCTTCCTGGAGGAGGTTGTAGGCCCGGACCGCCTCGGCCAGGGCGAAGCGTCGGCTTAGAAACTGTTCGCCGACGAAAGTAACATACATAACAGCCACGGGGTAGCTCAGGAGCTCCGTGAGGGGGTCGGCTAGCCTTGCTGAGACGACGCCCTGCACTATGGCCTCCTTCACCCGCTCCGCCGCCCTGTCAAGGGTCTTGCCGTAGTTTGGGTCGGTGAGGTCGTCCAGCTGGAGGTCGAGCCCATCCACTAGCTCTAGCCCCGCCTTGAGGAACGGGTACTTGGCGGCCTCCCTCTCCGACAGCATCAGTGGTACCTGCTGCGTGGCTCATTTTATCGTTTTGGATACCGTCCAGCAGCCGCGGTTTTATATAACCCGGTGACTTTTGCTTCTCCATGTCTCAGAAATACCAGTGCCAGGTCTGCGGCTACGTCTACGACCCGGACGTCGGAGACCCTGACAACGGTTACCCGGCGGGAACAGTATTCGACGACCTGCCGGACGACTGGGCGTGCCCTCTCTGCGGAGCCCCCAAATCAGAGTTCGAGCCCATCTAGGGCTCACTTATTTCTCTAGCTGATAGCTTATCCACCAGAAGCATCTGCCGTGGAACACGTCGCCAGCTGTGATCCCGTCTATGTGGCGGCTGAACAGCTCGACGAGTTCCTCCGTTGTGAAGTAGTTCTTCACGATGAGGTGCTGGCTGCCGTCGTTGAGCGTCCTGAGCTTGTAGGTGTCGGGGTCGCCGTCCTTGGTAACAAGCCTGCCGCCAACGCCTTCGATGTACGTATTGTCGGCGATGAACACCCGGGCCCCGGGGGCCAGCACACCGTGCATGTGCTCGATCCAGCCATCCATGACGTCCCGGCGGACGTGGCTGAGCCAGAACGTCGCCAAGGCGCCGGTGAACGTATAGGGCGGGAACTCCATGCTGTAGGCGTCCATCTGCTTGAACTCTGTGGGGCAGCCGTACGTCTTGGACCTGGCTATCTCCAGGACTGTTTCGTTGATGTCTATGCCTGTTATGCGTTCCGCGGTCTCGCTGACGCGCTCCGTCCAGTAACCCGTGCCGCAGCCGATATCTAGGACGTTTCGGCCTCTGAACACTTGCTTGAGCTCCTCGCCGAGGCGATCCTGCTCCTCCTGGCGGCGGGGGTCCCTCCACTCGTATATCTGCTCGTACTCCCTGGCGCGGTCCCTGTAATACTTGACCATGTCGTTAGACATCAAGTTTACATGATGTCCTTGAGAAATAAAACAACCGTTAGGCTCAACCTTTGACCGATAATGTCATCCAGCGGTCTGCCGATGGTGATCTTGCTATAATAAGAACCGCATAGAGTTTTATTTAAGCGGCTGAAAAGGGTCAATAGATCCTAGGTACGAGTCTGTACCTCACCATCTCCATGTAATCCAAGTATCGTTTTTTATACCGCCGCACCAAGGTCTCCTCCTCCTTGGGCAAATACACGACTATGACGGCTAGCGTGAAGACTAGTAGCAGCCTAGTCTCGTAGATGGGGAGAGCTAAAGTGAGGCCGAATGCAACGGAGAGGAACCCGGAGTAGAAAGGATGCCGCACATAGGCGTATGGACCGTGAGTGATCAGCTCTCCCTTGTAGTTTCTGTTCCAGAATACGTACCAGTAGACGCAGATGGCGGCCCCCATGACTGACAGGAGTCCTCCAGCAGCCTTGGCTACGAGTGGCAGTGAAGCCATACTGGTCACGAATACTGGGTGGAGTCGGAGTTTAAAGACATTACAGAAGAGCCCGGCAGTTTCACGCATCCCCGCCTTCAAACCATTTGTAAACGTTTAATAAACGAAAAACCATGGTTGGGCTGCCATGAAGGAGGAAGCGTTCAACACAGTAAAGGATCAGGCGGGGCCGTGCGGCATAACCTGCGGCACATGTGTGCTGGGCAACGGCACCATCGCGGAGACCGCGGGTAAGACCAAGAGCTACATCACTGGCTACGGCATCAAGGAGTGGGCGCCCATGGTCCCAGGTGGGGCGGAGATAGACTGGGCTGAGACGGAGAAGACCCTCGAGTGGATGACTAAGTACGCAAACTGCCAGGGCTGCGAGAAGGGAGGAGGTCCCCCAGACTGCACTATAAGGTCCTGTGCAAACGAGAGGGGCATCCAGCTGTGCAGCCGGTGCAGCGAGCTCGACGGCTGCAAGAAGTTCGACTGGCTCGGTGACTACGCCGCCGTGTTAAAACAGACCCTAAAAGAGAACAAGGGTAAAACGAAGGAAGAGTACATAGCAGACGCGTTAAAGAGCCTATAAACACACCTAAACCCCCTTTTATTTATTGTTTTTCGAAGAAAACCCAATATATCGTCCCATGTATTATATCTATGATGGACGGTAGCCCGGCCAGCTACGACAAGATCGTAGATGCAGCCCTAGACATATTCCAGCAGTACGACACTGCGATCACGCTGAGGCAGCTGTACTACCGTCTCGTCAGCAGGCTCCTCATCCCCAACACCATCAACAGCTACAAGCGGCTCAGCAGAATTATGGTGAAGGCGAGGGAGGACGGAGACGTCCCACTCAACTGCATAGAGGACCGGAGCAGGCGGGTCCTAGGCAGGGGCGACATGGGCTACAACTCGGCGGAGGAGTACCTGAAGAAGAAGATAACGACCCTTCAGGACAGCTGGAAGAGCTTCACCATGCCCATGTGGGATGACCAGCCGAAGAACGTGATGATCAGCCTCGAGAAGGACGCCCTCAGCCGCCTGGTCAGCAGGGAGGCCAACAGGTTCAGCGTGCGCACCTTCCCAACCCGCGGCTACCCGAGCTTCAGCTACGTCCAGGAGATGTCAAGATACATAACTAACCAGCTCGGCGGCAAGCCGACGGTGGTGCTCTACTTCGGGGACTTCGACCCCAGCGGCGTCGACATCGAGAGGGACCTGTCCGAGCGTCTCGAGAAGTACGGGGCAAAGGATTTCACGGTTAAAAGGATCGCCCTCACAGCCGACCAGATAAAGAAGTACAGGCTGCCTCCGATGCCCGTTAAGATGAGCGACGCCCGAGCCGACAGTTTCCTGGAGGAGCACGGCGACAGGGCCGTTGAGCTCGACGCCCTGGACCCCAACCTGCTTCAGACCACTGTGCGGAAGGCCGTCGTCAAGAACATCAACATGAGGAAGTGGAACGCGAGGGTTCAGAAGACCGAGGAGCTGCAGAGGTGGATAAGAGACAAGCTGGACGACATAGAGAAGGCGCTGGACTCCGAGATCGAGAACTTATAGGACTCCCAGCCCTTCGAGTCTCTCCCTGAAAGCCTCACGCTCCTCGCCCGTCATGCCGCGCAGGGGCGCCCTCGGCCCCCCCGCGTCCACGCCTCTGAGCCGGAGGGCCTCGTAGTGTGGCGCCAACGGCGGACTCTGAAGCGTGCCCCTCAGGACATTTATATTGAACTGCTGTCTCCGAGCCTCATCGTGGTCGCCCTTCCGGATGGTCTCCCAGAACCTAACGTAGACGTCTGGGAAGGCGTTGGCGTAGCCCGTTATGGCTCCCTTTGCACCCATCACGGCGGCGGGGTAGATGTAGCTGTCCGTGCCGCAGATGACGGTGAACTCATCAGGGAGAACCCGGAGGTACTCGAGGAGATGGATGAAGTCCCTGCTGCTGTCCTTGACGCCCACTATGTTAGGCTCCTCGCTGAGCCTCAGCATCATCTCAGGGGTGACGGCGTTCAACGCGTTCCTTGGTATGTTGTAGACGTAGACCGGGAGTTCCACGGCTTCGGCGATGGCCCTGAAGTGGTTAAGGATGCTCTCCTTATCCGGCTTGACGAAGAAGGGCGGGACGGCTCCGACTGCGTCGACGCCTGCCTCCTCAGCGGACCCCGCGAGGCCCACGGCCTCCTCGGTGGACGCGGCCCCGACGTGAGCGAGTATCTTGACGCGGCCCCTCGCATACTTAACGGCCTCCTCGAAGACCTCGACGCGTTGATCCGGCCTCATTATGACTCCTGATCCCGCGGTTCCGCAGAGGAAGAGCCCTGCGACACCGGCCTTAGCCTGGAACGTCACTAGGTCGCCTATGGCGTCTGTCTTGACCTCACCCTCCTCGTCGAAGGGAGTCACGAGGGCTGTTATGATGCCTGATAGTTGGCTCAACATGGACACAGGTAGACTATGAGTCTCGCGGCTTTTCTTGTTTCCCCAGCCTCTCGTGCAAGTTTTATCGGCGGAGACCTACGAATATTCGGGAGCCATGTTTAAGCCCGACGTGATAGCCCTGGGGGAGCCCATGGTGGAGTTCTGCGCCACCGATACGGGGCGCCTCAGCGTGGTGGATATCTTCAAGAGGGGGTGGGGAGGCGACACCAGCAACTTCGCGGTGGCCGCAGCGCGGCTGGGCGCCAAGGCAGCCCACCTGTGCGGGCTTGGCGACGACGAGTTCGGCAGAAGCTTCATGGAGCTCTGGGCCATGGAGGGGATGGACACGAGCCGCGTCGTCGTTGAGCCCGGAGCCTGGACTGCAATATACGTAATCAGCCTCGTGGATGGAGGAGGCCACGACTTCACCTACTATAGGGCCGGCTCCGCGGCGAGCCATTACTGTGTGGCCGACCTCGACGAGGAGTACGTCGCCTCCGCCAGAGTCCTCCATACCAGCGGCATATCATTAGCGGTCAGCGTCAGCCTCAGGGAGGCCGCGTTCAGGGCCATGGACCTGTGCAAGGACGCCGGCGGCGAGGTGACCTTCGACGTTAACATGAGGGCGAAGCTCTGGCCTGTCGACACAGCCAAGCGGGTTCTTGGGCGGGCGTTCACCAAGGCAGACACCGTGTTCGCCTCCATGGAGGACGTGAGGACCCTGTACGGGGTTACGGAGCCGAGGGAGGCGGCGGAGCGCCTCAGCGAAATGGGCGTCGAGACGGTCGTGGTTAAGAATGGAGGAGAAGGCTGCTACGTATCAGCTGGGAGAGAGTCCCTCACCTGCCCCGGCTTCGATGTGAGGGTGGTGGACACCACGGGCTCTGGGGATGCGTTCGACGGGGCGTGGGTCGCCGCCACGCTAGAAGGATGGAGCCTGGAGAGGAAGGCGGTTTTCGCCAACGCCGTGGGCGCCCTGACGGCGACTGGGCTTGGCGCCGTTGCGCCCATACCGACCAGGGAGCAAGCGCTAAAGCTGATGGAGGAGCAGGGCAGAGGGTAGAGATCAAGGTGCTGAAAGGCAGAGTAAGCCGGATAAACGCGGCGGGGCGGTTAAACCTGTGAAGACTCCCGACACGGCCTGGGACCACTGATGGCCACGGCTTCTGTTAGGGCGGGTTACATACATCTTCTTAAATCGACTGAACTCGCCTCGTTTCACAAGAAACTCGGTGGAGACACAGTTTTGAAAGCGATAGGGTCACGTAGGGGAATGACGGGGCTCGAGGTTGCCATCATCCTCGTCGCCTTCGTCATCACTGCCTCTGTGTTCGCCTACATGGTGCTCAACGTGGGCTTCCTGACGGCTGAGAAGGCCCAGTCGGTGATCTCGTCCGGGATCAGCGAGGCAAGCTCCGCGCTGTACCTGGACAGCGACGTCATCGGCAGCTTCTCCAACAACTCGGGGTCCCAGAGCGACATATGCCTGACCAAGGCCGTCTTCTACGTCAGGCTCGGCCAGGGTGACAGCCCTATCTCCCTAAGCGACTCCAAGCTGGTGATCACCTACACCAACGCGAGGTGCCACGCCTCTGTCTACAACAGCAACGGCACCATAACCACCATCACAGGGGTGACTGGAGACGGCGATGAGGTCATAGAGCAAGGGGAGCGTTTCAAGGTGTCTATAGACTTCACAGAGCTTGACAAGTCTGCCGTCGACCCTGCCCAGAATAGCCAGACAGACGTCTACGCCCACCCTTATGAGGAGATACGGATAGAGGTCAGGCCTTCAGCAGGCGCCGTGCTCACAATCGAGATGTCTCTGCCCCAGGTAGCCCACCCCGTGCAGGCATTCTAGTCGAACCTGCCCCCTCTTACCCATCTGCATATTTTCAGGTCGTAGAACCAAGCTCGACTATGGTTCTGGGCTATCTGCTCCTTGATCCGTAGAAGCCTCTCAGCGGCGTCCCGTCCCTCGAAGCTTATTTGTGTGTACGCGTCCAGCAGCCGGGCCGCAGAAGAACAGTTCAAGTCGACCCCCAGGAGCGGCCCATCGTCGCCGGAGTGCTCGAGGCTGAAGGGGAACTGCCTGCAGCTGGAGGGGCGGTCGACGTATATGGCGCACCCCGTCTCCTCAAGGTGGGGGCAGGGCTCCACTGCGAGCTGGTAGGCTAACACTTTGAACTTGGAGTCGTGGGGCCTACTTCCCACGCCGATGGCTGGCCTGATGGCGTCCTCCCGGAACAGGTGGAGCTCCTCGGGCAGCAGGGTGAGACCCCTAAGTATCCCCCTGTCCTCCGAGAGGAGGCTCCTGCAGCATTTCCCGCATCGTATGCACATGAACTCCGCTGTCTCCGACATGGCTGGATGACTCACCGTTTCATGGCTAGAAGGGGAAGAAGATGTCTTTGGGCGGCGGCGGGTAGCTGCGTTTACTATGCGTTAGACCCATGCCAACGAGGAGCTCAGCCAGCTTTATCACGGCCTCACCTGGGTGGATCACGATCACCCCGGGATGCGTCTCCTCCAGCTCTCTCCGGAGCCTGATGGCGTGGTCGTTCATGGCCATGCAGCCGAAGCACACGGCGTCCGCCCCGTCCTTTACTCCTATGATGGCCGTCTCGTGCACCCTTTCATAGCCTGAGGGCTTCCCGAGCTCGAGGACGGGCAGGTCAACGGAGTATATCCCGGTGCAGCGCTCCCACAGCCCCAGGTCCTTTACTTGGCGCTCGGCTAGGCTGAGCACGTGGGGGAGCTGGACCAGTAGGCAGAACTCCTTGGCCAGCATGGAGGCCAAGTGCATGGACGCCATCCCGGGGCCCAAGACGGGGATCGATACGAGGTTCCTGGCCGCCTCGAGGGAGGGGTCGTGGCCTCCCCATATCACGGCTGCGTCCGCCCCCTCCTCCTCGCTCCGGAGGACCCTCTCGAGGATGCCAGGGGCGGCTAGCTCCATCTCCGGCAGGGAGTCCACGGACGGGGGCGCCGCCTTCGTCGTCACGAGCTTCACATCCACGCCTGGGGACGCTTGGGACGCCAAGCCCTCCTCCCTCCTCCTCAACGCGTCTCCGCTCAGCCCCGATATAAGCATGATTACATCGATCCGCATGCCTATGATGAGACTGGAACTCAAGATAAGATTTGAGATCGTGGTCTTGACGAAAAAACCGCGTGAAAATTAGGAAGGACTAAATATCCAGGGAATCGTATTCAGGGCTATTAGGTGTACAATTCCATGGATATGCTGAAACCCATCGTCTTGAGCCTGCTCGCCGGCTCTGCGACTGGGATCGGGGGCCTCCTCGTGCTAGTCTTTGGGGAGATAAACGAGCGGGTCATAGGCTTCTTCATGGGCTTCGCGGGGGGCGTGATGCTCGTCGTCAGCTTCCTTCAGCTGTACGTAGAGGCCCTCTCAGTACTGTCGCCGCTGAAGGTGACGCTAGCCTTCGGCTTCGGCACGCTGGTCATGATGGTCATCGACCTCACGCTCCCCCATATCGAGTTCGGGGAGTGGGAGGCAAAGGTCCAAGACAAGAAGCTTTTCAACAGCGGACTAGTGATCGCGATAGGGATGTCTCTTCATAACCTCCCCGAGGGGGTGGTCGTCAGCGCTGGGTTTACCCACCTGCCTGAGCTGGGGCTGCTCGTCGCCCTTATGATATGCCTCCATAACATTCCTGAGGGCATCGCCACGGTCACTCCCTTGATCCGGTCCGGCGTCGATGGGCTAAGGTCCGTGGGGCTCGCGACACTGTCCGGGATGGCTGAGCCCCTGGGCGCGTTGATAGGTGTGTTCGCCATCCAGTCTCTGGGCGGGGGAGCCGCCATCGTGGGATGGAGCCTCGGTTTCGCCGCGGGGGTCATGACCTATGTGACGATAGACGAGCTGATACCTGTGGCCCACGAGTACTGCACCCTTAACTATAAGCACGTCGTGTCGTCAGGGTTGCTCATAGGCATGGTCTTCGCCCAAGTGCTCTCCCTGTTGCTGCCCGTTTAGAGTATCCGTGGGCTCTTGGTGAGCTGCTCGAAACCGTCTTCGGTGACCACAACGTTCTCCTCCATGCGGACGCCGCCGTAGCCGGGCAGGTAGATGCCGGGCTCCACGGTGAACAGCATGCCCTCCCTGAGGACGTGCTCCGATGTCTTGGATAGGTTGGGCACGACGAAGCCGCTCAGGGGGTGACCGAGGCTGTGTGGGTAGTCTGGGAAACCGTGCTCCTTTAGCACCCTCCGCGAGACGTCGTCCAGCTCCCTGCATTCTACGCCTGGCTTCACCTCTTGGATGACGGCTTCCACGGCCATGTCCATGGCCTCCAGCATCTTCTCCTTCTTCGGGTCGCTACCCAGGAGATACGTGCGTGTCTCGTCGGCCGCGTACCCGTCCACCGACGGGCCCAGGTCTACTAGCATGAACTCGCCTTCCCTGAGCCTCCTTGAGGTGGGCCATCCGTGGCTGTACGCCGACCTCGGCCCCGTTGATACTATAGTCTGGAAGCTGGTATGCTCGGCTCCCTCCCGCCTCATGGCGTACTCGGCCTCGGCCGCTATCTCGTACTCGGCGACGCCTGGCCTCATGGCCTCCCGGGCGGCGCTACACGCAACGTCGGCTAGCCTGCTCACCCTGCGATGATACTTCACCTCGTCGGGGTAGAGGCCGTAGAAGACCTCGGGGATGACCGTCTTCCCTATGTCCACGAGCTCGCCTTTGAGGTTCTCATGGTAGTAGGTGTAGCTTACGTGGTTGAAACTGTCCAGCGGCGCTCCCACCCTTGATCCCTTCCGTAGGTGCTGGTTGGCGTAGCAGGCTATCTGTTCTTTCGCCTTGGCCCGGCTCTCCAGCTGCTTCACCTGTATCCAGCTCTGGTCGCGGGCGCTGTTGACGTTCACGCTGTAGCAGAACAGCTTGGGGGGGCCGTCGATGGGAACGATTAGGGCGACCCCTGAGGGCGTGTCCGCGATGCGTTTGAACCTGGCGCCGCCTCCGGCGTCGTTGAGGAGGTAGACCAGGTCCAGCCCGTGCTCCTCCATCTGCTCCTTGAGGTGGCTGTAGCGCCTTCTACAGAAATCCAGTGGCTCAGACATGGATCAGGGTAAACCCGCAGCGATATAAAACCACCATAAACTGATGACTCATTTCCTGAGGCTAGGTGGTACCGGGTACACGAGCTTACTGTGGGTGATGCCTAGCTCCACGAGCATCTCGGCGGTCTTCACAGCAGCCTTGACGGGATTCACCACGGGGACCCCGATGGCCTCGCTGAGCCTCTCGTCCACCATGAGGAAACCCATGCTCATGCACCCGAAGGTGACGGCGCCCGCCCCGTACTCCTCGACGGCTACAAGTCCCTCCCTGACCAAGGAGTCGTACGCCTCCTCCGGCTTCTCTCTCACTTCTGGGACGCTGAGCCCCACCGGGTGGGTGGAGACGTGCTTCAGCAGCCCATCCCGCTCATGGATCATTGTCCTGACGACGCCTCCGCCGCCTGTGGTAAGGACACTGAACCTTGGGGCGATGAGGCTGCACAAGTGCTTAGCGGTTGAGCCCGGCGGCACCACGGGCACCCGCAGCACCTCCCTCAGCGGCGCCACACCAGGGTCGCCACCACAGGGAATAATGATGGCATCGTAACCCGCCTTCTCGGCCTCTCTGGCGCACTCCAGGTCCTCGACGGTGGAGAGGGACGCCTCGTAGGAGGATTGAATCGTGCCCAGGCGGCTCCTCTCGGGGTCCTTCTCCAGCCCGAATATGTCGATCCGGGTGTCGGGGCCAGTGATGCTGCGCAGTATCTTCTCACGTCGCTCCAGCTCGCCGGATAGCTCGCCGGTGGAGGCGCTGGCCATGAGGAACGCTATCTTCTTCATGCCTCAATCATGGTGGCAGGGTTTCTTGAAGGTTGCGAGAGGTATCTGGTACTCTTCACATTGGATAATGTTATGTAATGTTCACGCTTCTCTTCTGTGACTACCATGAAGATCGTGAAGCCAGGAGAACACCCTAAACTAGAGACAGTGAAGGGCAGGCACGGTGAGATAATCATCGTAGGCGAGAAGGCCATGATGATGCGCCTCACCGTCGAGCCCAACGTACCGACGCCGCCCCACAGCCACCCCCACGAGCAGATGGGGCTGGTCCTGCAGGGGGAGGGCGACCTCTACATAGGGGATGAGAAGGTCCATGTCAAGGAGGGGACCAGCTTCTGGGTGCCACCAGACGCGCCACACAACTTCGACGCCACCGGCGATAGGCCCGCCGTCCTAGTGGAGTGCTTCTGTCCGCCCCGGGAGGACTACCTGGAGCAGGTGGGCCTTAGATAGGCAGACACATTTTTTCTTTGAAGCGTTGAATCAGACTTTCCTGTGGAAGCATAACTATGAGCCATACTCTGTTTAATAGACTCATATCTGTGAACGGGTAGAGTCTACTGGGCTAACATGGGTAAGAGAAACGGGGATGGGCTGTCAATACGGAGGCTGGAGAGCTTGGAGCAGGTCGAGACATGCGCCAGGATGATGACCGAGTCGGAGCCTTGGATCACCCTCGGAAGAGGTTACGACGAGTCGCTCACCATACTCACCGACTCTTCGAGGGAGGTTTACCTTGTGGTGGACGGTGAGGAGATAGTTGGCTTCGTGGTGTTGGAGATGATGGGCGCCTTCACAGGATACGTTAAGTCTATCTATGTCTCTCCGTCGTACCGGGGAGGGGGTGTCGGCGCCAGGCTCATGTCCTTCATCGAGGAACGCGTGTTCAGGGAGAGGCCCAACGTGTTCCTATGCGTCTCCGACTTCAACGATGGGGCGCGGAGATTCTACGAGAGGCTAGGCTACGAGGCAGTGGGGGAGCTGAAGGACTACATAGTCAGAGGCCACTCCGAGATCTTATTAAGAAAGACCGTCGGGACCCTTACAGATTTCGCATCCTAAGATGCGTTGCAGCGAAAGATACCTCGATGAGCAGGCTCGTGGTTTCCTCAGACAGGCTCTCATGTCAATAGTTAAAACTGGGTTAATGATAGTTTGTTGGGTGGTATCTATGTATCAAAGATACGTGCATGACGGACTGTGGAGGCCTCGCCTTTGATCGACCGTTATACAGCGGCCATAATCCAGTACATGAGGATTAATCCCGAGGACATCCCTGACGTCCATAAGCGGAGGAGGGCTAACTTGGAGAAGGTGCTGGGGACCTTCAAGAGCCTGGAGACGTGGGAGCAGATCAGGCCCGTGCGGCTCACGGTGCTCCCAGAGAACATACTCAGGCATGAGTTCGACACACAGAACCCTGACCAGACCCAGAGTGACAGGGTGGCGTCAGCGGTGACCATCCCGGGCCCAGAGACCGATATGTTCGCCGAGAAAGCCAAGCAGTACAATACCTACGTCTCGGCCAGCATCCACGAGAGGGACCCCGAGTACCCTGATCACTTCTTCAATACCGCCTTCATCATGAACCCTAAAGGCAGGGTCATACTCAAGTACAGGAAGGTCAACCCATGGATACCGCTGGAGCTCAGCACGAGCCCCCACGACATCATCGATAGCTACAAGGCGCCGATCTTCCCAGTAGTGGAGACGGAACTGGGGAACCTGGCGTGCATGGTCTGCTACGATCAATTCTTTCCCGAGGTAGCGCGACAGCTGGCGTTCAACGGCGCCGAGATCCTGTTGAAGCCCACCATCTTCCCACCTTACCCGCAGCAGTTCATGTTCGACCCCTACGACTGGTACACCCTGGTGAACAGGATGAGGTCGATAGAGAACATGGTGTACGGTGTCAACTGCAATGGGGCGAAGTACGGCAACAGTATGATAGTGGACTACCTAGGGCGGACGCTGGCGCTTGCGGCGAGGGGGAGGGCTATGACCATCGGTGCCGTCATCGACGTGGAGGAGCTGCGCGAGTACAGGAGGAAGACGAAGCTGCACAACATGCTACAGCAGATCAGGACCGAGTGCTACACCTACCTCAACGAGGGGATGTGGCCCGCAAACAGGCCGCTGCTCAGGGAGCAGGACTACGGGGACTGGGCGCCGAGGCCCAGGTTCTACAAGTGAGTGCATCTAATATTCGGTGTTGGGGGGCGTACTTCTCCTCACATCACCAATTATCATGTAACTTTATCACCGGTAAGCGGTATTATGGGGGAAAAATTTTTACAGTTATCGCCTGGTCTTGGCGCCGGCTGATGTGGGGCTCGTTTGTCAGCGCTGGGTTCGTTCGGAGTCGGGGGCGCGGCCGTGCCTGTAGTCGTACACTATCTCCTTTCGCTCCCCGAGTCCTTTGCCTAATAGGAGCGCCCCGACTAGGACGAGGATTGGGAGTATGAGGCTGAAGACCCAGGGCCATCGAGTGTCTCTGAGCCTCCAGGTTGTGAGGTGTATCAGCAGGGTGTCTATGGCGGCGGCTACTAGGAGGCTAGCGCCGACCTTGACTTTGTCCAAGTTTTATCCTGTTGTTTAGTTAAGTGGGTTTGAATATATATCTTGACGTCTTTTGTGGTTTTTTTTATTTGCTACACACCTTTTATATAAATTAATTATATACTAAACTTAGCTTAATAAGATTATTGTTAGTTGTATGTATAACATTTTATATAGACAGTATATAGATATACGTCATGGAGGAAAAACAATGGAATCAAAAAGTAACACGATGATGGCTGTTCTACTCATCGTAGGACTAGTTGTCGGAGGCGGTGTAGGATACTTCGCCTCACCGACGAAGACGGTTGAGGTGGAGGTCCCAGGTGAGACAGAGACGGTGGTGGAGGAGGTCCCCGCCCTCAGCGGGGAGATACCGATAGGTGTACTCTATGCAAGCACAAATCATATCGATACCAGCGGCCCTGCTGCTCACATAGCCGTCGAGGAGGTAAACGAGTACGTCGAAGCCCTCGGGTTGGACGTTGAGTTCGTGTTGATAGAGGAGTGCGCCGAAGGCGAATCAACCATAGCGCTTGAGAAGTTCCAGAGCATGGTCGCTCAAGGCATACAGGCAATGATGGGTTCAAACTGGAGTGGCCAGTGCAAGGCCATCAAGGACTACGCGGACTCCCACGAGGTCGTCGTATTTAGCGACGGGTCAACCTCACCGATCCTAGCTATCCCGGACGACTACATCTTCAGGCTCCCGGTTACGGACTCCACCCAGAACTCGGCCCTAGCCCCTGCTATCTACGACATGGGCATCGAGCACCTGATAATAGTTCAGAGGAACGACGCGTGGGGAGATGGCAACTACGAGACGATGCTGGAGCTGTTCGAGGCGGAGGGCGGAACCGTGGAGCACCGCCTAAGGTACGACGCCTCGAAGACAGAGTTTTCGGCTGAAGCCGCGGCTCTAAACGACGAGGTGGAGGAGCTGAACGACCAGTATGGAGCCGAGGCTGTCGGCATCGCCGTATGGTCCTTCGAGTTCTCCGCCATATTCGCGTCATGCGAGGAGTATCCAACCCTCGTGGACGCGCTCTGGTTCGGCTCAGACGGGTTCGGCAGATCCACGACCTTCGTAGACGAGCACCCCAACTCATATGAAAGCGATTTCCTAGCCATGATTATGTCTACGGCGAAGTCTAGCAGGTTCGAGGCTTTTGAGGCGAAGTACAGGGAGGTATCCGGCGGACGCCAGGCATCGACATATAATACCCACGTGTACGACATAATCTGGATACTATGTAAATCCGTCTTGGAGGCCGGAAAATACGATGGCGCAGTCATCAAGGAAGTGCTTCCGACAGTAGCCGAGCAGTACTGGGGCGCGTGTGGATGGACCAAGCTGAACGAGAACGGGGACAGGGCAACTGCTAGCTACGAGCTCTGGACCGTTGCTCTCAACGAGACATCCGGTACTGCTGGATGGTATGTTGCAGCCACGTACGACGCAGCATCAGGCTCACTGAACTGGATAACAGAACCGCCAAGATAAACGTACAATAATTCCCCTTTTTTTTTATTCGCCTATGCCAAGTGATTCTAGGTTTGATCTAAGATAGGACTCACTTCCGTAATAAGCGTTTGATGATGGTTTTTTCTCGTTTAACCTGCTTTTCAGGGAGTTTTATACCCTTTTTCCTGATCTCGTCTTCTACTTGTTCGTAGTTCAATCCCCTCATCTTGGTTGGCCTCTCCGGGATTAGTCCCTGGGGCCTGAAGACGATGATAAGTAGAAGCATGATGCCTATCATTATCTGTTCGAGCCACTGGACCTGGAATGGAACATAAGCCTCTATGCTGTGCTTGTAGAATATTATAAGCCGTCTGAGGGTGATGAAGATGAAGGTGCCCACGGTGGCTCCCATGTTGTTGCCTACACCGCCGACCATGAACATGAGCCAGGGGTAGAACGTCCACGCCGACCTCGTGTACGAGGTGGACAGGACCGCGTGGATGTAGAAGCTATACAGAACCCCCGCAATGGATGTTAGGGCGGAGCACAGTACGACGATCTTTGTCCTTATGCCGATGACGTCTTTGCCCACGCATTCGGCGCTAACAGGGTTCTCTCTAACGGCCCGGACGACCCGAGCCAGCGGAGACGTGCTCAGAGACTGAAGCAGGAGGAACACGGCCAAGGTGAACAAACCCGTTATGAGCAGGTACCCTCTCACTCTTAAGCCACCCATCCAGGCGAACGCGTCGGGCACGTGGACCCAGAAGGTGCCGCCGACAAGCGGATAGTAGTTCATGCCTATGACCCTCACCGCCTCCGCCATACCTATCAAGACTATGATGAGGTAGCTCCCCGTAAGCCTAATCGCCGGCCTTGACACAATGTACCCTAGACACGCATTCAGTGCTAGGGAGATGGCTATCATTAAAAGGAAGATGCCTATCCCCATGGCTGGGTCGTGGGTTAGATGCGCGTTGATCTCGTCGGTGATCTTGGAGTTCTCGTACATGAAGTCGAGCTCGGGGTAGACGTCGTACCACCACCTGAGTATCCTGCCCGAGAGCGCACCTACCACGTAACCGCCTCCGGCCACCGACAGAGATATGCCGAAGTGGGGTATCCCGGTGTATCCATACATGAAGTTCAGGTTCATGGTGACTATCAGGTAGAGCAGGAAGAACATTATCAGGTCTATTATCCACTGGATTATGATCTCGTTTGTCATGTGGGCTCCTTCCTCCTCACCCTCTTGGGTCTCAGATACCTCTCCTGAAGCTTCTCTATAATGGAGACTATCCCCCCGGGCTCGTACATCAGAATCAATGACATCAACGTGAGGGGTATCAGCATCCTATAGGCCCCCGCCCAGAGTCCCAGCTGCCTCATGAGCAGGTAGGACCCCCAGACCTCCAGCAGGCTTATCACGTAGCCCCCGATCATGGCGCCGTAGATGCTGGAGAGGCCGCCGACTACGCTCGCCGCGAATATGCTCGTGGAGAGCATGCCCCCCGACCCCGGCCCCGAAGAGAACCAGAGCGGCAGGAAGGTCCCAGCCAGACCAGCGAGTCCCCCGGTTATCACCCAGGAGACTATCGATATCCTCTTAACGTTTATGCCCAGGACCGCCGCCAGAGGCGCGTTCTCCACCGTGGCCCTCATGGCGATGCCGAACTGGGTCCTGGTCAACACGATGTGCAGAGAAACTATGACCACCAATATAAGAGAGGTGGACACCAAGAGAACGCCGGGGAACTCGCCCACACGGAAATCGTTCACCCTAAGCATGAAGGCCCTGGAGTAGATGCCCAGGACGTTACGCACGTAGTCGGCGTAGATCTGTATCCCGGCGAGGAAAATCTGCTGGAGCGCAAGCAAAGATATGGTCAAAAGTATGGGTCCGGCCCCGTATTTCGTCAACGTGTTCACCACCCCCAAGTAGACCACTAACGCGAGGAGGGCTCCGAGAACGAACCCGAACGGCATGGCTATGTAAGGGTTGATCTCGAGAATCCTGACCATGGTGAAAGTGCAGTATACGCCCAGCACGGCGAACGTGCTCTGCGCGAAGTTAGGCACCCTGGATATCATGTACACGAGGGTGAAGCCTATGCTCATCATGGTGACGCAGTTAGCGTAAACAAGAGCATCTTTGATAATGGGGGGAAACATCAGATATTATAGTTGCATTGAATATAAAATGTTTATGAGTAATTACTGAAAAACATTAAAAATTAACATCATATACCTTAATTATTTAAATATCTATGTAGTCTGGTCCAGAGATAGTTTTTTATGATTTAACCAACATTATAAGTA
>Ga0209427_10002520_pt1 | contig 21579 bp, 18 predicted proteins | sample DeeMarSWOR136_30_FD_187465 | JGI IMG/M metagenome (GOLD analysis project Ga0209427, IMG submission 187465) | Marine sediment microbial communities from White Oak River estuary, North Carolina - WOR-1-36_30 (SPAdes) (version 2) | ecosystem: Environmental > Aquatic > Marine > Intertidal zone >...
GACCGCCCGCCACCTGGCGGCGGATAAAAGTATAGGCTTTTTCCCGCTGGGCGGGGTGAAGCCACTTCGTCTTTATTTCCTGCCTGCCCGGGGGGAGCTGGTCAATAACCGATAAATCAAGGTCGCCGTAGAGGGTCAGGGCGAGGGTTCGGGGGATGGGCGTCGCCGTCATTACCAGCACGTGGGGGCTGAAGCCCTTCTGCCGCAGCGCCGAGCGCTGGGCAACGCCGAAGCGGTGCTGCTCATCCACCACCGCCAGGCCCAGTTTTTGAAATTCAACCCCCTTCTGAATCAGGGCGTGAGTGCCAATAATAATATCTATCTCGCCCGACTGGATTTGCTGCTGCAGTCCCTGCTTCTTGGCCTGGGTAATATCACCGATGAGCAGTGCCACGGTAAGTGGCTGGGCTAAAAGCCCGGAATAGCGGCGCCGGTAGTCCTCCCCTCCCTCCTCTTTTCCTGCCCGGGAAAGGAGGTGGCAGACATTGGTGAAGTGCTGCTCGGCCAGAATCTCGGTGGGTGCCATAAATGCCCCCTGATAGCTATTAGCCGCCGCCATAATCAGGGCGGCGGTGGCGACCACCGTCTTGCCGCTGCCGACCTCCCCCTGGAGCAGACGGGACATCGGCTGTTTTCGGGGTAAATCAGCCAGTATCTCCTTGAGCACGCGCTGCTGCGCCGGGGTCAGTTCAAAGGGCAGGGACTTGAGAAAAATATCCAGTACCTCGTTCTGGGCAAGAAGCGGGTTACCCGGCTGGCCTTCCTGCCAGTCCCGCTTTCGCCCCAGCACTCCCAGCTGGAGGAGAAAGAGCTCATCAAAGGCGAGGCGGGTTCGGGCGCTGTCTATGGCGGTCTCATCATCGGGGTAGTGGGCCTGGCTTATCGCCTGGGGCAGCTCCAGCAGGTTACAGCGCTTGCTTAGCTCCGGGGGCAGGAAATCGGCTACCTGCCACGCCCACTGGTCAACCACCTCTTTCATCAGTTTTCTCACCTGGCGCGGTCTCAGCCCCTGGGTCAGCGGGTAGAGTGGAATCAGGCGTCCGGTATGAACCAGGTCTTTATCCTCAGCCAGTTCCCATTCCGGGGATTCAAAGACGAGCCGGCTGCCAAAAAGGCTCACCCGGCCGCTGATAACCAGCCGGGTATTGGGGGTGAGCGTCTTGACCAGGTAGGGGTTATTGAACCAGACTACCCTGATATTACCGGTCTCATCGCCAACGATGGCTTCGGTGCTCCGCCGCCCCCCCAGCATAACCAGCTTTGCCTCCCAGACATTAGCCATTATGGTCTGTTCATCGCCCTCGGTTAGCTGGGAGATAAACTTGCGCTGGCTGTAGTCAAGGTGGCGGCGGGGGAAGAAATAGAGCAGGTCACGGATTGTTTTTACCCCCAGCTTGCCGAACCTGGTCGCCAGGCTGGAGCTAATCCCGCGAATACCGGTGATGGCCGCCTCTGTGGACTGGCTGACCGCGCTTACCCGTGGCCTTGACGGCGGTTGGCTGATTGGGGGCGGCGGCTTGGCGGCGCTTTTAGTCACCGGCCCGCGCTCTAATTCGGCTAGAAAGTCGAGCAGGCTCTGGACCCACTCTTTGCGTTCGGGTTTGGTCAGGGAGGCGTATCTGGAGTTAGCCAGTTTAAGGCTCTGAAAGCGTTTCAGCAGTCTGGGCTGGTTGAGTGATGCCGCCGCCTGGCGGGCCCAGTTGCGCAGCAGCTGGTCGAGGCCACCGATTACGGCTGAATCCTGGTAGCCTTTCTGGTGCTCAAGCTCAAGAATCTTGCGCAGTGCTTCGGTATTTATCACCCGGACCTTGCCTCTGTTCGCCTCGGCTGATGGCGGCTACTTATCGCCCAGTACCGATACCACTAAAGTATGGGGACCGGTATGGGTGCCGATGACCGGACCGGTCTTGGAGCGGAAGATGCGCTCTTTGGGGAAGTAGGGGCTAACCCGTTCCGCCAGCAGCTCGGCATCATCGGGACACATGGCGTCCTCTATGGCTACTTCTTCGATGTAAGAATGGCTGGTAACAAATCGGGTGAGGTAATCTATTATTTTAGTCCAGGAGCGCTCTTTACCTGCCGGCTGGACCACGCCATCTTTCAGCATTATTATCGGGTTTATTTTGAGCACCGAGCCCAGAAAGGCTTGGGCGGCACCGATGCGCCCGCCCCTTCGTAGATACTCCAGGGTATCAAAAGCGGCCCGCATATCGGCTCGCTTCAGGTTGCGGCGGGTGATGTCTACTACCTCGTCAAAGCTGGCTCCAGCCTGTGCCGCCCTGGCGGCGGTAATAACCACCATCCCCTCTGCCATCACCGCCAATCCGGAATCAATCACCTCAACCCGGCATTTCCGCTCCATCAAGCCGATACTTTGCACGGCTACCTGATAGGTACCGCTGAGCTTGGAGGTAAGCATAATGACCAGGATTTCATCGGTCTCCTCCGCCACCTTATTATATGTCTCGGCGAAGGTTGCCGGTGCCGGCACTGAAGTAACCGGCAGGATTTTGTCATACTGGAGCCGGCGGTAGAATTCTTCAGCGGTCATGTCAATGCCGTCGCGGTAAACCTCGTCACCAAAGCGGACATTGAGTGGAACGATGGTAATTCCCAGCTCTCTGGTCACCTCAGGCGGGAGGTCACAGACGCTGTCGGTGACAATCTTGACCGTCATTGAAGCTACTCTACAGAAACAATGTAGTTGTAGTGAGGCTGACCACCAGGGACGACTTCAATCTGAAGCTGCGGGTGTTGTGCCTGGATTTGGGTGCTGGCCTCTTTGGCTTCTTCTGACTTGGTATTAGCCCCGTAGTAGATGGTAATCACCTCAGCTTCATCCAGATTGAGCTTGGCCAGTACCTGGTTCAGCACATCGGTGGGGTCTTTACCGGCGGCTACCAGCTTCCCATCGAGGAGACCGATCGCCTGTTTCCTCTTGATGTTGAGGCCGCCTATTTTAGTGGAGCGGGTGGCGCGGGTAATTTCAATGGACTTCACCGTTGCTTTTGCCTGGCTCATCAGGCGGGTGTTGGTCTCAAAGTCAGCCTCGTAGTCAAAGGCGAGCAGAGTGGCTACTCCCTGCGGAATTGTCTCGGTGGGTACCACTTTGATTTTTTTCTCGGTCAGGGATTGCACCTGCTGGGCGGTAGCCACGATATTTTTATTATTGGGTAGAATAATAAACTTATCCGAAGGCACTGCCTCTACTGCCTGAAGTATGTCTTTGGTGCTCGGGTTCATGGTCTGTCCGCCGGGGACAATGGCGGCTGCCCCCAGGCTCTTGAAGACCTCGGCCAGCCCATCGCCGGAAGCCACCGCTACGATAGCCACATCAATTTCGGGCATTCGCTCCTTCTGCATTTCCACGTAGTCCTGGTGCTGCTCGTCCATGTTGCGGATGTTTACCCGGTGCATCGTGCCCAGGGAGGTGGCATAACGGACCACATTGCCCGGCTCCAGCGTGTGAATATGAATCCTTATCGTAGATTCATCACCAACCACAATCAGCGATTCGCCCTTCTTCTCCAGCTTGGCTCTTATCTTGTCCGCGTCGAGCTTCTCCCCCTTAAGCATGAACTCAGTACAGTAGCCGTAGGGCACCTCTTCGTCAGCAATCATCTCGGGGAGCTTGGTCGGATGTACGTCACTGACGATTATCTGTGGCTTGCGCAGTTGTATCTGCTCCATTTCACCCTTGAGGTAATGAAGCGCCCCCTCCAGAATGGTATAGAGCCCCTGGCCACCGGCATCCACCACGCCGGCGTCTCTTAACACGGCGAGAAGCTTGGGGGTGTTGGCCACTGATTCACTGGCGGCATCAACTGAAGCTTCGACGACCGATATCAGGTCATTCTGGGCACCGGCTGCCTGGGATTTAGCCGCCGCGGCGGTGTCCTTGATTACGGTGAGAATAGTCCCCTCAACGGGCTGGCTCAGTCCCTTATAAGCCAGTATCGATGACTGTAGCAGGGCGGCAGCTAGGTCTCTACCGCTAAATGATTCTTTATCGGCCAGTCCCTCGGCCAGACCGCGACAAATCTGCGACAGAATCACCCCGCTGTTGCCCCGGGCGCCCATTAGCGCCCCTTTAGCCATCGCCTTAGCCACCGCCGAGGCACTGCGGTCCGGAGCGCGGTAGGCTTCATCGATGACCGAGCGCATGGTGAGTAACATGTTGGTGCCGGTATCACCATCGGGTACCGGAAAGACATTCAGGGCGTCAATATCAACGGCATTCTTCTCTAGCCAGGTAGTGGCGGCGGCAAACATTTCTCTCAGGTCTTGCCCGTTAGCGGTGTTAATTTTCTTCATTTTATTACCGTCCTTGCGGTTACTAAACGGTTACTAACCCGCCCGGTTTTACTTTTCCAGTTATCCTTGCCAGACTCCGCTGGCTTGTGGTAGTATTATAACGCAATTTTACCATAAATCAATACTCAAGGGAGAAAAGATAATTGAAGTGTGATTTGTGCGGGAAAACTCCTCAGTTCGGTCATAGTATCAGTCATTCCAAACGACATACCAATCGTCGTTGGGTGCCCAATATCCACCCGGTTACCCTGGTAATAGATGGTCAGCCCAAAAAGCTCAACCTGTGCACTAGGTGCCTGCGCACCCAGCACAAGTTAGCCCGCAAGCTGCCCTCCAGTTCAGCTTAAACTATCCCCGCTTACTATTTTTCTCGCCCGGGCTAAGGCTTTATTTACCTGTTTGGGCGCCGTGCCGCCAGTATTGTCCCGGGCGGCGATAGATGTTTCGGTGGTAATAGAGCTGACATCCTCACCGAATAAGGGCGAAAACTGCTTGTATTCAGCTAGGCTGAGTTCGTTAAGCGCTTTACCCCTTTTTACGGCATAGCTCACCAGCTTACCCACGATGTTGTGGGCACTGCGGAAGGGTTCTCCCTTCTTGACTAAATAATCAGCCAGGTCGGTAGCCAGCAGATAACCGCGCTGAGTCGCCTGCCTGATATTTTCCTTTTTAACCCCGATGGTCTTAATTATACCGGCCACTACCTCTAGGGTAGCCAGCAGGGTATCAACACAGTCAAAGAGGCCTTCTTTGTCCTCCTGCATATCCCGGTTGTAGGCCAAGGGGAGGGCTTTCATGGTGGTCAGCATTGCCGTGAGGTGACCGTAGAGGCGCCCTGTCTTACCCCGGACCAGCTCGGCGACATCGGGGTTCTTCTTCTGGGGCATGATACTGGAAGTGGTGGCATAGGCGTCGTCAAGCTCAATGAAATTAAACTCAGCCGATGACCATAGAATAATCTCCTCGGCCAGTCGGGAGAGGTGCATCATACCCAGGCTGGCGGCGGCTTCATATTCAATGACAAAATCCCTGTCCGAGACCGCATCCAGGCTGTTCTGGCTTATCTCGCTGAAGCCCAGTTCCCGGGCGAGAAACTCCCGGTCAATGTTATAGCCGACCCCGGCCAGCGCCCCGCTCCCCAGGGGCATAACATCGGTGCGCTTCAGGCAGTCACCGAAGCGGTCAATGTCCCGCTGCAGCATCTCAAAGTAGGCCAGAAGGTGATGGGCCAGCAGCACCGGCTGGGCCGGTTGCAGGTGAGTGTAGCCGGGCATAGCCACCTCTTTATTGGCTTGGGCCAGGTCAAGCAGCGCCCGCTGCAGTTCCCTCAGCTTGCTTCGGGTCTCGGCGATGGCCTCTTTTGCCCACAGGCGCAGGTCCAGCGCTACCTGGTCATTTCGGGAGCGGGCGGTATGGAGCTTTCCCCCCACCTCGCCGATTTTATCCATCAGGCAGGCTTCGATATTGAGGTGGATGTCCTCTAACTCAGGATTGAACTGGAACTTGCCCTGCTCTATCTCAGCTTTGATTGACTCCAGCTCCGAAATAATGCTCTCCGCCTCTTTCGGAGCAATGATGCCCTGTCTTGAGAGCATTTTGGCGTGGGCAACACCGCCGGCGATATCGTGTTGATACAGGCGCCAGTCAAAGGGGATAGAAGCGGTATATTTATTTACTAATTTATCGGCTGCCTTGTTCAGGCGACCTCGAATATGGCTCATTTTAATCTTCCTCTATTGGTTCGGTGGGCTGTATCTCTGCCTGCGTCCTGACCGGTAGCCCCCATATCTGGATAAAACCGGGGGCAGCCTTCTGGTCAAACTCATCACCCTTATCATAGGTGGCCAGACCGTAGCGGTACAGGGAAAAGGGTGACTTCCGCCCGACCACCGCCGAGCTTCCCTTGAACAGCTTCAGTCTGACTGCCCCGCTGACGTAGTGCTGGGAGCTCCTGACGTAGGCGGCTAAATCGCGGTGCAGTGAGCTAAACCAGAGGCCGTTATAGATTAGGTCGGCATACTCTATGGCTACTTTCTGTTTGAAGCGCAGTTGCTCTTTAGACAGGGTTATCGCCTCCAGAGCTTGGTGTGCCTGAAGCAGCACCGTAGCGGCGGGGGCTTCATAAATCTCCCTCGACTTTATGCCCACCAGCCTGTTTTCTAGGTGGTCAACACGGCCGACACCATGCCCGCCGGCCAGCTCACTCAGTTGCTGAATCAGGCTAACCCCATCCATCTTCTGGCCGTCAATGGTTACCGGAACCCCCTGCTCGAAGCCAATCTCTACATAGCTCGGCTTGTCGGGGGCCTTGGCCGGCGATTTGGTCAGGGTAAACACATCCTCCGGCGGCTCGACCCAGGGGTCTTCCAGAACCCCGCACTCAATGCTCCTACCCCAGAGGTTCTCATCAGTGGAGTAGGGGCTGTCAACGGTAGTCGGCACCGGGATATTAAAGCGCTGGGCATAGCTGATGCTTTCCTCCCGGGTCATGTCCCATTCCCGGGCCGGGGCAATAACCCTGAGGTCAGGTGCCAGCGCATTAACACTGACCTCAATTCTTACCTGGTCGTTACCCTTACCGGTGCATCCGTGAGCCACCGCGGTGGCTTTCTCCGCCCGGGCGACGTCTACCAGAATCTGGGCAATCAGGGGTCGGGATAGGGCAGTGGCCAGCGGGTAATGTCCCTCGTAGAGTGCGTCTGCTTTTAGCGCCGGGAAGATAAAATGGTCGACAAACGCTTTTTTGGCATCCTGCACCAGCGCTTTGGTGGCGCCGGCGTTACACGCTTTCTGCTGAACCAAAGAAAAGTCACGCTCGTTACCGACGTCCATGGTAACAGCGATGACCTCCAGATTATATTTCTCCTGAAGCCACCGTATGGCGACTGAGGTATCCAGTCCTCCGCTATAAGCCAGTACTACTTTATCTGGCATCTTGAACCTCCGCTTAGCTAAACTATCACCACTTCTCAATGCCGAAGTTTAGCTCTAAGAAGTCAGTGATCTGGCGGTAGACCTCGGGGTATTGCCACCAGTAATCGTGCCCCGGAGCCTTAATAAAGTGCAGAACCGCCCCCGATTCATTGGGGGGCTCCGGTAAACCGAGCAGGTTTCTGAGGCTAGCCCGAACCATAACCAGAATTTCCCCCTCGGCGAAAGAATCCGGAGTCCGGCCGTTATCCGTCATCACCAGCGTCCGGTCTAAGATGACACTATCGTGCCAGAAGGGGGGGCCGCTCTGAATACTGTAAACCCTCGGATTGTCGGCCAGGATGCCCATCACCTGGTCGCAGATAATTGTGCCGTTGCTTTCACCGGCGATGATAACCCTGATCTCGGGGAGGTGGGTGGTGAGAAACTCCATCCGGTAGGCTAAATCTTTCGCCTTTGATGAGTAACCGTTTAGCATTTCAGCCAGCTCATCAATGCGCCCCGGCAGGCTATCAGTCGTTCGCTGGTAGCTTACCAGTAGCGATTTATAGCCCGAGTTATGCAGTTCATATTCAATGCCGGTAAAAATGCTTAACCAGCCGGGAGAAGCCTCAATTAGATTCCACCCCCAGCCACCGGAGTTAAAGACCAGGACAAAGTCCTTGTCTTTAGCCCCTTGGTAGGTGCCCAGCAGCTGGCTGGCAAAGGCGTCGCACTCCTCATGGTTATCACCGAAGAGCTCGGTGGCTAACCGGTTAGCGTCCTCCGCTACCGATGGCGGCACTGCGGAGGGGTCTTGGGCGTGCAGGGGGAGACCGCCGGTGCAGATTTCAGAGGCTACCCCGACCTGGATAGCTGAGATCGACAGCACTATCGCCAGAAGGGAGAGGACAGCGATTACGGTTACTAAAGTCTTGCGTTGATTGAACTTGGGCATAAATTTACCCCTTAAAAATTAAACACTGGCCAGGGCTTGAGCCAGAATGCCGAGTGCTTCATCAACCTCCGCTTTAGTAATAATAAGGGGTGGCATAAAGCGCAGGGCATTGGGCTTCACCCGGTTGACCAGTAAGCCTCTCTCCAGGCAAGCCATTACCACTGCCTGGGCAATATCCTGGCTGAACTCCATCGCCACCAGTAATCCACACCCCCGAACCTCGGTGATAAACGGGAATTTCGGTTTTAAGCCTTCCAGGCTACTAATCAGGTACTGCCCCACCATCCGGGCATTACCGGCAATATCATGCTCAATAATAAATTGCAGGGTAGCTAGCCCAGCAGCACAGGTTACCGGGTTACCACCGAAGGTTGAGCCATGCTCTCCCGGGGTAAATACCGAGACCCTGTCTTTGGCTAGAATAGCCCCGATAGGGATGCCACTAGCCAGCCCCTTGGCTAGGGTCATTATATCAGGTTCAACACTATATTGCTCGTAGGCAAAAAGGGTTCCGATTCGCCCCACCCCGGTTTGAATTTCATCAAAGATAAGTAAAATACCGGCCTCATCACACCAGGCCCGCACCGCGGCTAGATAGTCCGGGTCGGGGAGGTTAACTCCCCCCTCTCCCTGTACTGGTTCCAGCATTACGGCACAGGTATGACTGGTGGTGGCTGCCTTTATCACCCCGAAATTATTATACTCCACATTGACAAAGCCTGCTGGCAGAGGGATATAGGGCTTTTGGAATTTAGGCTGGGCGGTGGCGGCGACCATGGCCAGAGTGCGACCATGAAAGGAGCTGGTGGTGGTGATAATCTCATAGGCGCCCTTTAAGTAGAGCTTGCCATAGCGCCGGGCTAGCTTCACTGCCCCCTCATTAGCCTCCGCCCCGCTGTTAGCCAGGAATACCTTATCAAAGCAGCTATGCTGAACTAACAACTCGGCGAGGCGAATCTGGGGAACGGTGTAGAACTGGTTGGAAGCCTGAATCAGGGTATTGACCTGTTCGGTTACAGCCTGGGCAACTACCGGGTGGCAGTGCCCCAGGCTGTTGACCGCCCAGCCGCCCACAAAATCGAGATACTCCCGGCCGGTTTCGTCCCATGCCCGCGCCCCCTGCCCCTTGACTAGGGTCAGCGGTAGTCTTTCCACAAAGTTCATCAGGTATTTATCCGCCATTGCCGGCCAGTTAGTCATCTTTTACCTTCTCATTTCTTTATTATGGTGCCGTGGTGACGGCCTTCGATTTCCTGGAGTAGGGCGTGCGGCTGGCGGCCATCGATAATACAGGTGGTTTCGGTGCTGGCTAACGCCCTCAGGCAGGCTTTAACCTTGGGAATCATGCCCCCCGATATTACCCCAGAGGTGATTAAGGCTTCGGCTGCCTCCGGTGATAGCCGGGGCAAAAGCTTGCCCGCTTGGTCGCTAACACCGCTAACATCGGTGAGCAGGATAAGTGCTTGAGCACCAATCGCGGCCGCAATTTCACCGGCGACGGGGTCACCGTTAACGTTAAGTATCTGGGGAGCATCTTCCGGTCGGTCAAAAGAGTGCTGGCCCAGCGGCGAGACCACCGGAATATAGCCTTTGTCCAGCAGAGCTTCCAGGGGGGCAGTATTCACCTTGACCACTGTCCCCGAGTAGCCTGACTCCTGGTCCTTGATCCGGCCCTGAATCAGGGCACCATCGACACCGCTGATACCGATTGCCTGACCACCCAGGCTGTTGATAGCAGCCACCAGTTCTTTATTCACCAGCCCGGCCAGCACGGCAGTCACCACATCAAGGGTTACCCGGTCGGTGACCCGCTCCCCCTGGACAAACCGAGTGGAGATGCCCAGTCGGGAGAGCCAGCCGGTAACTACATTGGCGCCACCATGCACCACCACCAGTGATTTACCCTGCTGCTGGAGGCAGACGATGTCCTCTAGGGTGGTGTCATGTTTACCCAGCGTAGCCCCGCCTATCTTGACGACGATAATTTTCTGTTTACTCATTTATCACTACCCATTTATCGCTATCATCAGGTGCTATATTGACTATTAATGGTGACATATTCCTCGGACAGGTCGCAACCCCAGGCGGTAGCCGTGGCTGCCCCCAGGTTGAGCTGTAAATTTATGGGCACCTCATCGCCGGCCAGAATCTTGACCGCCTCGTCCTGATGAAAGGGCCGGGGACAGCCGCCTTTCATCAAGCAGACATTGCCTAGGTAAAGCTCAAGCCTGGTTTCCACTAATTTCACCCCGCTCCGCCCGGCGGCGGCGGTAATCCGCCCCCAGTTGGGGTCGTTGCCGTGGATGGCGGTCTTCACCAGTGGCGAGCTGACGATAGTCCGGGCCGCTTGCCTCGCTTGGCTGGTGGTAACTGCCCCGCCCACGGTAACCGCAATAAGCTTGGTTGCCCCTTCCCCGTCACGGGCGGTGGCTTTAGCCAAGCTTGTGCAGACCTGCTCAAGCGCCTGTTGAAAGATAAAAGCCTCTTTGCTATCCGCCGATATCGGCTGGTTACCCGCCATTCCGTTAGCCATAAGCAGCACCATATCATTGGGGCTGGTATCCCCGTCAATAGAAATCATATTAAAAGAAATATCCACCGCCTTTTTCAGAGCCAGCTTGAGAAAGCCGCTATCCACCGCAGCATCGGTGGTCAGCAGGCAGAGCAGGGTGGCCAGGTTGGGGTGAATCATCCCGGAGCCTTTAGCCACGCCACCGATAGTAAAGCTATCCGCCCCTGCGCTGACGGCAACCGCCGTCTCTTTAGCCATGGTATCGGTAGTCATAATGGCTCTGGCCAGCTTGTGTCCCCCATCGGTATTGAGGGCGATCTGTTTCAGGCTGGCCCTGACTCGCTCCATGGGCAGATATTGCCCAATTACGCCGGTGCTGGCTACCAGGACCCGGTGGGCGGGTGTGCCTGTAATCTCAGCCACCAGCGCCGTCATCTCGGTGGCATCATCCAGTCCCGGTTGGCCGGTGCTGGCGTTGGCGCAGCCGCTATTTACCACTACCGCCGTGGCTTTCCCGGAGCGTAGCCTTTTCCGGGACAGGATTACCGGTGCCGCTTTAATCTTATTCGCCGTAAACAGCGCTGCCGCGCTGCACGGGGCTTCAGAACAGAGAATACCGAGGTCGAGTGTATCTTCAGCTCTTTTCTTGATACCGGCGTAGGTAGCACCAGCCCGAAAACCGCGGGGGGAGGTAACCGTCCCGGCGGGGATGGGCTCAATTCTGGCTTCCATTTACCGAAACTATATCATATCGGGCGTAACAAGGCAACGAGGCGGGCCTGCCGCCGGAAATAGAAAAAAGAAGGCTGTAGGAAATCACACCCAGAAAAGGCTAGCTTTTCTGAGCGCCTACAGCCTTTACTAAGTCCCGGAGGCTGATTTAAGCTCCCGGGAATTTTACTGAGCTGGAGTATTTATCGTCGGTCTAACCGCCTTCATCGATTGTGTCATTGCCTGACGGCGTTGGCTAAACAGAGGGCGGCGCAGGAAAGAGGGAACATCGAGTTCATCTTCACTCTTCATGCCCTTAAGGAATTGAGCCAGTTCGTCTTCCTGGGTCATTCCGGGCATTCCTGCCTTGGAGATAAAACCGGTGGCAATTAGGGTAATTCTGATCTCTTTATCCAGTTCGGCTTCATTAGCCACGCCAAAGATGATGTTGGCCTCAGGGTCTACGGCTTGCCTGATTACCTCAGCCGCTTCATTGACCTCCATGAGGGACAGGGTGGTGCCGCCAACCACATTGAACAGTACTCCCTTTGAGCCGTTGACCGAGACATCAAGTAGTGGGCTGGACAGGGCTTCCTTGGCTGCCTCAACCGCTCGGTTCTGCCCGGTGCCGGTGCCAATGGACATCCAGGCGGGACCGGCGTCTTTCATCACTGACTTAACATCAGCAAAGTCCAGGTTTATCATGCCGGGGACAGTGATGACTTCGGCAATGGCCTGAACACCGTGTCTCAGCACGTCATCGGCTAATTTGAAGGCGTTGTCCACTCCGGTCTTCTGGTCACAGATGTTGAGCAGTTTGTCATTAGGGATGATAATGAGGGTATCAACTTTGCCCATCAGGTGGGCAATGCCCTCCTCAGCCACTTCGCAGCGGTGATTACCCTCAAAGGCGAACGGTCTGGTGACCACGGCAATGGTCAGGGCACCGCTGTGCTTGGCAATCTCAGCGATTACCGGAGCGGCGCCGGTACCAGTACCACCACCCATGCCGCCGGTGATAAACACCATGTCTGCCCCGGTGACCAGGTCTTTGAGCTCATCGCGGTTTTCTTCGGCTGCCTTCTGCCCCTGGACGTGGTCACCACCCACACCCAGCCCTCGGGTAAGCTTCTCCCCGATCTGGATACGGGTTGGTGCTTCAGTAACCGACAGGGCTTGAGCATCAGTATTCATGGCGATGAATTCCACGCCTTGAATTCCTTCTCGGACCATGCGGGTGATAGCATTGCAGCCGCCACCGCCTAGGCCGATGACTTTAATCCTGGCTGGATTAGGTGTGAAACTTGTCTTTGCCATCTCCTCCTCCTTTCTTTACTGTCTTCTAGTGATTTTGATTAGTGAAACAGGTTCTTAATTCGGAAAACTAAATGCCGTAGGGCACCGCTGAATCTGGGGAGTCGCCAGGTCGGTGTGCTTTTATGGCTGGTTCCCCAGAGCAGGAGGCCAACACTGGTAGCGTAGGCCGGGTCGCGAATAGCATCGGTAATGCCGGCCACATTGGTTGGCGTGCCTACCCTTACCGGGAGTTGTAGTATATCGCGCCCTAGGGCATCGATGCCGGAGAGATTAGAGCTTCCGCCAGTGAGTACCAAGCCAGCTGGGACCAGGGCTTCATAATCAGAGCGGGGTAGCTCAAGCACAATAAGCCTTATAATTTCCTCTACCCTAGCCCGGATAATGTCACATAAGTCCTGGTAGGAGATACCATGCCCGTCTTCAGATATTGCCGTAGCCATTTCTGACTGGCTTTCGTAGACTGGCATAACGCTGCCATACCGCTTTTTCATTTCCTCAGCCATGTCAAAGGGCAGTCCCAGCCCGATGGCTACGTCTCGGGTAAGCTGGTAGCCAGCAACTGGGAGAATGGCGGTATGCCAGATGCTACCTTCTTTGAAAACAGCAATATCGGTGGTGCCGCCGCCGATGTCAGCCAGTATGATGCCGACATTCTTCTCATCCTCGGTTAGTACCGCCTCACTGCTGGCCAGTGGCTCAAGGACAAGGTCATCAATTTCGACGCCAACGCCCCGGATGCACTTGACCAGATTTTGGACGGAAGTTACCGCAGCGGTAATGACATGGGTCTCGACATCCAGTCTGAAGCCGTGCATACCTACCGGGTTCTTGACTCCGGGTTGACCGTCCACCGAGTAGCTTCGGGGGATAACATGGAGTAGCTTTCGGTCATTGGCAACATTAAGGCTTTGGGCACTGGTGAGCACTCGCCTCAGGTCGGGTGGACGCACCAATCGGTCATTGTGAGTGATGGCTACCACCCCCCGATTATTTAGTGAGGTGACGTGTCTCCCGGTGACACCGACAAAGGCTGATTCTACCCGGTAGCCGCTGGCGTACTCGGCTTTTTTCACTGACTCGCGGATTGACTCTCTGGCTTCGGTGATGTTGACCACCAATCCTTTATGCAACCCTTTGGATGGGGTTATCCCCACACCGGCCACCCGAATTGGGCCCTCGTCATTTACTTCAGCGATGGTGGTGCATACTTTAGTGGTGCCAACATCAATGGCGGTTATTGTCCGCTTTTTCATTTGCCCCTCCTTTCTACATTCTGTAGCTGTAATTTTTTACGTTTCACATTGGTGACCCCCCTTTTGGTAAGCTATTTAGCCGGTGGATAAGGGCGCCTTAGTCTTGCCCACCAAAATTATATTCTCAGTACTTCTCCTTCTTTCACTCTTTCCAAGCACTGACTGAGACTGGGTATAGCAAAGGTCATGCGGAGCTTGTTGAGCTGAACTGGCTTCTTCCAGTTGCCATCCTGCCTCTCAAGCAGGGAGAACAGGTTTTCGGTGGCTTCAGCATGCTCCTCCTGATTGATAATCCGCTCCGCGGCTCTCAGTTTGGCACTATGGCTGCGCGGGTTAAGCTGAACCTCAGCGGCGCTGGGGGTAATGACCTTCTTATTGACTAACCTCAGGCTGGGGGTATGGTCGCAAATACAGGTCGGTGTTCCCGGCGGGCAGATGCAGCCCTTGGCCTCTTGGTGCATAAACTTTTTGACAATGCGGTCTTCCAGGGAATGGTAGCTGATAACCACCAGCCTGCCCTCAAAGCCAAGCAGCTTGACTGCCTGTTTCAGGGTGGCTTCCAGGTTTTCCAGTTCGTGGTTGACCGCAATTCGTAGTGCCTGGAAGGTCTTGGTGGCGGGGTGGATTCGCCCTCCGCGGCGTCCAATAGCCCGCTCGATTGTCTTGGCTAGGTGAAGGGTGGTCTTTATCGGGCGTTCCTGGACAATACGGTGGGCGATGCGGCGGCCGTAGCTTTCCTCACCCAGAGTTCGGATAAGGCGAGCCAGCTCTCTCTCGGAGTAGTCGTTAATGATCTGTGCTGCGGTAACCTCTTGGCGTGGGCTAAGGCGCATATCGAGGGGAGCATCGTGCTGGAAACTGAAACCGCGATTGTTGCCGTTGAGCTGCAGGGAGGAGAGTCCTAGGTCGAGGAGGATGCCATGTACCGGGGAGAAATCATACTTGAGGCAGATGGTTTGTAAATCAACGAAGTTTTCATTAACCAGGAGGATTGAACCGCTGTAGGCTTCTAGCCTTGCCCTGGCGGCTTTTATTGCCTCGACGTCAGCGTCGATACCGAGTAGCTGTCCGCCAGGTGAGCTGTGCTCGAGTATAGCTGCGGCATGCCCCCCGCCCCCAAGAGTGCCATCAATATAGCGCCCTCCAGGCTGGACGGCTAATGCCTTGATTGTCTCTTCCAGTAGAACCGGGATGTGGGTGGGTGTGCTTTTCATTTAGAGCTCCTCTAGGCTTTCCATAATCTGCCAGGCTTGCTCTCGACTCATTGTCTTCTCTTCGGCCCACCTCTGCTTGTTCCACAGTTCAAAGTACTTGTTGACTCCGGCTACAACTGCTTCATCCTTTATCTCAGCATATTCTCTCAGTTGAGGAGGCAGGGCTAGCCGGCCCTGGCCGTCAATATTGATACTGAAGGCGGCGGCAAAGATAGCCCGATTTAGTCTCCTCAATTTGCTGCGGGTAATGGGACCGGTGGTCAGGCTGTCGGCCAGTTTGGTCCATTCCGCCAGGGGGTAGGCAAGGATGCACTTCTCGATGCCGGCAGTCAGGACAACCCCGTCAAGGAGCTCGCTTCTGAATTTGGGCGGGATGGGCACCCGGCCCTTTTCATCAACCTTATAGTCGAATTCGCCAAAAAACATATGGCCACCCCTGGATTCCACAGGTCTCCACAATTTACCACTTTCTACCACAAGTATTTACGTTTGTCAAGTCCTTTATGTAAAATTTATTGAAATAGCCTCATTTTGCTTAGTCCACGGCGAGTGTGGTAAAATACCAAGTTACCGAGGAGAAGCGTTTTTATGGTCAATCTGGGCATACTTACCATTAGCGATAAAGGGTGGCGCGGTGAGCGCGATGACAAGAGCAGTCGGGCGGTCAAAGAAAGTCTGTCCTGCTTGAATTCCAGTGTGCTTAAATACGAGGTCATCCCGGATGAAGCCAGCGTCATTGCCGCCAAGCTTGCCGAGTGGGCCGATGAAGGTAGCCTGGATATTATTCTGACTACCGGCGGCACCGGCCTGGCGGAACGCGATGTGACCCCGGAAGCCACCCTTTCCATACTGGACAGGGTAGTGCCCGGTCTGGCTGAGGCGATGCGGGCCAAAACCGCCGAGGTGACCCCTTTCGCTGTACTGAGTCGGGCGGTGGCTGGACTCAGGAAGAAATGTCTTATTATCAATCTCCCCGGCAGCACCAAGGCAGTTACGGAGTGCCTCGAGGTGATATTACCGGTCATCCCCCATGCCCTGGAGATTATCAAGGGAGAAGTGACCGAGCATATCACCCCCGGGAAGGAATAGCCGTTGCGTATTGATATTTTGACTCTATTTCCCGAGATGTTTCCCGGTCCGTTTGGTGTCAGCATCATTAAGCGGGCGGTTGACGCTGGGCTGGTTAGCCTTAATATTTACAATATTCGGGACTATACTCATGACAAGCATCACACCGTTGATGACTATGCCTACGGTGGTGGGGCGGGCATGATACTGAAGCCCGAGCCTGTTTTTGAGGCGGTAGAGTCAGTCAAAGAAGAAGATACCTGTCCGGTTATCCTGCTGACCCCGCAGGGGCGTCCTTTTTCCCAGCCGGTGGCTCAGGAGCTATCCGGACACAGCCGTCTCATTCTTATCTGTGGCCGCTATGAGGGTGTTGATGAGCGGGTTCGTGAGCACCTGGTTACCGATGAGATTAGTATTGGCGACTATGTCCTCAGCGGCGGTGAGCTGGCGGCGATGGTGGTCGTCGAGGCGGTAGTCAGGCTGCTGCCCGGTGTTCTCGGTTCGGAAGAGTCGCTGGCCGAGGACTCTCATACCGGGGGGCTTTTGGAGTACCCACAGTACACCCGTCCTCCCGTGTTTCGCGGCTGGTCGGTGCCTGAGGTTTTACTTTCCGGCAATCATGCTCAAATCGCCAAGTGGCGTCGGGAGCAGGCGATACGGCGCACCAAAGAGCGCCGCCCCGAGCTGCTGGACAGGGTCAGTCTGGGTAAAGATAGTTAGTCGACTTATAGAGCGTCTTTCTGATAAAATTTTAGGGAGTCTTAGTTATGGATATTGCCTCAGTAGTTGATGTCAAACCAAATCCTAATATTGAAGCTTTCGCCCCCGGTGATACGGTCAAGGTCAGCAATAAGGTGGTGGAAGGCGACCGGGAGCGCACCCAGGCATTTCAGGGAGTGGTCATCAGGGTCCGCCGTGGTGGCGCCGGGGCTAGCTTTACGGTGAGGCGTGTTGCCTACGGGGTAGGCGTGGAGCGCACCTTTCTCCTGAGCTCCCCACTGGTGGAAAAAGTGGAAATAGTGCGGCACGGGAAAGTGCGTCGGGCTAAGCTTTATTACCTGCGCGGACTCAGTGCCAAGGCCTCTCGCATCAAAGAGAAACGGGTTGGTCGCGAAAAAGAAGCCCAGGAAACTGAACCCGAAGAAACGGCACCAGAATCAGAACCAGAGCAGGCTTAAGCAGTCTGGTTGGAGTATGACCAGTGGGGTATGCTGAGGTTAGTGTTAATTCACCGATTGCCCAGCGCCGGACCTTCAGCTATGCTATACCCCCCGGTTTAGAGGTCGCCATCGGGCAGGCAGTATGGGTCCCCTTCGGCGAGAAGCTCCTCCAGGGCATCGTTACCGAGCTGACCACTCACCCCGCCGTTGAAGAGACCAAAGAGATTACCGGGATTATTGAGCCCCAGCCCGTTCTTGCCCCGCACCAGTTATCTTTAGCCCGCTGGCTGAGCGACTACTACCTATCGCCCCTTTTTGACGCTCTGGCTCTGATGCTGCCCCCCGGTTTTGAGCGCAAGGTGCGCACCTTCGTCACTACGCCCCCCAAGCGGCGCGATTATGACCCCACTTCCCTTAATAAAGAGCAGAAACATGTCCTTGACCTGGTTCAGGAGCGGGGCCGGGTTTCCCTGAGGGAGCTGGAGAAGGCACTGGGCAAGAAGAAGGCGCCGAGCCTGGTCTCCCAGCTGGTCGGGCGGGGGCTGCTGGTCAGAAGCTATGAGATGGAGCCAATCCGGGTAAAGCCCAAAGAGGAGCTTTATCTCGGTCTGGCGGTTGCCGTTGAGCAGGCCAGGCAGGAGGCAGCTAAGTTGCGGGAGAAGAGATCTCACAAGCAGGCTGCCCTGCTTGACTTTCTGGCCCAGCAGCCGGAGCCGGTGCCCTGGCGGGAGGCGAGGCAGGCGGTCAAGACTTCTAAAGCGGTGGCTCAGGCGCTGGTCAGCCAGGGGCTGGCTCACTTTCAACCGGTTGAGGTAAAACGTGAGCCGGTTTTTTATGAGGGGATTGCACCCTCAGTGCCGCTTACGCTTACTGCAGCGCAGAAGAAAGCCCTGGCGCGCATCAAGTCCAGTTTGCTTGATACCGGGGCGGCTTCACCGTCCGTTTTTCTGCTTCACGGTGTTACCGCCAGCGGCAAGACCGAGGTCTATCTCCAGGCGCTGGCGGAAGTAGTGCGGCGGGGCAGGCGGGGCATCGTTTTAGTCCCCGAGATTTCGCTCACCCCCCAGACGATAGAAAGGTTCGCCGCCCGCTTCCCCAAAAGGGTAGCCGTGCTCCACAGCAAGCTATCTCTGGGAGAGCAGTTTGATACCTGGCAGCGAATCCGGAAGGGGGAGTTTGATGTCGTTATCGGGCCGCGGAGTGCCCTCTTTGCCCCGCAGCCTGAGCTGGGCCTTATTGTCATTGATGAAGAGCATGAATGGACCTACAAGCAGCATGATAAGTCGCCCCGCTACCATGCCCGCCAGGCAGCCCTCAAGCTGGCGGAGCTCAGCGGCGCGGTAATTATCCTGGGCAGTGCCACCCCCGATGTGGAGACCTTTTACCGTGCCGAGCGGGGGGAATACCAGCTGCTCCGGCTTCCGGAGCGGGTTACCCCGACCGAGGGCTCACCCCTGCCTGAGGTTGAAATCGTTGACTTAAGGGAGGAGCTCAAGGCGGGCAACAGGAGCTTGTTCAGCCGCTCTCTGGCCGAGGCGATGACCAGAGCCGTAATCAGTCGGCAGCAGGTGATCCTGTTTCTCAACCGGCGGGGGGCGGCTACCTTTATTCAGTGCCGCAACTGCGGCTTTGTTTATCGCTGCCGGCGCTGCGAGGTTACCCTCACCTATCACCTGGCTGAAAACAGTCTGGTCTGCCACCACTGCAACTACCGGATGGCAGTGCCCCAGGCCTGTCCGCGCTGCTCGGGCCGGCGCATCAAGTTTCTGGGTGTGGGTACCCAGAAGCTGGAGCAGGAGACCGGCTATGTCCTGCCCCAGGCGAGACGGCTGCGCTGGGACAGCGATGTCACCAAGGGGAAGTATTCCCATCAGGAAAGCCTGAACAAGTTCCGGGCGCATCAGGCTGATATTCTGATTGGCACCCAGATGATTGCCAAGGGGCTGGACTTGCCCCTGGTTACTCTGGTCGGGGTGGTTAGCGCCGATACCGGCCTGAATCTACCCGATTTTCGGGCGGGGGAGAGGACCTTCCAGCTCCTGAGTCAGGTGGCGGGCCGGGCCGGGCGGGGCAGTCAGTGGGGGCGGGTTATTATCCAGACCTATGCCCCGGAGCACTACGCCATTCAGGCCGCCGCCAAACATGACTACGCCCTTTTCTATAAACAGGAGCTCACCCACCGGCGCCAGCTCCATAACCCTCCCTTCACCCAGCTGGCACGTCTGGTTTACAGCCATACCAATAATTCTCTCGGCCAGCGGGAGGCGGAGAGGATGAAGCAGCTGATTATCACCGAGAGGGATGCCCGCGGCATTGCTGACCTGAGCCTCATCGGGCCGGCGCCGGCTTTTATCCACCGCCGGCGGGGCCGGTTTCGCTGGCAGATTATGCTCCGTGGTGCCGAGCTGTCCTCTTTTCTGGTGGAGATACCCTTTCCCCAGGGGTGGGCGGTGGACATTGACCCGATAAGTCTGGACTGAAATTCGGGCTAGTCCTCTGAATCTCCGGTAAGGTGCGCTAGCAGCTGGCCGGTCTTTTCGGCATCCTCTCTTAGCTGCCGGGTGGCCTGGCTGAGGTTGGCTAGGGCAGTGGTGTGGCTCTTGAGGTGCCGGGCATACTCGTCAATGGCTGAGGTGAAGCTCGCCAGGGCTTGCTGGCTGTTTTTGGTCTCGGCGGGCTGGTTTTGCGGTGGCTCGGGGACAAAGTAGAAGAGGTCATCAAATTTGTGTTCCGGGAAGGCTTTGATGGCGCCGACAATGAATTTTTGATTGATGTTGCGCTTGCCCTCCCGCACCCGGTAGACCTGACTTACCGATATTCCCATCGCCTCGGCTAACTCCGACAGGTTAGCGTAGCGGTACTGGCACAAAGCAAAGACTCTTGTCCTGACCAGCTAGCCTGCTCCTAATGACAGGTGGCTCTATTATAACCATAAAGTGACAGTTGTCAATAAACTAGGCAATTTTTAACAATTTTTTAACAACCGACCTATTGACATTTGCCATTTGGCGAATTATAATGCTTATATGAACGACAACAGGACAAATTTGGGCAAAATAATCAAGCAGCAGAGGGTTATGATACCGCTCACCCTGAAGGAACTGGCGACTATGGCTGATATGTCCCCGTCGCACCTGGGCCGTATTGAGCGGGGGGAGCGTTTCCCCTCCGCCCGTATTCTGCGCAAAATCGCCAAGCCTCTGGGCTTTGAGGAAGACGAGTTGTTCACTTTAGCCGGCTATCTTTCTCCCCAGTCGCCGCGCATGGCTGAGGCAGAGTCGGGTTACAGTGCCGGGCAGTTAGACCCCTACGTTGCCCGGGTATTAGCCCAGGAACCGATTGATGTGCAGCGGTCCGTCATTGGTATTTTCACCATCCTGAAAAGCATTGCCAAAAGTATCGCCAAAGAAGATTAACCGCCACCGGCGGGGGCAAGGCTTCTTTTCAAGTGAAGGTTTTCCCGGTTGGCCTGATGCCGTTTCTTGGTCGCTTTTATTTCCCCTTGATAGAAGGTGTGCCGTAGCGGTATAGTGTAGCTTTAGGGACGATTAAGCATCGCTGGAATTGATGACCGTGAACCAGAGTTCTACCGCAAAAGTCCATTTTAATCTGATTGAGCCTGAAGCCCTGACCATATTGGCCAGGGTAAGCCGTCTTCTCACCGGGCTCGGCGTAAAGGCTTATCTGGTGGGCGGCTTTGTGCGGGACGTAATTCTGAAAAGAGAGACTGCCGATATTGATATTGCCATTAACGCTGACGCGCTGGAGATTGCCCCTGAAGTAGCCAAGGCTCTGGGGGGGAAGTATGTCCGGCTCGATGAGGAGAACCGGGTGGGCCGGGTAGTCCGGCTCGGTAAGTCCCCCTCCGGGCGTCAATGGCAGCTTGACTTCTCCACATTCAGGGGCAGCCTTGAACAGGACCTGGCGCTGCGTGATTTCACTATAGATGCCATGGCGGTTGAGCTGGCTCAGGTGGTAGCTCAAACCCGTCCTGCCCAACTGATTGACCCGTTTCATGGTGGGGATGACCTTAATCAGGGGGTGGTCCGGGTGGTGTCAGCGTCAGCCTTTGCCTCGGATGCGGCCCGTTTGCTCCGGGCGGTGCGTCTGGCGGCTGAGCTCGGGTTTAGCATTCACCGGGAGACGGAGAAGCTGATTAAAA
>Ga0209427_10002521_pt1 | contig 21568 bp, 17 predicted proteins | sample DeeMarSWOR136_30_FD_187465 | JGI IMG/M metagenome (GOLD analysis project Ga0209427, IMG submission 187465) | Marine sediment microbial communities from White Oak River estuary, North Carolina - WOR-1-36_30 (SPAdes) (version 2) | ecosystem: Environmental > Aquatic > Marine > Intertidal zone >...
ACGCGGCCTTTCCAAAATGCAAACGCCCATCGGACGCCGAAGAAACGGGCAAACGCACGCTGATACTTTTCAATCATTTTGTATCGTCCCAAAAGTTCGGGGCAATCCCGTTTGTAGTGTGTCCGTAAGGGCATTTCAAAGTAACGCCTTACGGCGTCACTACAAACAGGCTACCTCGAGGTTTGCATGTCCTCGGGTTTTTTCATGCCGCGTCCTCGTAGGGTGGAGAACCTGACGATACCCCACAACGAACCTAACCCGTAGGCAAAATGTAGTGTGGCAAAAATCACCGGCGCGACGGGCGCATAGCGCCAGCCGGACTTGCGTGCGACGTCCAGAGCGCCTATCGCGAGCGCCAGCAGATATAAGGCTGATTCCACCGCAAATACGTACCAGATCGGTTTCCACGCAAGGCCCGCGAATCCCAGCACGAGTAGGGACACGACGAACAAAAGGGGCATTAATTGTCGAAAGCCGGCCGACCTTTTGTGTTTTTGAAGCGTCCTGATGCGCCAGAAGCCATACTGAAAGTATTGACGCCACAGTTTACTCAGCGAGCCGCGCGAATAATAAGTGCTTTGAATGTCTTTCGACATCCATATCTTCCCACCCGCCAGATTGACTCTCAGATTGAATTCGTCGTCCTGGTTCCGCACGAGCTCTTCGTCGAAGTCGCCGATTTTTTCCACGATCCACTTGTGATGCGTTCCGAAGGCGAGCGTATCGACCCAGCCTTCGTAATCGCCCAGCCGGAATCTCGCATTGCCCACGCCGATAGGCGACTGCATCGCGGCAGCGATCGCCCGGCCCGTGTAGCTGTCTGCTATCGTCTTGATGGAGCCCCCTGCCACCCAGGCGTCCGGATGCCCGCGCAGACACCGAATCGACTTAGTAATAAAATCGGTTGGAATCTCGGCATGTCCGTCGATCCGTGTGAAGAAATCGCCTCGCGCGGCTTTGAGGCCGATGTTCATCGCGGTCGGAACGATCCGGCGTGGATTATCCAGCATTTTCACGCGGCTATCCAACTTGGAGAGTCGCCGGATAATCTCTCTGGTGCCGTCGTCGCTCATCCCGTCCACGACGAGAACCTCCATCTTCTCGGGCGGAAAGTCGTTGTCCAGCACGCTTCGTATCGCTCGCTCTATAAAACCGGCCTCGTTACGAACCGGCATGATGACACTGACAAACGACGAATTCGTATCTCGTATCTCGTCTTTCGTATGTCGTATGGCGTCGTGCGTTCTTAATCCTCTTTTTCAGCAGTGGATGGCAGCCTCAAGCGCAGCGCTCCCCTGAGCAAAGTCGAATGGGTTGGGGATGGCTTTTTCAACATCGGCCATCCCCATCCCGACAAAAGAAATCGGGATGAGGCTGCCACCCAACCCTTAGTTTCCTTAGTTACTGGTGGCTTTGATGGTTTCTAATAAAACGCTTTCGAGGCGGTCGGCTAATTTACCTCGCGCAAACTCTCGCTCGGCCAGAGCGCGGGCGTTCTCGCCCATCCGGCGGCACAGCTCCGGGCCGGCGGCAAGCTCTTCCAGCGCATCCGCCAGTTCCTGCGGGCGGGCGGGGTCGAGACATCGGCCGCAATGATTGTTCTCTACCGTCTCGCCCAGCCAGCCCGGGACGTTGATGAGCACGGGTTTACCCGCTGCGAGAGAATCGAACAGCTTGTTGGGCGACCAGGTATTCTCGTTGCTTGCCCGGAAGATGGTCATGCACGCCTGGCACCCGGCGACGATCCGGGCGACCTCGGCCTTGCCGTAAACCGGATCGCTGAAGACCACATTCTTCAATTGATATTCGCGCGCCAGGTTTTCCAGCTCGGCTTTTTTTCCACCGCCGCCCAGGAGCACCAGGGCTATGTGGTCTTTGCCCCGTTCGGCTAAGATTCGAGCCGCTTCGATTGCATATTCGAGCCCGTTGGCCAATCCCATAGCTCCAAAGTAAATGGCCGTAAATTCTCCATTCAATCCCAGCATCCGCCGTGCGGCCAGGCCATCCAGGTCCGGCCGGAAAAGGTCCAAATCGCAGGCGTTCGGAATCATCGTCACCTTCTCGGCCGGCACACCCGTGCGGACGATGCCTTCTTTCATGCCGGGTGACAGCGCGATGATATGGTCCGCCCCGTCGTATATTTTCCTCGCCATGCGCTTCAGCCACCCAATGGCCAGAGGGTTCTTCAAGGCTCCGACGTTAATGAGGGCATCGGGCCAGAGGTCGCGCACCTCGAAGACGAACGGCACGTCGAAATGCCGGCTGAGATTCAGGCCCGCCAGGCCGATGGTTAACGGCGTATGCGTGGCCAAAACGATATCCGGCTTAGGGAATTTCTTGCCAACCCGACTCGCCAGCCATGCGAACTGATAGAACTTGAGTATCCGCCGCCAGCCGCTCAGGCCGGTCCCGACCTGTGGATCATTGTAAGCGGCGGAGATTGCAGCCAGGTGAATGCCGTCGGTCTCGAACTCGGCGTACGGCTGACCCTCCGGCACGGGAAATTCCCGGTTGGCCAGCCCGGAGGTCAGCATCGTGACACGGTGACCTTTGCCCACAAGATGCCGGGCAAACTCGTACGAGCGCGTGCCCGTACTTCCGTTTCGTGTCGCAAAATACTGGTGAAGATAAAGGATATGCATTTTCACAGAATGTAGAATGCAGAAATCTCTCAATTCTTCATTCTCAATTCTCAATTATTCAGGCAGCTTCCAAAAATCCGGCAGGGTGTCGTCGGGTCGTACCCTGAAAAGGAACGGCCATTGACGATACCAATCCCGGCGAGCCTGAGGCAACAGCAGCGAGGGATCGTAAGCAAAGCAGCCCAAATCCGGCGCTTTGTCTTCGGGTAGCGGGCGGTCGTAGAAATCCCGTTTGGGCGCATACTCGCTGGAGCCTTTTCCTCTGGCGGGGCTGCCTTGCCTCAGATAAAAGGTCCCTTTCGAGACATCCAGAAACATGGGGTCCGCGGAAATCCCGTTCGGCCCGGCTCCCTTCAAGGGCGGCCGGCAAAGGTTATAGTCGATTGTGCTCTTACGCAGATCGCCGCCACCGACGCTCTGAATGGGCTCGGTCCTCTCGAACGTCCAGCCGGTGTTGTCCACGATAATGTTGTTGGCGATAAGTTCATTTTGAGCATTTTTCACGACGATCCCGCTGCCGTTGAGGACAATCGTGTTATTAACAATCGCGTTGGAGCCGGTTGGAAATCTCGAATACAGACCGATGCCCCATCGGCAATTGCCATGGATAAGATTACTTTCGATCTTGCTGTTCGCGATCTCCGGATAGAGATGCAGACCCCAGCCCGAGTTGAATCGTATGATGTTATTGCGAATCGTCAGGCTGCCGCCGTCGGCGTAGATGCCGTGGCTGAAGTGGAGGTGGGCGCCGTTGTATTCGACGACATTGTTCTCGATGACCGCCCCGCGAACGTCGTGGGCCTCGATGCCGTGCAGCGCGTTGTTATGAATCCGGCAGTTCCGTATCACGGTATAGTCCGCGTCGGATTTGATGCCCGTATATTTGGCCCCGCTGCTTTCGAAGCCGTCTATGATGACCCACGAACAGCCGCCTTTGACGTAGATGTTATGGAACGTCGAGCCGTGCAGGACGGCTTTATGCTTGTACTGAGATTTAAGAACCGTCGGTTGTTGTGCCGTGCCGGCATACTGAGGTGTAAGGGTGATTTGGGCGCCGACATAGTCGCCGGGCTGGAAGATGAAGGTGTGGCCCCCGCCGACCTTTCTCAGCGCCGCTTCGACGGACACGAACGGATTCGTCTCGGAGCCGGTTCCCGAAATGTGCCCTTTCGGTGAGATCCAGTACGTCGCGGCGGATAGATTGCAGCAGTTTACGAGCACGAAAATAACGGCGGCGATTTTTTTTGACATGGCTTATCTCCTTTTTTCGATCAGTTTTTCAAAGAGGCTTTCCAGACGCTTCAAATTCTTTTGACGGTCTGCCGATTCGATCACCTTTTGGCGGTTGCGTCGGGCGGCGCCAGCGGCAAGCTGGGGATGCTCATAGAGCCACAAAATGCACTTGGCCAAATCATCTGCATCGCCGACTTTGTGAAGCAGGCCGTCAACATTATGTCTCAACAGTGCGGCGTTGGCTTTGATATCCGAAACGACCGGAAATACGCCCGTTGCCATCGCTTCCAATAGGGACAGACTCGTCCCATCCCACAGCGATGCGGAAAGATAGACATCGTTTTGACCGAGTATCTCCGGCAGGTCGTCATTGTTTACTCTGTCTGTAAAGCTCACAGAGCCGTTCAAACCAACGTCCCCGGCGTCCTGCTTGAGGGTATCCAGCAAAGATCCGTCTCCGACAAAGGTCATCCGGAACTCGATCCCTTTTTCTTTGAGCCGGGCGAGGGCGCCGATGATAGTAGGGTGGTCGAAAACCGGTTCCAGACGTCTTGTGCACACCAGTCTTAAAGCTCGGGACGAGTGGAGTCCCGGCCGGTCGGTGAATGCGAACTTGCCCGTGTCGATTCCGAGCGTCAGCGTCTCAATCTTGTTCGGCTCAATACCCAGACTCACCGCCATCTCTTCGAGGTCTTTTGAGACCGTATTCACACAATCCGCGAACTCGAAGATTCTTTTAAGAAGCGGGCGCCATATTCGCGATTTGATTCCGATCGTCAAGTCGCTTCCGTGCGCCGTGACGACGGTCGGATGGAATCCGCAGGCCAACGCCGTCAGGCCGCAACTGGTCGCATAGTGGGCGTGGACGATATCGGGCTTGAGTTCCTTTATCAGCCTTCTGGCTCGCAGCATACTGATCGGATATTTCCACTTGCCGTGGGTTTCTGAATATCTTCGGCCGAGCCCGACGTTGTAGGTCGGCACCCCTCGCTCTGGGCCTGGGGACATGGCGATAAAATGCACATCGTGGCCGGCCTGCTTGAAGTAATCAAGGTAGGGGCCGATATGCGTGAATGTCCCCATCGAGATAAGGCAAATTCGCATCTGTTGCCCTGTGTGCTTATGAAATTTCCATCAGTATTTCACGATAGGCTTGGAGAGTTTTCTCGCGGGCGAGTGACGGGGTGAATCTTTTCCCGGCCGTGTCTTTGGCGGACTGTCCCATTGAACGAGCGAGCGCCCCATCGGAGAGTATCTTTGAGACAGCGTCGCATATGCTCGTTGTGTCGTATGGATCGACCAACAGCCCCGTCTTTCCGTCTTCGATCATTTCCCGAATGCCGCCGACGTCCGCGGCCACGATGGGGACGCCCGCCGCCATGCCTTCGGCGATCGTCAGCGGGGCATTTTCCTGGAACGAGGGGACGACCAGGCAATTCGCCTTGCCCAGCTCGCGCTGCACTTCGTCGATGCTGATATTGCCCAGGAAAGACACTTTATCTTGCAGGCCGTTTGCCTCGACCTGTTGTTTGCATGTATCAAGATAAGCCGCTTCCGGCGATCCGGCGATCCGCAGATGCACATCGGGGAATTGCCGGACGATCAGGGCGAATGCCTTGATTAAGCCGAGGGTGTTTTTCAACGGCCTGATTCTGGCGCAGCAAAAGATTCTTCCCGGCTCGAATGTCCGCTCGACGTTAAAGTAGGATTCTGCGACGGGATTTTCGATCAGCCAGGCTTTTCGGATATCGTTCTTTTCCGGCAGGAACTGTCTCGTGTATTCGCTGATTAAAACGACATGCGAAACTCGACGACGTGCATACGCCTCTGTAAGTTTCATGAACCACCGCCTGGGCCGGCATAGAATGCCCCAGCGATGGTCCCACCCGGCATCTTGCTCTGCAATGCCGTGGATCGTCAGAAGGCTTGGCTGTTCGCAGTTTGTCGCCAGGAATGTGAATCCCTGAAAATGCACGACGTCCGGATGGATCTGTCTTAGAACCGACCTGATCTGTCGTTTACCCGCAAAAATGTAATAGAGGGTTCCGGGCAGGAAACGCCACGGTCCTTGTTTGCCTACTCTATAGATCGTAATGTTCTTCCATTGCTCCTGCCTCGTCTGCTCGGCGCGACTTGCCGGTACGATCACCGTCACCTTCAGGTCGGGCTGCTTTTCGAGCTCTTCGACGAGATACCGCGCCACCCCCGCCACGCCGCCGTCGATGCGATGAGGATCTTCCGGGAAAACGGTCACCATGGCGATATGCATTCTCAGGTCCTTCTCAGGCGAGTTGTTCTTGCCATGCGAATTCGTCATCATATTCGTCATAGGCCGGCAAATCATCTTCCGTCGCAGTATAGAATTCGGCTATGCGTTCGCTCGCCAAAACGAATGCGAGGAACACCCAATAATGCTTTTGATAAAGCTGCCCTACGTTCAGCCCCATGACCAACAGATATGTCAGGACGGCCCGGGCGTACAATTTCTCCAGTCCGAGCGGGATCCGTTTGACCGTGAGCATGACCAGAATGACGAACCACGTGAAGAGAATCGCGCCGGGTATGCCGTAGACGCCGAGGGCCAGGAAGAAATCATTATGCGGCAGAATGGTCAGCCCGCTTTGCTCGAACCACCCGTAGTAGCTCGTTCCGATGGGTCTTGCGGCGACGCACTTGAGGGCCTGTTCGATCGGCATCATTCGGTAGTCGATGGCCTCTTCCGCCTGCTGAAGATTGGTCAGCCGGGTGGCCACCGGCGCTTCCAGCCCGCTGCTTCGGACCACCAGTCCGGCGGAAACAGACCCCAGCAGGATAACGAAAAGCAGCAGAACCGCCAGGGCGGGCCGGCGCGCGACTTGCCTGATAAAAAGTAACGGCGAGAGCATGGTAATGAACAACGCGATCAGGCCGCCGCGGGAACCGATCTTGAGCAGCATGACCGGAAGGACCAGAATAGCGGCGAGGTACACCATTCGCCAGAAGAACTTCCTGTCGCGGGCAAACAGATAAATCGCCGCCAAAAACGCTATGGCGATCAATGTCGCTAACATATTGGCATCGGTGGCCTCGCCGAGGGTCGCCGAGTACCTTTGCTCGGGCGCCTCTTCCATCGATCGGATGGCCGAGCCGGTCGCGAACGTCAGGGCAATTGTTCCCAGTGTCCCGATGACGTACGCTCTGGAGGCCCAGCGAAAGGCGGCCTCACCGTTGGTTTGGAGTATCCAATAGACGATGAGAATGAGCACGAGAAGCTGGACCTGGGTGAAGGCGCGGACCAGCTCGTAATTAAGATAATTCCCTCCCAACGAGGCCAGGCATACCCAGACCGTATAGAAGCCCATCACCCAGAGCGCTTTGTTGCCGATGCGCAGCCGGGGGCGAGTAATGATCAGATTCATGAAAAAACTCACCGCCAGTGCGATCCCGACGCCCCGGTCAAGACTGAACGAATCCCTGAAGGTGACGCCGGCGCCGGTTGGCAATACGAGCATCAAAATACAAAGGCCGAACGTCGGTTTGATCATCATACCGATGAACGTCGGCACGGCGATAATAATCGCCCCGGCGACAGCATTTCTGCCGAAGTAGATGACGGCCAATCCGATCAGGGAGATGACCACCCAGATCGTCAGAAGCAGAACGTTCACTACCGGAGGCAATTGGATGTCGGATGTTCGTTCGCTCTGCTCGTAAAACGGCTCTTCGTTGTTTATGCCATTTTCATATTCAGGACACATGCAGGACTCCCAAGGTCACAATTTTTATAGGAGTTTTGAAAAATTGAAGTTGGGCATACTTTGAAAAGAAAAAATCTTCTCCTTCGATTTTTTCTTTTTAAAACGGACCACTCAATCTTTGATAATGAGACGGTGAAGAATATTTTATGTGTGATACAACGCTACAACTCGTCAATTATTCTTAGAAAATCCTGAAAGAAGATTTTCTAAAATAATATATGCCCAACTTCAATTTTTCAAAACTCTTGCTCATATCCATTCAGGAACTGACTCAGACGAGCATTCATAAGCATTTGATGGCAAATATACCCGGCGGCCCTTAAAGGTTGTCTTCGAGCGGCGAGCACCCGTATGTTCTTTCTCTGCAACCGGCAAATCTGCGACGAATAGTTCTTAAGCTCGTTGAGGGTGATGGTCTTTCCATAGCCTTTCAGGAATGCATCGGCCATCTCATTCGCATTCCAACTCAATGCTTCTCGCCAGGGCGCGCCGTGGAATAAGGAGCTGACAAATAAGAGAATGTCAAAGTACCGGCTTCCAAAGGTAGGCGTTCTTCCTACCGAGGGCGCCGCCGACCAGTCCAGGAGGACAAGCTCGTTTGACGGTTTGTGAAAGCACACATTGATCCATGCGAAGTCGCCGTGGATGAAAACGTTCTCGCCGGCAGGGGCCATCCATTCCGGCGGCAATTCCTGCTTCATCTCTTCAGGCAGGACCAGTTTCTCATGAACGACGGCCAGCGCCTGCCCTGTTTTTTTGAGCAGCCCGGGAAGTCGTCGATCTTTGCGAACCGCCATCTCGAGTAAAGTCACCAGGTCGCTCAGCCGCTCGAACTCGAGAACACCCGCCTGAGCGTCGAATCTGATCACCTTCGGAACGGAAAAAAGACCGCTGTCCCGGCCGATCTCGAGGGCGCGAGTTGCCTTTTCGGCCTCAACGGCCAGTAGGCCCGGCTCTCCGGTCTTTTGTATTATCTCACCAATAAGATGCATGGTTATTTCTTACGTCGGCGGCAAACGGCAATCGGACTTTCTGAGAGTCGATTCAGGGATTTGAATCGACATGCCACGTTGTCTATGGCGCGATTCAGCCGGTACGAAACCGGAACCTTCGGCGGATGAAAGAAACCGACCGGATACATCTCGACGATCTGAAGCCCCACACTTTCGGCAAGTTCCTCCATCTGCTCGATACTCATCACGTTGAATATCCCTTGCGGATTCTTCCGCAGGTGGCGTGCATACAACAGTTTGATCCACGGTGATCCAGAGCTGTGGTGGTTGTTGAATACCAGGTAGCCGTCCTTGGCGAGTAATTCGACGAGTTCTCCGATGGCCAGAGAGCGCAGCTCCGGCTCGGCGTTGAGAAAGAATCGAAAGGCGGTGATCAGATTGAATTTTCTCGGCTTCAGGATATTTTCCACCGTGATATCCGCCTCGATGATCTGCGTTCGCTTGAGCTTTTTTCGGGCGATGGCAAGCATGGAGCCGGAGACGTCGATCCCGGTTGATGTCTTCACTCGGTCTTCCAGGAAACTCGTTACACGTCCCGTCCCGCAGGCGAAGTCGAGCAGATGAACGTCTCGATCCGAGAAGTATTTCTCGAGAATCCCCAGCAGAATCTCTTGTTCGCGCGACCACAGGAATCTGTCCCACGCCTGCGTTTCGTAGTACCGCTCGTATTCGGCGCCCTTAGCCGCGTATTGGTGAGATTCTCTATAACTGATCTTTGTCGCCGTACTCATTTTCGTTGGGCGATACGAGCAAAACGTTTTTGTTCGACTTTGGTCAGGCTCAGGAACCAGCCGCATACCCCTGTCAGGACCATTGCCGTTATGACGACGCCGCCGATTTCGAGCCACGAATCTGGTGGGGCCAGACATTTCCAAACGATGATGAGGACGACGACGGGTAACGTACCCAATAGGGCTGGTCGCCAGACGGCGCGGACGCTTTCCGGCATGGATATGTGCATCTTACGGTTAAAGTATATCGGCAGAATGAGGCCGGATGTCAGCATAACCGGCACGACGTTCGACCAAGCGATGCCAAGCAGGCCCCGGTTGAACACTCTCACCACTACCACCGAAGCCGAAACGCACAGCAGCGCCGTTAGAGCGGTCAGAAGACCGAAGATTCTATGTTGTCCACGTCCCACCAACACGAGAAAGTTGCTGTGCTGGGCCAGCATCAGACAGTGTCCGACGGCGAGAATGGCGAGGACCGCGGCCATTCTTTCAATGACGGCCGGGTCCTCGAATCTATCGCTGACCCATACGTGCAGGAACTCCCTGCCCATTGCGACCAGGAAACAGCCGCTGGGAACGATTAGGAGAAGACTGTACTTCTGCGTCAGGAGGGCGATTTCCTTCACCGTCGCGTCGTCATCTCGGGCATCGAGGTCACTGACGGCGGGCTTGATCGCTGCCGTGAAGGCTTGCAGCAATTGTGACAAGAGTAATACCCCAGCGGTCGCAACGGCGAATTGACTGATTTGGGCCGTACCTATGAAGATGCCAATGACCAAATTGCTGGCGTGATAAATGATGATCGCTCCCATCGCGTATGACAGTGTATTCATTCCGTACGCCAGCATGTCCCGCAGCAGTCGCAAATCTACCTTTGCCGCAGACAATGACGCAGCCGGCAGTAATCTCCCGACAAAGACGGAGTGCAACGCTCTGACGGCGATTTCGCTCAGGCCGAATAGGACCCCGGTTGTAAGCAGACCGTAACCTTGCCACAGCAATAGGACCACCAGCGCCGTGCGCAGTAACAGCATCGCAAGCATGGCGAGGTTGGTGATGTCGTATCGCTGCAACCCACTGAGGACCGCAGTGGAGGGCTGCAACGGCATGGCAAAGGCGAAGCAGAATCCCACGATGAGCACGAGCCTGCCGGCGGTCTTCACCAGCTCGGGCTCGATCGTAAACCAGGAACCGACGTTGTAGTGAATAACCAGGGTCACGATGACAAGTACAACGGCCAGAGCCGTGAAGAAGAACCGTGAGGTCTTGATGACCCGTTGGACGCCGTCGTTGTCGTTCCTTGCCAGGTATACCGGTACGTATCTGTTTATGGAGCTGTTCAGGCCCATGCTCAACAGCGGCGCATAGCGGAAGATGGAGCCGCCGATGAGCACCCACACGCCGTATCGGACCTCGCCGAGCCGACCGAGGAAGAAACGAATGAGAAAAAAACCGATAACGGCGTTCGCAACCAACGTTACCACGTTGAGAAGCGTGTTGTGAACCAATCTCTTTGAGGTGGTGACAGGTCGTTCACTCATTTATTCGTCATCGTTTTATCGCTTGGCCACTCGCCACAGAATGCCGGCTCGAACCAGGTCATAATCTTCAAGCACAAATGCAGGGCAATATTTCGGCTTCCGTGAGACAACGTATATCGATCCATTTTCCAGCAATGTGCCAATTGTCAACTTGTTGAACTGCGGTGCGTTCTCACTGTTCGCCGTGCCGGAGACAATCTTCACATCCGGGCGCTTTCCTTTAACTTGCTGGGCAAGTAAGAGGGGGGCAACAGTGGTCACATCGGCATAGATAATGGCATTATCCGCTACGAGGTCCAATGCCTCATCGGCGAAGCGTTCCGCCCCCCTGTATCCGGTCTTCCAGGGCTGCAAAAAATATGTGTTATCGTCGCGGTAAGGGATATCTTCCCTTGTGCCGATATTGAGCTGCATCCTCCCGGCCAGCGCCGGCGCAGCGGCATAGACGCCCGCGGGCAGCAAGCTAAAAACCAAAACCATAAACGCAAAGGCTTTGCGATTCATCCAGTCAAGAAGGAAATGTGTTCCGAGACCTATGAGGATCGAAACCACGCAGTGAAACGGTATGAAGAACGCATACCGGTCCGGCACCGTGTATCTAAAAGCGAAGACAAAAAATAATGCTGTTAAGGCCAGCAGAATATTTCTAAACCCCCGACTGGGTGACGTCTTGAACAAGGCAAAGGCGCCCGCAAAGAACAGCAGGATGTTTGGTGTTGGAAAGTTGAACAGAACATAGAAAAAGTTCTCCTTGACCATTCCCATTGATAGCGAGGCGTTAAGCACGGCTCCCTGCCAGCGTGTGCCAAAGGCCGCAGAGGCCAAAGTGCCTGCAACCTCGCTCGTCTGTATCATGGTCCTGGCGATCAGAAACTCGTACGGCAGCGCGCCGGCAACCCATAGCAGGACGACAATCCCCACGTCTCGCGTGCGAATCTCTCTCTTGGCCAGAAGGAACACAATGAATACGGCATAACAGACAAACGGTATCGACGCGAGCATGTGAACCGCGATGGCCAGCCCATTCAGTAATCCCAGCCAATACAGGCAGCACACGCGCTTGGTTCTGGCATATTGCAGCAGCATAATCAGTTCGGCAAGAAACAAAGCCGTCCAGAGTGTGTAGGTCTCGATAATGCTTGCATGGCGCCAGAACGTGTGCGAAACGGCCAAAGTGACAGCGGCGACGACTGCCGGCAAATCCCTGTCCAGCCAGAGACGCACGAGTAAGAACATATTTGCAACCGCGACTGCGGCGGCGATTGCCGAGATCAGGTTGACCCTGGGCGCAAACTCGCCGAACGGGACGTATTTTGCAGCAATAGCCACGATGTAAAAGAGCGGATGAGAAACGGCCAGGCCAAAGACGCCTTCCATATCGTTATGCCAGATGCGATATTGAATCAGCCCGCTGTCCTGCCACAAGGCACCGGGAGCGCAACTGATCGCGTAAAGCACAAGGGCGCAGCAAAAAACGGCAAGATAGTGCTGAGCCAATTTCGATTTTGCAGATTTCACGAACGTGTGGAATCAGCTCTTGTGTGAGCGGTTCCGTTTCATACTTTCGATAATGGCTTGTAGGGTCTCGTCGAGGCTTGTTTGAGGTTCCCAGCCGATGGCCTCTTTGATGCGCTCCACGCTCGGCACGCGGCGCATCATATCCTCGATGGGCCTTCCGTACGCGACCTCGTAGGATACGAATTGCTTCTTGCTCTTGCTGTTCGTCATTTCGATAATCTTATCGGCAAGATCTTCGATGGCGATCTCGTTGTTCGTGCCGATATTGTATACCTTGCCTGCCGCGTCCTTGCAGCTCATCAGGCCGATAAGCGCCTCGACGTGGTCGGCGACGTAGCAGAAGCATCGTGTCTGCTTGCCCGTCCCGTATATCAGCAGGGGCTCGTCGTTGAGCGCCCTCTGAACGAATCGAGGCACCACCATCCCGTACTGCCCTGTCTGCCTCGGCCCGATCGTGTTAAAGAATCGTCCAATCACCACGTCCAATCCGTACTGGCGGTGAAAAGCCAAACCCAGGAATTCGTCTATCGCTTTACTGCACGCATAGGCCCACCGTGACAGGCTGGTGCTGCCGAGCACAAGGTCGTCATCCTCACGGAAGGGGACTGCCTCGCTCTTGCCGTAGACTTCGCTGCTCGAGGCAATAAGGGTTTTCTTGCCGAATTTGTAGGCGAGATCCAGCACGATTTCAGTGCCGCCTATGTTGGTCTCTATCGTGTGTACCGGGTCCTCGGCGATCAGTCTGACACCCACGGCCGCCGCCAGATGATAGATGACGTCAGCGTGTTTGACCAGCGATGTCATGAGGCCGGCATCGCGAATGTCGCCGGTGACAAACTCAAGCTCGGAATGCTCTTTGAAATGCTCAATATTTTCGAGACTTCCGGTGCTGAGGTTATCGATAACCGACACGCCGTAGCCGTCCTTGAGCAGTCGTTCCGTCAGATGGGACCCGATAAAACCTGCGCCGCCTGTTACCAATGCTCTCATGGTTATTCCACAAATTAATTCTCAAAGTGCTGCAAAATCATGCAAGACGATTTTCTAAAATCATATATGCCTAACCTTCAATTTTGCAGAACTCATTGGGTTTTCATTCACAAAGAATAAAAGAATAATCATTTTCGAGCAATTATCAAGATCGAAGCGCCGTGCGGACGGGTCGATCTGCGTGGACGCCGTCCCCGTCGGCTGCGCGGAAAACGAATGCAACCTCGCAGCGATATCCGGATTTTCCGCAAGGGCTTTTTTGTAGGGTGGGGCTTGCCCCACCTTGATTGATCGGTGTGCTGATAGCCGCCCTACGGACCTATGGCATAAGTATCGACAAATAAAGAACATACCTTTAGCACAGGCCAACGCCAAGGCGAGCTTTTCGTTTTGCAGGATGGTTTTGCGAACTCCTCTCGGAAGTCGGCTCTACGCCGAACAACGAGACGCTCCAACGTCTCATAAAGCGTCCCCTCCCGGCCCGCAAAGTCCCCTGTGGTAGGCGCGGGGTCTCCCGCGGAGCGCATCAATCCCTTCGTGGCATCCGCTGATCGGTTCGGTCCCGAGGGAGTTTTGGCTGTCGTTTTAGCCGTAGTAAGAGCAGCAGGTCTTGTCCGTTTCCCAGATGCTCACGCCGTGCAAGGTCGCCGCGCCGAATTTGCCGACCAGTCTGTTCCACGCGAAAACCGTGATGTTTTCGACGGTGGGATTGGTTTGCCTGAATTCGTCAACGTCGGTGTTCAGGTTTCTGTGGTCCAGAAGTCTTATGAGCTCATCGTCCACGATTCGCTCGAAATCGCCGATGTGGAAGTCATTTCTGGCTGCCGGCATCTTGATTGTAACCTCGACGACATAGTTGTGCCCGTGGCCCGTGGGGTTTGCGCATTTTCCGAAAACCTCGAAGTTGCGCTGTTCGGAGAAGTCATCGTTCCAGAGTTTGTGCGTTGCGGCGAATTCAAATTTTTCACTGAAGAAAACCATCTCCAAGTCCTTTGAGTCTATAGCTACTTCTCTGAAAGGGTTCAGCTTCAAACTCAGCTTACTTAATTGGGCGCGCCCAAATTGATCCGCCAGCCGGTTCCATGCCAACCGCAACAGCTCGACAAGGACGGGCAGCCCGACGTGCTTCGCCTGGCGGAAATCCTGCCTTATGCGCTCGGCAAAAACCGGTACGGCGAATTCGCGGACCTTCCCGTCAATGTCGGTGACGTTAACGACGAATCCGGTGGTCGGCTCGACGACGCCGGTTATCTCGGCGGACAGCTCGAAAAACAGGGACAACCCTTCACCTGCCGGTTTGGAGACAAACGAGTTGAAGCCTGTTTCTTCTCCGGACAGGAAAGGATTGATCGAGAAGCGCACATGCCTGGCCAGTTTATGCATCGAGGATATCTCTCTCAACTCTGCTTATGCATCAGGCTCAAGACTTCGCTCCGGCTCCTCGGGTCTTTCTTGAAGGTTCCCCGAAGGGCCGATGTCACCATGACGGAGCCGGATTTTTTTGCGCCTCGAATGGTCATGCAGCTATGGGACGCCTCCAGCACCACGGCAACGCCCTGCGGCTCCAGGTTGTGCATGATGAAATCGGCAATCTGGTACGCCAGCCTCTCCTGGGTCTGGAGCCGGCGCGCGAAACAGTCCACAATGCGCGCCAGTTTGCTGACCCCAAGCACCATCCCGGAGGGCAGATACGCAACGTGAGCCGAGCCGATAAACGGCATCAAATGATGCTCGCAGATACTGTAAAAAGGGATGTCGCGCAGCAGAACAATCTCGTCACAGTCTTCGGTGAAAACGCGGCGAAGGTGTGTTCGGGGGTCCTCCCGCATCCCGGCCAGGAGCTCGACATACATCCGTGCCACCCGTTCAGGCGTGCGCTTTAATCCCTCACGCTGTGTGTCTTCGCCGATTGCAATGAGTATCTCATGGATCGCCTTTTCGATCCGGTCGGTGTCTACCTTCTTGCTCTTTGTGCTCATTTCTTTCTCGCTCTTGCCAGGTTAACAAGGTAAGCGGTCAGCAATCTGACGCCGTAACCGCTTGCGCCCTCGGCCGTATACTCGGTGGCCTTCTCGAAGCTCCAGACGCCCGCCATATCGAGATGGGCCCAGGTCGTATCGCCGACAAACTGTCCTAAAAATGCCGCCGCCGTGCACGCCCCGCCCCATCGGCCGCTGATGTTCTTCAGGTCCGCGATCTTGCTCTTCATCTCTTTGGCGTACTCCTCGCCGCTCGGCATCGGCCAGACCTTCTCGCCGCAATCCTGCGACGCTCTTTGCAATTGCTTGATGAGCCCGTCATCGTTGCCCATCAGTCCGGCCATGTGCTTGCCCAGCGCAACGACGCAAGCGCCGGTGAGCGTGGCGATGTCAATGATGATGTCGCACTTTTGCTTGACGGCATAGTGCAGGCCGTCGCACAGGATCATTCGGCCTTCGGCGTCGGTGTTCTGGACCTCAACGGTTTTGCCGCTGAACGTGTTGATAATATCACCCGGCCGATAACTCGTTCCGCTCGGCATGTTCTCCGCGGACGGCACGATGCCGAGGACGTTCAAAGGCAGCCCCAGTTCCGCTATGGCTTTCATCGTTCCCAACACCGCAATGCCGCCGCATTTGTCAAGTTTCATTTCTTCCATGTTGGCGGACGGCTTAATGCTGATCCCGCCAGAGTCGAAGGTGATGGCCTTGCCGACCAGGGCGACGGTCGGTCCCGCGCTTGCGGCCTTGTCGGCGGGGCGGTGTTTTAAGACGATAAATCGCGGTGCGTTCCTGGAGCCGGAGCCGACGGCAAGCACGCCGCCCATCCCCTTCGCCTTCATTTGCTTTTCGTCAAAGACCGTGCAACTCAGCGTCTTCGAGCCGTGGGCCAATTCCTTTGCGACGGCGGCTAATGAGGCCGGCGTGACGACGTTGGCGGGACGATTCCCCAGCGTCCGGGCGAAACTTTGAGCCTTGCCGGTGGTAGCCCCGTCGGCCAGGCCTTTCTTGAGCTTTTGTAGTTTCACCGAATCGGGGTCGACAAGTTCGACCTTGAGCGAGTCCAATCGCCCGTTTTCGCTTTCTGTGATGAATTCGTCGTAGCGATAGCTGCCGAAATAGGTTCCTTCGGCGCACGCCTGTCCCATTGCAGCCGCATCGAGCCGGCCGCCGAAGGCCTTATGCAAGGCCAGGCCGACGGTCTCTGCTTTGGTCTCAACGGACTTTTTCGCGGCGTGCGCCGCCGCCTTGCGGAGTGTGTCCAGCGTGGCCTTCTTCTTCTCACCCAGGCCGGTCAGCAGAATTCGTTTGGCGCCTACCTGTTCGTTGCCATAGACCACGGCGCTGGTGCCTTCTTTTCCCTGAAAATCGCCCAGCCTGATCACATGGTTGATGGCGCCATTCAGCTTGCCGTTAAGCTCTTTATTCAGCTTGTCCAGGTCCTTAACGTCGGAGAATAGGCCGACGGCGAGCATATCGGTCTTGCACCGGCTAAAATCAACCTTTCGTGTTTTCAACTCGACGTCAATAATCTCTTTCATGCCTTTGACCTTTTTCCGGATCCTTACTACTCGTTTTGGTTTGTTTTCGCCCTATGGCGAAGATAGCTTTCGATGAATTCGTCGAGATCTCCGTCCAGCACGGCTTCCACGTTGCCGATCTGGAAATCAGTGCGATGGTCCTTGACCATCTGGTAGGGTTGCAGCACGTAGCTGCGGATCTGGCTGCCCCAGGCGATCTCGCCCTTGCTGCCGTACAGCTTGGCGATGTGCGCATCGCGCTTCTGCTGTTCGAGCATATACAGTTTGGCCTTGAGCATTTTCATGGCCTGGGCGCGGTTGTTATGCTGGCTTCGTTCGTTTTGGCATTGCACGACGATGCCGGTCGGCTCGTGGGTAATCCGCACGGCCGAGCTGGTCTTATTGACATGCTGGCCGCCGGCACCGCTGGCGCGATAAAAGTCGATCCGGATGTCGTCGTCCCTGATTTCGATGTCGATATCCTCGTCGAATTCCGGCATGACGTCCACCGCGGCGAAGCTCGTATGCCGCCGCTTGTTCGCGTCGAACGGACTGATGCGCACGAGACGGTGCACGCCGGTCTCGCACGAGAGCTTGCCGAACGCGAAGGGACCGCTGACCCGCAACGTGATCGAGCGAATCCCGGCTTCTTCGCCCGGCGTGATATCCAGCTCCTTGAAGTCGTATTTATGCGTCTCGAAGTACCGCGTGTACATTCTCAGCAGCATGCTCGTCCAGTCGCAGCTTTCCGTGCCTCCGGCCCCTGCGTGGATGCTGAAAAAGCAGTTCTTCATATCCTCGGGTCGGGATAAAAGCCCCGCCAGTTCGATCTGCTCGCATCTCTTGATAAGCTCGTCCAGGTCGTCTTCCAACTGCGTGAGCTCTTCGGCGTCCGATTCCGTCTCGGCCAGCTCGAACAGCTCCTGGAGGTCTTTGACCTCCCGCTGAATCTCTTCCACCGGCTCGATGACCGATTTCAGGGCGCTGAGTTGGGAGACGACGGACTGGGCGGCATCGGGATGGTCCCAGAACCCGGCTTTGGACATCCTTTTCTCCAGTTCCTGCCGCTGGGACTTCTTGCCGGGTAAGTCAAAGCCAGTCCCGGATCTTATCCACCCGGGCCGACAACTCGGTAATCGCTGATTTTAATTCCGTTGTTTCCATAGCTCGCTCTTATATCACACAAGTGTGGATTTTACAAGTCTTTCGTTTATACGATGGGCAGGGGTGCCTGTCTTGGAGCGTGTATGAGAAGTGGTACGGGCATCCTGCCCGTGTGTTGCACGGGCGCGATCACCCGTGGAAAAAAGGCGGTTTGTAAGGGCAGGATGGCCTTGCGACTCATGGGTAAGATGCCCATGCCACGTTAAAGCGGCTTTTCACACACGCTTTGAGGACGCTCGAACGAGCCTCGTGCCTTAGGGCCGTTTCACTCCGCCGACGGTGACGGCCCTGCGGGGTACGTCCTTGCCGCATTCCACCTGGTCGGGATCAAGACCTTCAACGGCAATCGCGCCGCTTTCGGAACCGCCGACGAGGACTGGCGGACGCTGCCCGGAAAGGTTCACGTTCTTTATCGTGGCCTCGAACACGTCATTGAGCGTAATCGGACGTCCTTTCGATGCGATGGAAATATTCTCCACAGTCAGCTCCTTGACCCGATGGGCGATCGCGCCGTTTTCCACGTTTTCGAACATCGCGTTCTCGACGTTGATGTTCTCCAGCCACTTTTCGGGCAAACCGATCATTTCGATGGCGGTCCGGGCGCCGTCAACCCGAATGTTGTTGATGTAAACGTTGCGGAACAGGGGCGACTTGCCGGTCGCGTCGCGCTCGTAGTACGAGTTGAAGTTGATGGCCTGGTTTTCGATGTTTTTCATCTCGACCTTCTCGATGTAGATGTTTTCGATGACGTTGCCCCGGCCGCGCGTCGTCTTGAAGCGAATGCCGCGATCACACCCGTCGAAGTAGGCGTCATGGACGTAGATGTTGCGAATGCCGCCGGAGGTCTCACTGCCGAAAACAATCCCCCCGCTGCCGGTACGAACGTCACGAGCCGTGAAATTGCGCACCACGATGTTCTCGCTCGGAATCCCGATCTTCAGCCCATCCTCGTTGAGGCCGGACTTAATGACCACGGCGTCGTCCCCGGTTTCCAGGTGGTTATACTCGATCAGGACGTTCTTGCAGGAATCGGGCACGATCCCGTCGCCGTTGGGCGATTCGAGGCTATGGACAGTGATCCCGCGCACGATAATGTTCTCGCTGTAAACCGGGTGAACGTTCCACATGGGGGATTCGGTCAGCGTGATTCCCTCGATGAGGATGTTTTTAGCCTTCCAGGGCACGATAAACGTCGGGCGCATGCCTTCCCGCCCGGCGCCTTTGCCGTATCGGCGTTCTTTGAGCGGCACCTTGGTTTCTTCAATCCGATTGCCCCTGTTATTGCTTCTGGCCCAGCCCCACCACCAGCGGCCGTGACCGTGAAGCGTGCCCCGGCCGGTGACGGCGATGTTTTCGACGTGGGGCGCGTAGATCAGGGGTGAGTAGTTGTAGGCCTCCACGCCTTCGCAGCGCACGTGGACCACGGGCAGGTAATCGGCCAGGTCGTTGCTGAAATGGACAACGGCGCCTTCGGCGAGATGCAGATTCACGTTGCTTCGAAGATGAATGGCGCCGGTCAGCCAGTCGCCCCGGGGGATGAGCACCTTCCCGCCGCCGCTCTGGTGGCAGGCGGCGATGGCTTTACGGATCGCTTCGGTGCTTTTGTGTTTTTCGTCATCCTCCCACTTGCACTGAACGGCTCCGTAGTCGCGGATATCGAACGTCCGGTCGGGAAACGTAGGCCGTTTGAGCTGAGGCATCTCGAACCGCGCCTCAATCGGCGCGATCGCAAAGGGCACATCGGGATTTGCCGTCTGATTCGCCAGAGCCACCCCGCCCGGCAATGCACCGAGTCCCAAAAAGGTGGCCGCAATAACCATTGACCTAATGATACTTTTATTTCCTTTCATCATAGATTCTCCTTGTCGTATTTCATGACAATGATTGCATATCATTGAAATTTGCATGTCAAGGTACAACTATATTTTCTCGATGAGAATGAATAAAGTTCAGAAATCCCTAAATCCAGAGTTTGATCCCTTAAGGCTTCTTCATATTTTATAGACATAAAAGGGGGGGGCAGGATTTAGGTGTCCCCTGCCCCATTTCTTTGCTCAATTTCAGACTTAATGCTGAACTGTGGAGCGTCGAGGTACGAACCGTCCCACACAAGCGACATGTTGGTAGATGCTAATCTGCTCGATACAGTAACTTCACCTCAGGCGGAACTTTTTCTAAATGATGATCACTGTCTTCTTTTTGTTTGATTAGAAAAACAGTATTATTGAGATCTTCTTCTAGATTAGAATTTGCAGATGTTGCACATTCTTCGACCATGTCTATAAAGTTATCCCACTGTTGGACGGATGTACCAGTCCAAGCTTGGTATTTATCCGTATTGATTGGTGTAGAACCGTCTGCGGGATCATACCTATATACATGAATAAAGCCATCCCCAACACCTTGTTTAGTATTTGAGAAGCGCTCTGCTACGCAGGCTGTTACACAGGCAGCAACAGTACTCATTGGCGATTCGCTTATATCAAATGGAACGAGTTTGTCAGGTTCACTGGTTAGCATTTCCCATTGGTTACGAGTAATTGTGATTACAGGCAACCCTTGAACATGAGTGAAATATGCATGGAACCTAGGAGCTCCTGCTTCATCTGCCATGGTCTCAATCTTCCATCTGTCAACATCGTACTCTATGGCTTCTTTATGATATCGAAAAAGATCGACTTAACAATATTTTTCTATCAAATTGCACTTCAAGATAATATAAGTCGAACCTTTGATTTACAGAACTCATTCGAAGCCATAAAAGGGAATGAATTGGGAATTGACAGGCGGTCGTAGGGCGGTTAGAGTACGCACATCATGAACGGCTCCTGTTTCCATTGGCTATGAAGGAGAGAAAGCATGAAAAATATGGCAACATTCGATGTTTTGACCATCCTTTTTGCCGGTTGTGTTCTGGCCGGTGCGGTTTCGGCGGAGGACCAAGACAAAAAGGTGCTCATCGTGACCGGGATCGACTATCCGGGGCATAAGTGGAAATTGACGGCGCCGGTTTTGGCCAAGGCCATCGCGGCCGACAAACGGCTAAGCGTCACAGTTACCGAGGAGCCGAACGATCTGGCAAAAGAGTCGCTCGGCGACTATGACGTCATCGTGCTGCACTTTATGGATTGGGAGGTTCCCGATCCCGGCCCCAAGGCCCGCGCCAACCTCCAGCGCGTCGTTCGCAAAGGCAAGGGACTTGTGCTGGTTCACTTTGCTTGTGGAGCCTTTCAGGAATGGCCCGAGTTCGTCAAGCTAGCTGGGCGCGTGTGGGATCCCAAGCTGCGAGGGCACGATCCACATGGCAAGTTCACCGTCAAGATCACGGATACCAAGCACCCGGCCATGAAAGGAATGAAAGACTTCGAGACCGTCGATGAGCTGTACACGTGTTTGACGGGTAATACGCCGATCAAAGTTCTGGCCACGGCGCGCTCGAAGGTGGACGGCAAAGAGTATCCAATGGCCTTCGTGCTGAACTATGGTAAAGGGCGTGT
>Ga0209427_10002522_pt1 | contig 21562 bp, 19 predicted proteins | sample DeeMarSWOR136_30_FD_187465 | JGI IMG/M metagenome (GOLD analysis project Ga0209427, IMG submission 187465) | Marine sediment microbial communities from White Oak River estuary, North Carolina - WOR-1-36_30 (SPAdes) (version 2) | ecosystem: Environmental > Aquatic > Marine > Intertidal zone >...
GGGAAGAATAGGTCAACAGTATCCCGACGTAGCAAGCGGCAACCGGTATCATTGACTCAGCAGGGGTACGACGAGCTGAAGGCAGAACTGGCAACGCTGCAGGGCAAGCGTCTTCAGTTGATTGAAGACATCCGCCGGGCGGCAGCCGACAAAGATTTCAGAGAAAATGCCCCTCTGGACGCTGCCAGAGAACAACGCGGCCACGTTGAGGGAAGGATTATGGAGCTTGAGGCAATCCTCGGTTCGGCCATCATTCTTGACGAGGCTCGGGAGATAACGCACACCGCTTCTCTTGGCGATGGAGTTGTATTGCAGGATTTGGCCTCCGGTGAGGAGGTGCATTATACTCTGGTTAGTCCTACCGAGGTAGATGCCGCCAGTGGTAAGATCTCCGGTGTCTCGCCAATCGGCAGAGCCATCGTTGGCAAGGTCCCCGGGGATGTGGTGGAAGTAACTGTGCCCGCCGGTAAGCTACGCTATAAGATAATAAGGATTGGGAACTGAGGGAGCTTCCTCTGGTTCAGGGGTTCGAGTTTAACGCCGTAGTATTTTTCTGGCAATTTTAACGAGCCAGTATAATGTATTCCCAACCAGAGAGCGCCGGAGTACGATAGCGTTATAGCGGCACGCCTCATGGCAACACATACACTGGATACATTTAGCCTTATTTATAGTAGCTATTTCATTGACGATTGTAGCGGCTCCGGTCGGGCATATCTTGGCGCACTCCTCACATCCAGTGCATTGGCTGACCGCTACCCTGGGCTGGACGACCGTCTGGCGCATGACAAAGCGCATGATTCGGCTGGGCAGTGGCTTCGACATTCTTACTGTGAGCCAGCGAGTTGAAGCAGACGATGGTTGAAAATCGGGAACAGCGACGCTTCCAATGCTCGCGCCGGTAACCTCGATAGCGTCCAGACAACCTACTCCCAGTCCCCGCTCATTACAGTGACGAATCGTACCGATATCCTCCGGATTCAGTCCGATTATGCTGGTGGCTACTGTATCCAGGGCTACTGCGTCCTGACCGGCAAGAATAATATTTGTCTGCCTTAGATTGCCGCCTGCCGGACCTTCACACTCCATGGAGACGATACCGTCCATTATTGTCAGCTGTGGCCTGACCACTGCAAAGATGTCGGTCAGCATCAGGCTGAAATCATCTATATTGATAAAATCTCTGTGGTATCTGTGGCGGAGGCTGGCGGGGATGGTGCCGTACATATTCTTGACTCCACCGGTGAGGATAGTGAGTGAATGTGTCTTTAGCTTGGGGAGGTTAACGATAACGTCGGCTTCCAGTGCAATCCGAGAGACATAGATCGGTTCAATGAGACGTCCTTCATCTTCTGTGGCAACGAATCCGCCCTCACGGAGGTTGACCAGCCGGACACTGGCCCGCTGGCACATCTGCCGGAAGCCAGAGATGGCGAATCTATCCCCGGGGCCTGCCTCAATATCGTCGCCTACGGTAATATTGGCCCCGGCCTCTTTCAGGAGTTCGACAACCGCCTCGGCGAAGATGGGGTGGGTGACTATCCCCCTCTCTGGGAGAGATGCCGGTGGCAGGTGATTTATCTTCACGAAAACACGGTTGCCCGGCTTTATTACTTTGTCTAGTCCCCCTATAAGCTCTATGCCCATTCTCACGGCGTCACGGATTTCATCGACGTTATAGTTTTCAGCCCGGACGATTGATACCCGTGTCCTGGGCAGGTTAGCTTGCTTGGCAGTGGCAGAATCCTCTCTACGACTCACCGTCTGATATGGTTCCTTTCGGGTTATTAAGTGCACATTTTATCTTATTTTTGCTCTTCATGCCTAGCTATACGTTGTGCTCTGAGGTTACTTCGTCAATAAGCTCCTTGTAATACCTCCTGTTTACAGGCTCGCTTATACCCGATGCAGGGGATCTTATTGACCAGTTGGCTTCTATTAGACTTCTCAATTAGCAGTGGCAGCCTGCTCCCTGTTTGTGTTGAAAAGTAGAGGAAATTAGTGCTTGGTGTAATTATTAATCGGTTGAGCAGAGTGTAATGACGAACCGGTTACGGGGTGGTGGGGATATTACCGGGGACAGGAGATAATAAGCCCCCCAGCAACACGGTAATCTAGTGCCAATAAGAAAATTCCCCCTGCCGGGATATAACCGTTAGTATGTCTGTTCCCTTGTTAATTACCGGCTGCTGCTGTCAATAACACCTGTTCTGCTGTTCGCCTGTTCTAACGGCTAGCCACTCACCTCAAGACTATCGAGGACAACACTGCCATCGACCTTTACTGGCAGATCCTCGTCACCGTCTGGAGTAAAGGAGAATAAGTTATCATCTGGGTCGTCGTAGTGGAGTACGGCAAATAAGATGTCTCCCTCATCGAGGGTACCTGGCGTTGTTACGGTGAATTTGAATGGGCCAGCATATGGAATCTCCCAGACTTTAATCATTGTGCTAGTGTCTAGCTCTCCCTCGGGTGTGGCCGGGCGAAGTACCACCAGTAAGCCGGCCTGATATGTAAGTCCCTCGATGGTGATAGTGTTATTACTGACATTTTGTGTCAGCTCGACGTACGATGGGGCAGCAGGTACTGTGAATGAGTCCTGTACTATCTCACCTTCCACTTCTACTGGCGGGTCCTGATTACCACCTGGAGTGAAGGTGAATACGCCATCTGCCGGCTCATCGTAGTAGAGTACCATGAAGAAAGTGCAGTCTGTTTCAACGGCTTCTGGCGTCGCTCTGTCATTGGTCCACTCACCGGCAGAAGGAATATATGATTTCCCAAGCTCTTCGCTGGTATCTGGCTCTCCCTCGGATGTAGCCGGATGAAGCACCAGCCAGCCAGCCTTGTCGATGGTGAAACTGAAGGTAATGGTACCTTCTTCGATGTCGTGTTCTTGGATTTCAAGTGTAGAAGTGGTTGCTGCTTGCCGACAGGCAGATAACGTTAGCAGGCAGGCCACGATGAGTACTGCTGAGGCGAATCTAACCATTATTCCTCCTTGCTTTCCAGTCACTGCCTTGTAAACTCAGGTTGGCGCCGGTCTGTTTGGCCTTGACTGTCATCATAATTCTTATTCTGAGGTGGAGAACTCGGTATGCTCACTATCCAACCTCTTGAGCAGTTGAACCGAGCTCCTTTTTGTTAGTCTGTATATTCTAGCGCAATATTGAGAGATAAGCAACATATTGTTATCATTTTAGCTGAGCCACAATACTGCCCAGGTATAAAGTAATATAACAGGTGGGAGCAAGATGGCTACCCTGGCCTATTCTATCACCGAATGGGGTAATTATTACAGTGGTGACTACATCGTTCTTGACTACGCAAAGTTCTTGGATAACGTCAGCGGCGGTAGAAAGGGTCATATCTGGAGGCGAGACAGCCAGTGATGACACAGTCAAGGTCTGCCGGCCCCTCGAGGTAAATCGAACTCATATGATTGCTTCGGGGCACTTGCCGTTAAGAATGCGCCGGCAATCAGCTCTCGTAATTGCCCTGGGTTGCTGCTCCTCAGCATGGCTTCTTCTTGAGCAACTATGCCCTTTTTTACCAGAGCAGCTAATGCTTGGTCAAGAGTTTGCATGCCCTCTTTGTTGCCAAGCTGAATGACGGTACCAAGTTCATGAACCTTCTCTGAGCGGATGAGGTTTCTGACTGCCGGTGTGCCGAGCATAATCTCGACGGCGGCTATCCTTCCCCCTTTGATACGTGGTAGTAGAGTTTGTGATAGCACTGCCTCTAGTACCTGGGACAACTGCAGTCTGACCTGGCGCTGCTGACTGGGTGGAAACACATCAATGATACGGTCAATGGTCTGGGCGGCGTCACTGGTGTGTAGGGTACCAAGTACCAGGTGACCTGTCTCGGCAGCTGTCAGGGCGGTGGTTATCGTTCCTAAGTCGCGCATTTCGCCAATTACAAGAACATCCGGGTCATGACGGAGGGCCTTTACTAGGGCAGTGTTAAATGACTTGGTATCGTCCCCAAGGTCTCGCTGCACGATGATGCATTTGTGGTCGGTATGGAGGAATTCGATTGGGTCTTCAATCATGATAACGTGACGTCGGTCATTCTCATTGAGGTGGTCTATCATAGCGGCCAGGGTAGTGGACTTGCCGCTGCCAGTATGCCCTGTTACTAAGATAAGGCCCCTTGGTCTGCGAATGAGTGTCTTCAGCACTTGAGGCAGTTCGATTTCGTCAATGGATGGGATTCCGAACGGAATGAACCGGAAAGCGAGGCTTATCGTGCCTCTTTGCTGCAGTACGTTGACTCGGAATCGCCCTAGGCCGGGGATGCCGTGGGCAAAATCCAGCTCTACGTCTCTAATGAAGATGTCCTTTTGTTCTCTAGTAGTGACCTGTTCAAATAGGGATTCGGTATCGCTAGCCATGAGCTGTGGTACATCATCCTGAGGTACGAGTTCGCCATCAATGCGGAGCACTGGCGGGCTACCTACTTTTAGATGTAGGTCCGACGCGCGCTTATCTATGGCCAATCTGAGAAGCTGTTCAATTTCCATATTAGAAGTCCTCTACTTCACGTTCGCCGCATCCGATGTCCACTCTGGTGCGTTTGCGTTTGCATGCCTGGTATCGAGAAAGGCGTTAACCACCTTGGGGTCAAACTGGGTACCTGCTCCTTGTCGGATTTCTTCTATTGCTTCCTCATCAGATAAAGCACTGCGGTAAGGTCGTGGGGATGTCATGGCATCATAGCTATCGGCGATGGCCAGGATGCGTGCATCTAATGGAATATTATCCCCCTTAAGACTGGCAGGGTAGCCAGTACCATCGTAGCGCTCGTGGTGGTACTGCACGGCAGCCAGGCAGTCTTTCAAACATTCGACATTTTGCAGGATGGCCACTCCCAGATTCGGGTGAGCATGTATTAGTTCCCAGTCCTCGGCGATCAGGGGTTCACGTTTCATGAGTAACTGGTCGGAGATGCCAACCTTACCAATATCATGCAGCAATGCTGCAGTACGAATTCTCTCGACTCCTTCCGCGGGGTAGCCAAGTGCGGTAGCGATATCTGCGGCGTACTGGCTGACCTTTTTGGAGTGATTGCGGGCGTGATATTCTCGGGCGTCAACAGTAGCTGCTAGAGCGAAGATGGTGTTTAGAATCGTATCATTTCTCAAGTCATACGCGGTCACTGTTTCTGGCATACCTGCTGGCAGTGCTTCACAGGCCAGGCACACCTGATTCCTCCCGTTTTGCTTGGCGCAGTACAGTGCCTCATCAGCTGCTCCGGTAATCTCATCGCGCGTTACACCATCAGTTGGCCAGGAGGCTATGCCAAAGCTACAGGTCTGTGGTATCCCCCGGTCGCTCGTTTCTGTTTCAATGCCTCGGCGGATCCTTTCAGCTACCCTCGAGGCGCCATCAAGAGGTGTCCCCGGTAAGAGGATGGCAAACTCATCACCGCCATAGCGGAAACCGATGTCTATGGTCCTGATGGAGCGCACAATAATCTGACCAAGTAGGTTAAGAACTTCGTCGCCTGCGAGATGACCGTAGGTATCGTTATACTGCTTGAGCAGGTCCATGTCCAGGAAGATAAGGGAAAAGATATCACCAAAGCGAGAGCACCGGGCTATTTCTTCGTTCAGGCGTTCCTGGAAATAGCGGTGGTTGAATAGCTCTGTCAGTGCATCAGTATTGGCCATACGTTCAGCTACTTCCAGTTTGGCGGTGCGCTCCTCTACCATTTTCTCAAGACGCGCGCGGTATTTCTCCAGCTCTTCTTCCATCTGCTTACGCTCGGTGATGTCAATAGTCACGCCCCTCAGTCCAACAGGTTTGCCATCTTTTATAATAGGTGCGGAATATGAAACAATCGGATATGTTGAACCGTCTCTCCGGATGTTCGTATATTCAACGCCACCCAGATGCTCTCCGTTCATTATCCTCTGGATGTTGTTCATCATCCTCTCCCGATCCTCGGGGATACAATTATCTAAGACATTTGAGGATGCAGTATTACGTTCTTCTGGAGAATAGCCGCTGGTCTTTAAGAGGTGCTCGTTACCGAAGGTGATATTGTAATTCTCATCCATTTCCCAAACACCTAGCGGCAGGAGGTTCACCAGGTCCCTGAACCGACGTCGGCTTTCCCTAAGCCACTCCTCCGTTTGCTTGCGCTCGGTAATATCTACCACGTTCCCCAGAACGGCTCGCTTTCCCTGGTACTGGATTGGAGCAACCGTCTCCACGAGCCACCTCGTCTCCCCCGTCTTGCTGTCGACCTTATACTCGTACGGGGCAGTACGGGTGCCGTTAAGCATTTCGATTGCGTTTTGTCTCACCTGTTCTCTGTCTTCCGGGCGGACCCGGACTAGAGAATTACCACCAAGCAAATCTTCTTCGGTCCAGCCTATATCGTTGAGGAACTGGGGGTTGGTGAATACAAATTTCCCGTCCTGTATGATGTACATGCCAGCAGGCGATTTGAGCGATACTATCTGAAAGATTTCCTCCGCCTGCTTTCGCTCGGTGATGTTCATGTAGTTTCCCAGAGTGGCTCTTTTTCCCTGGTACATAATAGAGTTAACTGTCTCCAGAATCCACCGAACCTCTCCATTCTTGATAACGGCTCGATACTCATAAGGTTGGGAATGCTTACCCTTCAGCATCAGTATGGCGTTTTCTCTTACACTTTCTCTGTCCTCAGGTAAGACAATCTCCAGCGGGTTTATAGCCAGGAGCTCGTCTTCGGTGTAACCGGTGTCTTCTTGAAACCGGCGGTTGATGAATCGAAATCTCCCATCCTGAACAATAAAGATGCCGACTGTAGAGCTCTGGGATATGGCTCTAAATAGCGACTCTTCTTGTTCTGTGGAGATTGAAATAGGATTTTCCATATTTATGGAAGTCGCGCCAGTTGCGGTTAGCTCCTGCTTGGCCGACGTTTTGCCTGAGCGTCCTTGCAGAGTTGCCAGCCTTTTGCTGGCTGGCTCTTTGCGTTCGTGGTTTCTCTTCATCCCTTGTCTCTTGAACTAAGTGGCAGGAGAGCGGACTTGCTGATTTTGCCCAGCATCAGCGGTTTTCCAGGTGCTATAGTCCGTAGCTATGCCTCTCCTTGCCTTGCAGCCACCTATCGATTGAATCGCGGCGGAAGCGTAATTGCCGCCCTACACTGCTTACCGGTACCTGTCGGCTTCTAACCAGACGATAGACACTTGCCCGTGAAATTCGCAGGTACTCGGCAAGCTCGGTAACCGTCATCAATCTAGGTTCGCTCTTTGGATACACTGTCATCAGCCTCGTTGCTCCATTATTTGGGAGTATACTCTGGCATAATCAGAACCATTGTGATTAACACCAGTAACAATAGTTTATCAGGAGCAGACAGTAGCAAAAATGCCCTATTAGTACATTTACTATTAGTACTTTTGTAACGATGCAAGTTCGAGTTAGTCTCAAGCGGGTTACTTTGAGGTATAAGTATCTATGTCGGAGGTTACTATCCGGTGAAAATATTGTAGGAGTTCATCAGGATATGATAGTCCATTGACATAGTGAGACGGGAGGTGTTAGTCTGAGGATTGGTTTAATGTCTTACCTGAGTGGTGTGACGTGGTCGGGAGTGCTAGGTATGGGCTGGTAAGGTAGGAAGGTTAGTCTTTGCGCGTTCTGCTCATCAGTACGGCACATCCTCTGGAAGAGAACCCGCTCCCTCCGCTCTCCCTCGCCTACCTCGCGGCTGCCCTTGAGAGCAACGGTTTCGAGGTGCAGATTCTCGATTTTCTGGTAACTCGCTACCGTCCGGAGAAACTCAGGCAGAAGCTGGACGAGTATCGGCCTCAACTTGTCGGTGTTACCTGCGTAACACTAAACTACCATCTCGCTGCCGAGATGCTGGAGGTGTGTAGAACATTCGACCCCGGTATTGTAACTGTTATCGGCGGTCCCCACGTCAGCTTTACTCCCAGGGAGACACTGCTTGATGCCCCCTGGATTGATGCCGTTGTCATAGGTGAAGGAGACACGACCTTTGTGGAGCTGGTCAAAGCCGTGGATGGCGGCGGCAGCCTCGAAAGTATTCCCGGGATTGCCTTTACGGACCACGGAACATTTGTAAAGAACGCCCCCCGCCCCCTGATTGCAGACATTGATAGCTTGCCGATACCATCACGCCATCTGATACCCCTGTCCCGGTACCGTGCCTTGGGAACTCCCTGCACTGTCGTCACCAGTCGTGGTTGCCCGTATGGCTGTATCTTCTGCTCAGCGAACCGTATGTTCGGGCGTAAGGTTCGTTTCCGCGACCCCGGCCTTGTCGTGGATGAGATGGAAAGGATACAGCGGGACCTTGGTTTTCAATTGATAAATATCGTCGATGACACTTTCACGGTCAACCATGCCCATGCCTCTCAGGTCTGTGAGGAGATGCTGGGGCGCAACCTCAAGGTAGACTGGAGTGCCTATGCCCGGGTGGACAATATGACTGAGGAACTGATAGCCTTGATGAAGCGGGCCGGCTGTCACATGGTGCTCTTCGGTGTGGAATCTGCCGACGAGCGTATTTTAAAGGCCATCAAGAAAGGAATCACCCCCGATGACGTAAGAAAAGGGGTGAGGATAGCGACCGATGCCGGTATGAGGGTCTATTGTTCTTTCATCATCGGCCTTCCCGGCGAGGGCCCGGACACTATCGAGAAGACCAAGTCATTTTCTGATGAGATTAACCGCAGCTACGGTGTCGAGTACGGCTATCACATGCTGGCACCTCTACCCGGTACGGAGCTTTACGAGAGGGCTGATGAACTCGGGATTCGCCTCTTCAGCAAGGACTGGGCTGACTTCGATGCCAACCGGCCTATTGTCGAGACCGAAAACATGACACGTGAGATGGCACAAGAGGCCATTAACTACTATGATGACTTGCTGGAAGACGCCTGGGCTGAAATAAAACGGGGGGCCGAGGAGGGGAATCAGGAATGGATTGCGAGACTGGAGCAGAAGGAGATTATCGGGTTTGTCTGGAGTTTGCTCCAGGAAGATATTTTCGATGATACGTGTCCTGCCAGTGCGTTCACCAGCCCAGGTGCGACAGAGGCGGAGGCGGAACTGGCCCGCCGGTTAGCCGATAAACTGGCCCTGCCAGACGATACGGTCCGGCGGCAGGTCAGGAGGCTGGTACAGGAGGGACTTATACACCCTGTCCCGGAGGTGGAAGAATTTCACTGGCGGTGGCAGGATAGCCCCTCAGGCAGCAGGTGACCGTCCCTAGCCACCTGCTGCCTTTACACAGAGAACTACTCGTCCTATCAGGACAGACTAAGTACCTTTAACCGCCCTTGGCTAGCTCCACGTCCCAGTATGTTTCTACGTTGCCCATGGGCATTCCGAACTCGTCATATTCGGTGTATGTCCAATCGATTCTGCCATACGCGAAGGACACTTCTTCTATTGGCCGGTCTTCACTGCCGGCACTCCCATTGATGATCACGGAGGTGACAATCACGTCTGTCAACACATACTCCATGAACTTGTCCTTGTCTCCATCGACACGGCATAGCTCAATGGTTACTTCCTCAATGTGAGTACCATTGCAGCAGTAGAGTGACAGCTTGGGAGAGGCCTTGTCCAGCTCCTTCACGACCGTAAAGTCCAGATGGTCGGCGCGCTCGGTTGTCCGATCACCGGTTGTACCACTACCCGCTTGAGAGACACCATGACTGTACGATAGGACTTCGATCCAACCATCATGAGCATCGTCAGTCGATTCACCCGAAATGCCGGTGATTTCCACGAAGATGGCATAGCTACCGGGAGAGCCCAGCGGCGCACCACCGTTTTCAGTCACGAAGTCGTCATCTCCGGGGAGCTGTTCGGTTGTGGGGGGTTCATCGCCGTTGCCCTCCTCCTCCGGTGCCTTTGTGCCGAAGGCATCGCAGGCCGCCAGCATAGTCAGCGTGAGGAGTAACGCTACAAGCAGCAGTGCAATTTTGGGGAGCTTTCCTTTCAGTGGTTTTTTCATTTGTTTTCACCTCCTTGGTATTTCTAACCCCCGATATCCCCATCGTGTCTACCAGCGTTCTTGAAAATCGTTCCACAGGTCAGTGGGATTCTGATAAACAATCCCTTCCCAGTATTGCTTTAAATACGGGTATTCCTGGGTGTCTTCCCAGCAGTAAACGCCGCCGCAGGAAGGGTCAAGGGCAGCGGCGGCTCCCTCTCCGTTATAGACTATCAACCAGGCGTGGTTGCACTCGGCGAAGGACTCGTGTGACATTTCTAAATTACCGACCACAATCAGCGACGTGATGCCCCGGCTGGCGAGGTCGTTCCAGATGTCTATTGCCATATCATTGCAGTCGGACTCGCCGAAGACGTATTCATGGGTCTGTGAGTACTCCCAGGTGAGGGCCAGCAGACTATGGTGCAGTTCCGCCGCCCGGCCCCGCCACTGGAGATTCCAGTATTCGCCGGCATCACCGAGGTCTGCGGAGACAATGTGGTTGGTCTGGCTGACAGGCGGTAACTGATGGTACAGGCCGGTCTCTGTCCCGCCGCATCCGGCCAGCAGCAACGTCACTAAGGCCAGGAATGAAAATACGATTCTGATGGTCATGCTAATGAATGATAGAAGAGCCTGCCAGCCTGAGTCAAGAGTACTTAAGAGCCAGTGAAGTGTATTTGTGCTCTCTACCTTAATCTAAAATCTGGAAGGTCTCTAGAATATGTTCGAAATCAGCTTTCACCTGGTCTACCATTTCCAACTCACATTCGGCCTCAATCCACCAGACTAACCCGTTATGGTCGAAGTAAACCGCTCTTACATATTTAAGTAAAGGGCCGTCATCTCCAGGAACTGGTAGGAACCAATCAACCACATAGGCTATTAGTTCCCCCTCAACACCGGATACACTTACGGGATAGCGTTCCAAGAGCTCGAAATTCTCCCACTTGCCCCAGTCTTTGAGCGCTTCCTCTAAATAGTTTTGAGCATCATGACTCGGGATAATACTCACAGGTGTCGGATGCATTTATCTCAATAAAAGCCGGTACGTATGTGGAGGTGACATCACTAACTTCATCTTCACTAATTGGATAAACCAACTGCATGTGCTTTTCGGGTACCAGAAGTGTGATATACATAAACGGTATTCTCCAATCCAGGTCACACCTTGGTCCTACCCGCTCATAAAACGAAGAATACTCTACAACAAAGCTGCACAGTTCGTTAGTCACGGTTAGCATTATATATCCATCAGATTCTGTTTCTGTAGACTGCCCATTACAGCTATCGTTGCAGCCAGGGGTAATGGCTACGAGTGTAAATACTACGGCTAGACTAAATGCCAGATAAACTCTTTTCATGTCCATATAAATATATCACCTGTGTCAATAGTTTTCATCTATCGGTACAGGATGGTAACTCAGGAGCACTACGGGTATAATAAGCTGATGGCAAATAAGTACGAGGAAAAGCGCGATTTCTCCCGCACACCGGAACCGCCGCCCCGCCAGCAGCAAGGTGGCAGCGGCCCGCTTGTCTTCACCGTCCAGAAGCACTCCGCCCGCCGCCTCCACTGTGACTTCCGGCTGGAGGTGGACGGCGTCCTCAAGTCATGGGCCGTCCCCGCCGGCCCCTCGGCGGACAGCCGGGTCAGGCGGTTGGCTGTCATGGTCGAGGACCACCCGCTCGACTATGCCTCGTTCGATGGGCTCATCCCTGAGGGAGAGTATGGTGGTGGCCAGGTGATTGTCTGGGACCGGGGCACCTACTCCCCGGATGAGGGTGGGGAGCTGTTTTTTGACGACCGCGAACGTACCCAGGAGCAGATGAGAAACGGACTGGCCGAGGGCAAAATCTCGGTGTTCCTGCGTGGCCAGAAGCTCAAGGGTTCCTGGACACTGGTAAAGACGAAGCGGGGTCCTCAGGACTGGTTGCTCATTAAGCACCGTGACGAATACGCGCAGTCGGAACGTGATATTCTCGATGACGGTAGGTCCGTTATCTCCGGCCTGAGCATCGAGGACCTGAAGGCAGGCAAGACGCCTGAAGCCTAGTCGCGGTTTAAGAGCCGTGCCGCGTTCTTATAGAGCCACTTCTCCATGACCTCGTCCTTCAGGGGAAGCGCTCTCATCTCTTTAACGACCTCGTCAACTGGCAGGTAGTATGTCCCCCAGCTCGAGGCAAAGACAATCCTGTCCTGGAGCAGGGTGTTGCCGAACTGCATCAGCATTTCCCATCCCGAACCGGGAGTAGCGAAGTATTTGGGGCGGTGGGCGGCGGTGCTGATATAGACGTTCTGGTGGCGGCGGGCCACCCCCACCATATCTGGTACCCAGGGCCAGCCACCCAGCCCGGCAATAATCTTCATCTCGGGGAAGTCCATGGCCACCTCGTCGAGATAAATCGGGTGCCCGATATCCATGGGAAAGTCCGTCCGGTAGGTCATGGTGGTATAGATGAAGACCGGGATTTCCAGTTCCACCGCCTTGGCGTACAGGGGGTAGAACTTCTTGTCGTTGGCGCGTACTCCAAATCTGAATGGGGAGGCATAGAAGCATTTGAGACCTAATTCCCTGACCGCCCGCTCCAATTCTCGTACCGCCTTCATGCCCTCGTTGGGGTCAACATAGGCGCAGCCCACAAACCGCTCCGGGTATCTGGCCACAAGCTCCGCCGTCTTTTCGTGGCTGCCGCCGTTAATCACCCCCCATTCGATTCCGGCTTCGTCGAGCTGGGCGATAAACTGAGGCAGAGCGACCACTGCTTTCTCCGCCCTCTTTTTCAGAACGCCTTCCAGTTCATCTTCGGGAAGCTGCCGCATCTGTTCAAGCTCCTCCGGCGTAAACTCAAGGGCACGTGCTCTGGTGGGGCCGAAGATGTTGCTGTAGTTGGCCAGTCCCTTCTCGTCGCTGTGTAGCAGGAACTCCTGCATTTTCTCGACCATCTCTTCAGTGGTCGGGGGGAGGTCGAGCTCTAGATCTATTACCTTTGACATCTTTTCAGCGTCCTTTAAAGTGGGGTTTTCTTTTTTCAAGAAAGGCCTGTAAACCTTCTTGCCTGTCTTCACTCACCATCTGGGGCCAGACAAAGTTGATATAGTCCCATTCGTCCTCAAGCATCTTCATCCTGACGTTTCGGTAGTGTCCGTATTTTACGGCCCTGATATACAGTGGCGGAATCATCTTTAACATTTCTGCCCACCTGTTTGCCTCCGACATAAGCTCCGAATCGGGGACGACCCTGTTGACCAGCCCCACTTCGTAGGCCCTTTGTGCACTCATTATCTGCCCTTCGTTCCAGGCGAGCATCATAAACTCCAGGCTGATCTTAAATGGCATGAGTGGGAGGTAGTCGATTGGCACTAACGGCAGGCCGAGCCTTGGCTCAGGGAAGCCGATTTGGGCACTTTCAGCGGCGATGGTAATATCGGAACCCCTGATGCCGATGGCATAGCCCGAACCGAGGCAATATCCGTGAATAGCGGCAATCAGCGGTTTGAACAGCTTGGTGCCGTTCGGGGGATAACCCTGATGCACCTGATGGGGAACGTTGGGGTCGGTTGAGCCTGGGGAAACATCGGCACCGGCACAGAAGGCCTTACCCGCTCCGTTTAAGATGGCTACTTTCACGCCGGGGTCTTCCTCAACCCGTTTCCAGGTTGCCTTCAGGGCGTCAGCAAGCTCCCCGTTCACGACATTGAGCTTGTCGGGGCGGTTCATGGTGATATAGGCAATCTCGTCTTTGACTTCGTATAGAAGTACCTGCTCCTCCATTCCTGCCCTCCTTTAATAAGGAATTACTGGCAAATCGATATATGAGGCATGGTCTGCCTGGTGATATATCGTTTCCATTGATGGGATACCCTCGGTGTCTTCCCCGAAAGCATTGCCGGTGTTCATATTGCGGTCGAACCGGGGGAAATCGCTGCCGGCAATATGGAGGCGAATCCGGTGTCCCTTGCCAAAGGCAATACTGGTCGAGGACATGTCTATCAGGTACTCGTAGATTTCACCCGGCGTTACCATTTCCGGTTTGAGGATTGACTTTCGATACCTGGCCCGGATACAGCCCTCCGCCACGTTGATTGCCCTGCCATTCGGGTAAATGTCTACCATTTTTACATGAAAGTCGGTGTCTTTGGTAGAGGTTGAGGCGAAGAGATGGAGCATCAGCGGACCAGTTACCTCGAGTTCCTGTGTTAGCTCGGGTGTTGTGTAGCAAAGCACGTCATTACGGGCCTCGATGACTGTCTGGTCAAGTGGTCCCGCCGGTATGTTCATATCCGGATTGATTCGCCCGCCCCTTGATGGTACCGGGAAATGGGGATTGTAAACGTAGATATCCGGTGATTCCGCCCCCGGCTCCTCTCTGCTTAATACACCGTCACCGGTCAGAGAATTAGCATGCCCCCGACTGTGGAGATAGAAACGCTGCCATTCGGTCTCGGGCAGGGGCCATGTATCGGCGTTCTTCCATCTGTTCCTTCCCATGACAAAGTAGCGTATCGGTACCAGGTAGGGGCTCTCAATGCCCCTCATGTATTTATCGAAGAAAGCAATATGCCTGGCGGTGGCAAAGGAACCACCGGCGGTGGCAAACCGGCCGAAATTCATCCCGCCTACTAAGTTGTGGAGCCTGGACCCATGAAGCCATGGCCCCAGGAAGACATGCTGCCCTTCGCGGGCAACCGGCGAGCCGCCTTTTTCCTTCATGCCGTGGAAATTTCTAAACTGGTCTCCCGGACTCATATCATACCAGCCGGCGGAGTGCATGCAGGCTGCGTGAACTTTCTCATAGGGCCACCATATATCTTCCTCGGACTCTATTCCCGCAAGGTCGGCATCGCTGAGGCGCCTCATAAAACCTTCCCTGAGCCCCTCAACCTGCAGGAACGGCAAGTCTTTTATCGGCAGGAACTCACATGTCTCCTCGATATTGTCCAGGGCATGTCTGACGGTATTGAGCATCTGCCTCACGTCTTTACCCTGTCGGGCCATCTTGTTGAGGGTATCAAAGGCCATTGCCCCTGACCAGCTGACAGCCCCTTCCAGGCCTATCATGCCAGCCCGCCTGGACTCACCCAGCCTCCCAGCCCCGATAACATGTGGGGCGATGGCTTTCAGGTGGGGAGGATTTTCCAACGCGGCCTGCCACTGATTGCGTCCGAGATATGAGGCACCGGCCATGCCGACGTTGCCATCACACCATGATTCAGCGGCTATGTTTTCTATGGTGTCATACCCATCCGGCCCTTCCGATGACGCGGCAGCCCACTCTCCTTCCGAGGCAAATCTGCCCCTGATATCTTGGATTACCACGGCGTATCCGGCAAAAGCCGCTTCAATCGGTGAAAAAAAGTCACTGCGGGACGAAGGCCTTTTGTCATACGGAGTGCGCACCACGACAGCCGGGTGTTTTTCATTATCATCCGGCCGGAAAATATCGGCCCGTAGTGTTACACCGTCCCTCATCTTCATCGGGACATCTCGGTCAACACGAATAGATTTACTCACGAGTTTCTCCTTTTACAGTTATGATAATACTTCATGGGACTTACCAATGATACAATAATGATGAGTTGAACACCAAATGGTTTACGGCTGACTGCCAGATAATTGTTGAAAAGGAATCCTTGTTTATTTAAACTAGGGGGCAGTAGACTGTTCGTGGAGGGAGATGTCGTGAAGAGAATCGGGGTACTAACCAGCGGGGGTGACGCTCCTGGTATGAATGCTGCTATCCGGGCAGTGGTGCGCACCGGGATAGGCAAAGGCTGGGAGGTATATGGTATCCGGCACGGATATTCCGGTCTTATAGATGGAGACGCGGTGCCCTTGGGGGCAAGAAATGTCGGCGGTATCATTCAGCGGGGTGGTACCATGCTAGGCAGTGCTCGCAGTCCTGAATTCATGACCGAGGAGGGAAGGCAGAAAGCACTACGGATGCTTGATAATCACCAGATTGAGGCACTGGTGGTAATCGGAGGTAATGGTTCTCAAAAGGGTGCTTACGCATTATCTCAAATGGGTTTTCCCGTGGTGGGTATTGCCTCGACGATTGACAATGACCTCTACGGTACGGATATATCCATCGGTGTAGATACGGCTCTTGATATTGCCCTGGTGGCAATCGACCGTCTAAAGGTTACAGCATCTTCACATCACCGGGCTTTTGCTGTTGAGGTAATGGGGCGTGATACTGGTCACTTGGCACTGGCGGCAGGGATAGCTGGTGGGGCTGAGTATATAGTCGTACCGGAGTTGGAGACTGATCCGGAGGACCTGGCTACCGCCATTCGGAGTGCCTACGACCGGGGCAAAACGCATGCTATGCTGGTGGTGGCTGAGGGCGCTAAGTATAATGCCGAAGAGCTGGAGCGCTACTTCGCTGAACACCGGGCACAGGTTGGATTCGAGCTGAGAATAACCATTCTGGGATACGTTCAGAGGGGTGGTGCACCCGGGGCTCACGACCGGTTGCTGGCAACGCGTTTCGGAGCGGCTGCTACGGAGTGTCTTGCTCAGGGTAAGTACGGCGTACTGATTGGTCTAATGAACGGTAAGGTAACGACAACGCCGTTGTCTGAGGTAGATACCAGCAAGAAGCCGCTGGACCAGGAATTACTGAATCTCGTAAACGTGCTGGCGCGGTAGCGTCAGCCTGCTGTGATTCATGCCTCCTCCTCTGAGCCCGATGGCGGTGTTTTTATCTTGCTGCTATAATGGTGGAGAAGACCTCTTATGCCGGGGCGGTTTTCCAATAAGACAAAAGAGCAGCTATTAAGTATGTGGGGGATGAATATGGCTGGACCTTTAGAAGGCATCAAGGTACTCGACTGGACTCAGTGGCAGATGGGGACGGTAGCCACCGCAATGCTGGCGGAATTTGGGGCGGAGGTTATCCATATTGAAAACCGCCTCACCGGTGATGCCGGGCGGGGCTTGACCTTTCCCACCATCGGTGAATTACCTGCCGGCAGGACCGCCTATTTTGAGACCAACAACCGTGGTAAGAAGAGCCTGGCCATTGACCTTCTCAAGCCGGAAGGCAAAGAAATAATATATCGCCTTGTCAAGAAGGCCGATGTTTTCGTGCATAATTTCCGCCAGGGTGTCCCGGAGAAGCTGAAACTCGACTATGAGACTCTTCGGCAGCATAATCCTGATATTATCTACGCGGCTGCATCAGGCTACGGGCCGAGGGGACCAGAGGCGAAAGAACCGGCCTTTGACATGATTGGTTTGGCAAGGTCAGGTATTACTACTGCTACTAGTATCGCTGGCGATCCAAATTTACCAGTAGGTGGAGGTCTGGCTGACCAGATGGGGGCGGTTATGACCTCCTATGGGATATTGATGGCCTTGCTGGTAAAGGAGAGGTTAGGTGTGGGCCAGAAAGTGGATGTCTCCCACCTGGGGAGCATGATGGCCTTACAGGGTCTGACCATTGGCATTGGCCTGTACCTGAATCCGGAGCCTCGTAAGAAGCTGACACGCAAGCAGGCTGGTAATCCATTGTGGAACTACTACCCGTGCGCCGATGGTCGGTGGATTGTGCTCGGTATGCTCCAGCCGGATAGGCAGTGGCCGATAGTCTGTAAGGCTATGGGTATCGAGCATTTGATGAGTGACCCCAGGTTTGAGGATGCTGATAAGAGACGGGAGAACAGTGAGGAACTAATTAACACCATGGACGAGATTTTCATCACCAAAACGGTCGACGAATGGATGAAGATCCTCAAGGGTACCGGCGACGTTATCTGCACCCCGTTGCAGACTATCCATGACCTGCGTGAAGACCCGCAAGTCATCGCCAACGACTACATTGTCGAGTGTGAGCATGAAGTCCTCGGCAAAGTGAAAGTGCGTGGTCTACCCGTTGAATTGAGCAAGACCCCAGGCCGGGTTGTTCCGGAAGCTCCTGAGTGCGGTCAGCATACCGAAGAGGTACTCATCGAGATGGGTGGCTACACCTGGGAAGACATTGCCGAGCTTCGGGACAAGGAAGTTATATAAATAAGTAGAGTCGTGTTTGGAGGAATGTAAGATGACAACGGAAGCTAAACCCAGAGCACTTAATAGGTTGAAGTCGATGTATGCCCTTCGGGCAGAGGTCGACAAAATGTATGAGAGCGGGGTCGAGGCCAGTGAAGAGGGGAAGCCCGTTGCGTGGGTGATGCTCGAGGGCTGGGCCAATCCCATCCTCAACGCTATGGGTGTCAAGACGGTCTATCCGGAAAACTACAGCAGCCTGTGTGCTGCCCAGGGAATGGCTATGCCGTTTCTCGAACGCGCCGAAGCGGAGGGCTACCCGACTCATCTATGTGGCTACGCCAGGACCTGCGTGGGTTATTCGTCCCGGATGATCGAGTTGGGTGGGGAGATACCACCGGAAGCCCCGTCTGGAGGGATGCCCAAGCCGACCGTACTGGTAGCTTCGGGTGCCGTTTGCGATGCCCGGTTCAAGTGGTTTCAGTCACTCGGTCGCTTCTTTGACGCTCCGGTCTGGACAATTGAACAACCTAGCCCCGGATTGAGGGAGAGGCTGATCGAAGGTGCCTATGAGCGGAACGTCAATTTTATGATAAGTGAGCTAAAGGCATTTATCGCATTTCTGGAGAAATTGCTGGGTAAGAAGATGGACTGGGATGCCCTGGAATTCACCGGGGGTGGCACACAAGAGATAAACCGATGGCGTTGGGAGATCAACGAGCTACGTAAGGCCAGGCCCGGACCGATGCACTCCCGCGATTTCTGGAGTGCCGTGACAGCCGCCCTGTTTCGGGGTGCTGCCGACCCAGAGGTTATCACCAAGGGATTCGAGCGCATGTATGATGAAGTCAAGGAACGGGTAGACAACGGCGTCGCTGGTATTAACAGGGAAGAGAAATACCGCCTCTTGTTTGAGGGACTGCCACCGTGGCATAGCCTGGGATTCCTTGACCAGCTCGCCGAGCGTGGCTGGAACTTCGTGATTGAGTCCGTCTACAGTCCATACCGGCCGGTGCATATTGACCTGAGCCAGTACAGTGAGCCGATAGAGCGTTACGTGAGAAGGAACTACCGTAGTCTGGAGGAAAGCCTCGAGGAGGAGTACGGAACCGAAGAGGCGGGATTGATTATCGATGAGATACTATGCGACGGCACATCACGTCGTATGGGCATGAGACGTGCCCGTGATTATCAGGTGGACGGGGTTGTTCTTCATGTTTTGCTGACCTGTCGGGCGATGTCATCAGGGCTGAACTTACAGCAGCAAAGACTACTTGATGTTCTTAAAGTACCGTCGCTGGTTATCGAAGGGGATATCATCGACATAGGTGCGTTTAATCCAGCTGAAACCCTGAGAAACGCAGAGACCTTCGAGGAGACAATGGAACATTACCGCAAGGTCAGAAAAGAACTGGGAATGCCCTGGTAGACCGATAGAGTGCAGTGCAAGGAGGAAGTTTAATATTATGACCGAACCGAGCAAGGGTCTTCTGCGGGCGCAGGAAATATATCAAGACCGTTCGCATCGTGTCCTTGAGTTACAGAAGCAAGGTAAAAAGATAATGGGGTATCTCTGTATCTACCCCGTACCGGAGATGATGACGGCTCTGGACATTGTCCCCTACCGCATATTTGGTGATATGCGGGAGCCCATAACCAAGGCGGATGCTTATATGCCAACGGTTAACTGTGCATTTCTGAGGAGCTGCCTCGACCTTGGCCTTAAGGAGAGGTATAGCTTTCTGGATGGTATCGTTACCTCCCATATCTGCGATGTGGGTTCGAGCCTGAGTGGCATCTGGAACTATGCTGTCAAGACACCCTTCTTTCACCATATTGATACTCCACACACCCTTCATGATACTTCTTTGGTGCAGGAGAGGGGCTTGCTGCCGGAATACCAGAAGGCCCTGGAGGGGTTTGCCGGTCAGGAAATGACGACAGGAAAGCTCAAAGAGGCAATTCGTGTACACAATGAGCAGCGGGCACTGGTTCGTGAGCTTTACGAACTGAAGAAGCAAGACCCTCCGTTGATATCCGGTGTGGAGACCATTCGGGTAATCAAGGTGATTGAGAGCATTCCGGTGGATGAAGGTAATGAGTTGCTCCGCGAGGTTATTAACGAAGTCAAGGAACGTAGTGACGGCCCGCAAATAAAATCGGCCCGGCTGCTGGTCTGGGGTAGCATCCTCGATGACACGGCTCTGCCGGAGATGATTGAGGGTCTGGATGCTAATATCGTCATGGATGATACCTGCGTTGGCAGCCGTCCCTACTTCAGTGATGTCGAGATAACAAGTGATTTGATGGACGGGCTGGCCCAGCATTATCTGATAGATGTAAAGTGTCCCCGTACCTTCAGGGTGAGGGACTATTACGATGTCCACAAGGATTATATGAAGGACCTGGAGTTCCGCTTTAGCTACCTGACTGACTATGCTCGTGATTGGAAGGCTAACGGGGTTATCATGGAGTCGGTCCGGTACTGTGATACTCACGGCTACGAGGTCGCTGGTGTGCGGGACTATCTCGATAGCGTGGGTATACCGAGCATCTATCTGGAACATGATTACACTGAGGGGGCCCTGGCTCCCTTGAGGACAAGGGTGCAGGGGTTCCTTGAGATTATCAGCTAATACCTGGCATAATCCCCTTGCGCTAACTCAGAGAGGGGGTGGTTCGTATCCATTTCGCCGGCATTGACCTTGGGTCGACTATGACTAAAATCGTCATTATGGACGATGACGAGCAGATTGAGTCCTCAGTTATTTACCATACCGGTGCCGAGCACCGGCGCCTGGCAAACAAGGTGATGGAGGAGGCGTTGAGCAAGGCCAGCCTCTCCATTGATGACATAGCCTTCGTGATGGCTACCGGCTATGGCCGGATAAACGTTCCCTTTGCCGACCGCCAGATTACTGAGCTATCCTGTCACGCCAGAGGGGTGGCCAGTTTCTTCCCAAACGTCCGTCTTGCCATCGATATCGGGGGTCAGGACGCCAAGGGGCTTAAGATACGGGACGGCAAACTGCTTGATTTCGTAATGAGCGATAAGTGTGCTGCCGGGACGGGCAGGTTTCTCGAGGTTATTTCTGCCTCTCTTGGTCTTAAGGTGGAGGACCTGGGGGACATCTCCCTACGGTCCACTAAGAAGGTATCGGTCAGCAGCACGTGCACCGTCTTTGCCCAGCAGGAGGTAATCAACTACCTGTCTGATGATGTGCCTCTGGAGGATGTCATTGCCGGGCTTCATGATGCCATTGCTGGCCGCACGGCCCGGATGGTTAACAGACTGAAGGTAGAGCCGGATGTGGTCTTTACCGGGGGTGTCGCCAAGAACGTTGGAGTTGTCAAGGCTCTGGAGGAGAACCTCAGGTGCCCGGTACTTGTTCCAGAGGAGCCGTTGCTCAGCGGGGCGATTGGTGCGGCATTACTGGGCAAAGAGCATGTCTTGAAGGCGCTTGCCCGGGGTGAGACTATCCAGACGGCGAAGCGCCGACTGGAGGAGGCTACTTTCTTCAAGTAGGGTGCGGATATGGCTTACTTTATGGGAATCGATATCGGCTCGGCGACCAGCAAGGGGATTATCACTGAAGACG